>Ga0182004_10000682_pt1 | contig 22061 bp, 18 predicted proteins | sample Sormic07211540_1_FD_120479 | JGI IMG/M metagenome (GOLD analysis project Ga0182004, IMG submission 120479) | Endophyte microbial communities from Sorghum bicolor roots, Mead, Nebraska, USA - 072115-40_1 MetaG | ecosystem: Host-associated > Plants > Roots > Unclassified | place: USA: Nebraska...
CGAGTGAGACGAGACAGCCAGAATCTTCAGTCTTCACCTTGTGCAGTGCAGCAATGGCGAGTGAACAGGCTAATCGTGTCCTGCAGATCAAACTGACCTGCAGTTGCTGGCTGCTGCATGCGTGCGTACGTGCAGGACAGCGAGGACGCGAGGCTGGAGCGAGTCCTGACGGCGGCCGCGATGCCCAACGACACGGTGATCCTGACGACGCTGAACTCGGCGTGGTCGGAGCCGGGCTCCGTGTTGGACGTGTTCCTAGAGAGCTTTCGGTCCGGCGAGAGCACCAGGGAGCTGCTGGACCACCTCGTCATCGTGTCGCTGGACACGACGGCGCACGCGCGCTGCAGGCAGGTGCACCGCCACTGCTTCGCGCTCGTCACGGACGGCGTCGACTTCTCCGGGCAGAAGAACTTCATGACCGACGGCTACCTCAAGATGATGTGGAGGAGGATCGATTTCCTCAGGAAAGTTCTTGAGAAAGGCTTCAGCTTCGTGTTCACGGTAACAATTCTTCAACTCGACCTGCTGATGCAGCAAAGCTGTTCATGAACACGCATTATTCTCGATCAGCAAGCACCGGCTCTATCTGAACGAACGTACAACACGTTTCAGGACACGGACATCGTGTGGTTCAGGAACCCGCTGCCGCACTTCTACCCGGACGGGGACTTGCAGATCGCGTGCGACCACTTCACCGGCGACCCGAGCGACCTGAGCAACGCGCCCAACGGCGGCTTCGTGTACGTGCGGTCCAACACGGAGACGACCGAGTTCTACAGGTTCTGGTACGCGGCGAGGGAGCGCCACCCGGGGCTGCACGACCAGGACGTGCTCAACGCCATCAAGCGCGACCCCTACGTGGCCGAGCTCGGCGTCCAGATCAGGTTCCTCAGCACCGAGCTCTTCGGCGGCCTCTGCGAGCCGAGCCGGAACATGAGCAGGGTCTGCACCATGCACGCCAACTGCTGCATCGGGCTGCGACGCAAGATCAGCGACCTCAACGCCATGCTCCAGGACTGGAGGAGGTTCAGGGAGCTGCCGCGCGACGACAACCACTCGGTTTCCTGGACCGTGCCGCGCAACTGCAGGTAGTAGCCCACCCAGCCAAGACATGCATATGCATGCTCGACTATATGCACGCACACACTGACACACATTATGTGATTCTGATCGTTTTGTTACTACCTGTTGGGATTGTCGTCTCTTTGTATGCAGTCTTCAGAAACTGGAGGGGGGTAGTTGAAGAGGAAGCTGTTTTTCAGCTTGTCAAATGTTCAGACTTCGTTCTTCAGAACATGGATGGATGGATGGATGGATGATGTAGTAAGCAAAAGATGTATGGGAAGTTTATATGAGTTCATATACGTTGTTTTGTACTGTAGGTAGCTGGTATTAATCAAGTGAAACTACGAGTATACATACTGCCCGGCCCTAGTGAATTCTTCGCACATTCTGACTGATTCCCTGTATTCTGAAGCAACTGATGAGCGGGGCCAAATGATGCAATCATCAAGTGTAACTTGAGGAAATATACAAAGCTGCTAGTCGATGGTTCCATTTCACACTTGCATTTCATTTTTAACAAAAGTGAAGGAATTTTCGTTTGCAGGGTTTGGGAATGCAGCCCCACGATCTGTTCACATGCAGGTACTTGGACATTGTTGCCCGCCAGATCCGTGTCGACCGCATCCGTGGTCTATCTTCAGACTTCAGAAGTCCTGGAGCTCTCCATGTGATTCACCTGCTAATATAACACAAATTGAGGTTCAGAAATGACTGAGAAACTTACAATGCAGAGGTGGAATGTGGAGAGGCCAATGCCGTTGCGGTGTTGCCTCACATGGCAATTGCAGATGCTTGCATTTCTGGGCTCTGACTGTTGCAATCATAGCGTAGCAGAAGGAATGGAAGAGGCAGGCACAGGAGAGCCAGCGAGGCGTAGGTCGGCTTCCAGCCAAGCCTCGTGCTCCTCTGCATGCCCCTTCCACTGCTGCTGCTGCTGCTACAGCCAGGAGAGGAAACTGACCCTGATTCCTATCCCTACTACTAGAACTTAGAGGAGATGCTCGATCTGCCATGGCTGATGGCTTTGCAGGTCACTGGTGGCCATATTTGTAGGCAGGCAAGCAGCCTGCAGCAATGGGTAGTACTGATAGCAATGGTGTAGTAGTACTGATTCAGTAGTAGTGCTCACTCCAGTAGTACTAGCTGGTAGCTGCTGCAGTACACATGCATGGGAAGAGCACGGCGCTTGTGTACTTCATGCTCGCGAGGTTTCCGAGTGTACTAGCCGACGTGTACTAGCAGTGGTCTTCAGCTGTACTGCAGCGCTAAGCAGCCCGTGGGAGAGGGAGACTGGCGGCTGCTGAGTGCTGACCCACACATCCCCTCGGCGAGGCGGTCTGCGCCACACATCCGCTACGACCCCGTGCCCGTTGTCGTGATGCATCGTGCGAGAAACTTGCGTGCTTGGTTAGGCTCGTTCGTTTAGGCATAATTTCTCTCGAATCATTCCCTGTGATCAGAAGTTAGTATAAATTAGAACAACATTCTAAGGACCCGTTCATTTCTGAACTGAAATGGAGTGGGACTTTTTCAAATCTAAAACCATTCGATATTTTGTGCTGGGCAGAAAATATTCCAAGCCATTTCATTCCAGAAATGCCTAACCACCCTTAGTTGGTTTGCTAGTGTCAGCCGGGTAAAATTTAACAGGAGACACAAACACAAAGTAGCATGGCAATTGCCAACTGGTGTCCAGTCTAGTTGTTCAAAACACACACTATATATAAGCATCCTTTTTATACGTAGAATAACTGCACGCCTAATGTTATTATTTCATTACCTACTCCTATCTCTATCTCTCACTACGTCTTCTTCTCATACCCTTTTTATTTTCTTTTTTTTCAAAAGTTGGTCAATAAGGTAGTGTCTAGTGGTGTTTTATGGCTTAGATAGCTTAATTCGTTTCTACTTCTGAATTTGTCGCTCTATTTTATCTTTGCAAGTTTTGGATCGATCCAAATGACCCAAAAGGTCAAAACATGTGTGAATTGCATCCCTACTACCCCGATATATGTTGTTTGTGAGTCAAAACACTAAACCAAAGTAACCACTATATCCCTTTACGATGCCTAATAGGACGAGCATCTCAAATCTTTCTTCTCCTTTCACTCCTTACCCTTGATAAATGAGGGGTTGGATCCCTCAAAAGAAAAACGAGAGCAATTTCAGAGTGCAATAGCAGGAATCAAACATTAACCGGATAAAGTAACTTGCTCTCTAAAGGCAGGAACATATTTAGAGTAGTACAAGACATCTTATCAACTATATGACAAATGCAGCTTTTGTATGCATCGGAAAAAGAAATGATTGTTGATAGTTACACTCTTGACAATATAAATCTTGCTTGCTACCTCAACTCTGCAAATAATTAGCCTAAAGCATCTCTGACAAAATTTCTTCTAAACCTACTAGACTTACACGATCAAAATTTCATGAATAAGAGAGATGGCCATTAAAAGAATGGTATGGGATCAGGCGTTATTGTCCAGAGCTGCTTTGAGTAAATGCAACCGTTCCAAGGAAATGTTTCTTCATATTCGAGGTTTTGGGAAACAAATAGCCACAACCATTAGATTGTCACAACTATCCTGTTTTCGGTGGATCCAGAAGCTAGGAGTTGGTTGACTATTGGCTTCTTGCCTATAGCTCTCGGAACCCTTTGTAACATTTGGTTACACTCCTCTTAATGGAAAACAGATTGACCACCCAATCGAGAGAAAAAACTATCTTGTTTCAACGCTTCGTGGACTAGCTCTCTTGCACGTACACCTTTTGGGTCATTACGTTGCATTTGCATCAGCTCTTTCCCACCATCATCATAGCGCGCTAGCTGGTCATCACATCCCAAAGGCCACCACAACCATTGATAAGGCCAACCCAATGTTAAACTGTGTCTTGTAGCCTCAATCAACATGTACTCACTTGCTCTCCACATCACGTTGGGTGATAGTCTCGTAGTACACCAGAGTATCTTGTAGAGGAGTCGACCGCCTCACCTGACAAAAAGGTCAAGCACCAAGCGGAGCAAGCGCTTAAGCGAATGATGCCTCTAACATGCACAGAAACTAGCAAGGTGAGAAGAGAAAAGCAGCAAGGTAAAAAGAGAGGTGCAAAGTGCATGCATGTGGAGCCTAAATAAAATAGCTTCTTCTATTACTTGCACTGTGAGATTGTTTGCCTCACCTTCTCCTCATATACGTGAACTGTGGCTTTAAGTTGAAGCTAATAGAAGTATTGGCCCGCGTTGGTCGTGCTCTAAGAGCATGAGCAATCAGGGTGATAGCGTTGTTAGCCTCACCCAAAAAGTACAATACACGTAGATGAGGGTGAGTTTGAGACACCGACTTCGCAACGTGGGCATGCAGGTGAGTGCAATAACTTTTCAGAGTCTTTTTCCATGACAACTTTCTTTATTTTCAACTAGATGTGGTCCTAAGCAAGTATTGATGTCTCTTTTCTTCACAATGCAAACTTCAATTGCTGCTTCAGGGAGCCCTAAGAACTCGTCTTCTTTAGAAAGCACACTCTCGTGCAACTTAGGTTTTGCACTCAGAGGGCTAATTGAGCTTTTTGGGTTTCATGTGCTAATCTCCAAGTGCCCTTGCTACTGCTTGTTGACTATTAAGATAGCCATAAAAAATAGTACATAGTTTTTTCTCGATCATGCACAAAGACTTGCACATATTTATATTAAGAGAGAATTAGTTTGAATACAAGAGGAGAGTTTTATGATCTACGATCAAAGCCTCACCCCCCCCCTAAACTCTAGATCGATCCTAGACTATTACTCGCTAGAGAATACAACCTAGGCCTTTTGCTCCGTCCAGTGCCCATGTGTCGGCCTCATGCTTGATCACCACTAGCGGCTACAACAGTTCTGTTGCAGTGCCACGGAAGCATTTTGTTGTGCTTTTTCCACAATTTGCATGCTACCAAAGCAAAGAGTGTCTGCCTTGCCCTTGTAGTCTCTTGTCCATCGTGGTCTCTAGGTGTTCCACCAATCCAAGATGGAGTTGCATGCCGGCATTTGTTGTGTTTCCTCGAGAGCTACACGGACATGTCACTAGACCTATTATGAGAACGAGCAACTTATGATGATTGATTAATTGTTTCTCTTGATCGCAAAGGAAGGAAAAGTCATGGGTGTTGCATCAACAGTTAGATTCACAACGAATAAGGTCATGCATCACAAAAACATGGATTAAATATGTTAGCTAATTCCGACTCACTATGAAAGCTGATTCTCTAGTACAAGTGATCCTATGACTGAAGGATTCTTTTTTATTCTTTAACATAAACTCTGAAATCACGATAGAGACTTATTTCACAGAATTAGGAGAAACTATTTTTTTTTAGTTCTCGGACTCTTTAGTTTAGTTTAGAGAATCACTTCATGAAATTTGCGGAGAATCAGTTCTCTCCGGAAAAAAGTGTAAATAAGAAGTTGTAGCTTCAGAAGAAAAATCTAATTTTCGCAAAAAAAAAAAGAAAAAAAAACTAAAGATGTGCTGTATTTACAAAAACATCGCCGCCGGGCCGACTTACCGGGGAACTGTCGCCGCCGCACGGTGGTTGGGGAAGGACGCCGCTTTGCTGTCGAACGGGGCCGAGAGAGGTCGGAGCGAAGGGGACAAACGGGTCGTCGTCGTGGATGCAGACGTGTAACGGTGGGGGAGCCAGACCGGGACGCGGCACCGGGGAGACGGCTCGCTCGGCTAGTCGCCTTTCTGGTGCGTGGGCCGGCCGCGCGAGCGCGGGGCGTGCGGTGCGGAACTGCGGAGTGCGGACGCGAGCCGCGAAAGGCACGGGGGACCGAGCCGAGAGCAGGGGCGGGGGCGCGCAACTCGTGATCGTGACGCCGGCCGCAATCTCTTTCGGCCGCGGTGCGCTGATTGTGGCCGTGCCGCGGTTACCAGGACACCGGGGCCTTTTCTGCCGGTTTTTGCGAGGTTTTATCGATGTTCCTGTTACGGCAATCAGGGCCTTGGAAACTCCATCTCTTTTTTCAGGGAGTGCTGGTTACAATTGCAAGCAAAGCGATTATACCAGACCAGATTATGCTGGTGACACGAAATCTTTACATGTACTTATATTAGTATAAAAGTATATGATGGATCGATCATGTCGGCATGATTGATGAAATAAACACACACCGCAGAATTACAGGAGTCCCAACAGGAAATGATCGAAAAGCGGAAGCCTGTACGAGTTCAGTGATTACATACACAACTCATAGAAAACGGCACATTTTCGTCTACGTCTCTTTCGGCGAATCTGTATATAGTATTCTCTATCGAAAGAACACGAGGCAAAGCTAGTGAATTTTCTGAGCACACGGCGGCCCCTGGCCTACAACAAGGGGGCCTCATCATGCTTCGTACACCTTGCACTCGTCGGTCTCGGGGTTGTCCTTGCAGAAGTCCTCCAGAGGGTCGCCGCTGCCCGCCGCCGCCGCGCCTGGCCACTTGGCCGCCACCAGGTGCGCCAGATCAACCACGCGTTGGCTGCACGTACGCACCCAACAAGCCCGGCGTCAGAAAACAATATAATTTGCCATCCATGCATGCATGCATATATAGTTATATGTTCAGTTGTTTAGACAATCGATCGCTTCTTCTTACCTGTACCCCCACTCGTTGTCGTACCAGGCGACGACCTTGACCATGTCATCGCCCATGACCATGGTGAGCGACGCGTCGATGGTGGAGGACACGTCGGAGCACCTGAAGTCCACGGACACGAGCGGCACGTCGCAGACCGACAGGACGCCATTCAGCGGGCCGTCGGCGGCCTTGCGGAACGCCGCGTTCACGTCGTCGGCAGTGATGCCCGTCTTCACGGTGTTGATCACCAGGTCCACCACGGACACGTTCGGGGTTGGCACACGGAGCGCGATGCCGTTCAGCTTCCCCTTCAGCTGGGGCAGCACCAGCGCCACGGCCTTGGCGGCGCCCGTGCTCGTCGGCACGATGTTCAGCGCCGCCGCACGGGCCCTCCGGAGGTCACGGTGGGACGCGTCCAGCAGCCTCTGGTCACCCGTGTACGAGTGCGTTGTCGTCATGGTCCCCTTCACGATTCCTGCATCGTATATCACAAGCAATCAGCTGGTGACTCTCTCCGGAGGTACACCATCAGACTGTGGTGACCAGCTGGGAACCAAGAGCACTCACCGAACTCCTCGTCCAAGACCTTGACGAATGGCGCGAGGCAGTTGGTCGTGCAGGAAGCGTTGCTGATGATGTCGGCGACGCTGTGGTCGTAGTCGCCCTCGTTAACACCGACGACATAGGTCGGGATGTCGGCGCCCTTGGCCGGAGCAGTGATGATGACCTTCTTTGCGCCGGCCTGGATGTGCTTGCCGGCGCCGGGGCCGTCGACGAAGACTCCGGTGCCCTTCACGACACAGTTTTTTTTTTAACACTGTCAGTCTTTCTGCGTGGCCGGCGCACATTCTGAACTGGGGATGAGTGGGGATCCTGTGTTACTGTACCTCGATGACGATGTCAATGCCGAGCTCAGCCCATGGGAGCTTGAGAGGGTCCCTGCTGGAGACGATGGTGATGGGCTTGCCATCGACGCTGATGGTCGTGTCGTCGACGATCTTGACGTCAGCCTTGAAGGTGCCCAGCATCGAGTCATACTTGAGAAGGTGAGACGCCTAGAATCAAGAGAAAAAAACGCACCAATATGATGCAAATTTCTGTCAGAATTCGTGGCGAGCGTCTGAAATTCTGAATACGAGTGCGGCGGCTTCAGTTGGCATCGTCGATCTTCACGTACGTTCCTGACGCCTCCGCTGTCGTTCACGACGACGACGTCGAGCGGGGAGTCCTCACGGCCGTGCCAGCACCGGAGGAAGTTCCGGCCAATGCGGCCGAAGCCGTTGATGGCGACCTTCAGCTTCGCCTCAGCGGGCGCCCTCACCGCGTTCTCTCCAGTGGCCTGTCACAGGGTAACCAGCAAGCAGGAATAGTTTTCAGGACGATTTCTATAGCCAGCGTGTAACACTGCACAGTCGCATGCTTGTATAAGCTGAATGAAGCCAAAACTTGTGCACAAATCAATTGACTGTAGAATACTGCTGCGAAAATATAGGAGTATGCGTTGGTTGTCCCATTGGTGTTGATTTTTTTGAATACTAACTGTTGGTTAGTTGATGTACAATTAGCATGACAAGTGTGTCGTCTTTTTTGTGGTCATTATAAGGCTTTGAAGGTCACGGTTGGAGTATAATTAGCATGGACAAGTATAATTAGCATGATATCACAATAGACTCCTTTCTTGTTTGAATCCATTGGCACGACGTTGTTACGCGAATCTTGAACAAAAGAAAATATCAAACTATCATGCATCCAGCATATCAAGAACTCAAACATAGTGAGCTCACGCTAGTAATTTCGATTGTAAGCTGTACATATGAACAAGAGTAGAAGATTATTAGCATATATCCACGATGATTGGTGAATCTAGGACTAATACTTCGTCCGGATCTACGTACTCTCCCTTTCCATCGACAGAACAGATGAGTCAGATAATCAGATAAACCAGCCATACATAACAAAACTATCTGTCTATCTGATGTATTTTTGGTGAGTTGGCATTAACGGTCACATATTCAGCAGTTCCTTGATCTGTGTACACTACTCCTTTTTTTTAAAAAAAAAGTCTACATAAACGGTCAGATATTCAGCAGTTCCTTTTTTTTTACCGTAAGCAGATATGTACGCTGCAGCTGCAAAAGCACGTAGTGCTGCTACATAAACGCGCTCCTTTTTTTTTTAATTCTACATAAACGCGCTCTGGTACACAGAAACTTCAGGATGTCTTAGCTGCGTATGCATAACGTACCTTGGCGACGAGCTGCGCACCAAGGACGTCGGAGAAGGAGACCTCCCTCGCGGCAGTGCTCACGGAGCAAGATCCTGGCCTGAGCCCGGAGAAGTCGGCGAAGTCCACCCTCTGCACACCAACATTACTCATATCATCAGGGACACAAAAAACTGTTCATCTCCGGCCGCTTATTACCACGTACGTTCCACGGCCTAGCAAGCTAGAACGTGCGCACGCACGACGTACCTGCCTGGACGCCGCCCTGCTGTGCAGCCGGGCGCTGGTGGGGATGCGCGAGGCGGCGAGAGCTGCGTGGGTGGCCATGGCGCGCTGCTGCCGGGTGCCGAGGGATGATGGTAGCCAGACGGAACCGAGCCGGACGGTGGTGCTCCGGCTCCGTATTTATGTGCTACCTGCCTGCGCTGCCGGAGCGTCGTGGCCGCGGAGGAGGCGCCGTGAGCCCGTGATCACTGCTTGCGCTTGTGGCCTCCGGGCGGCGTGGGGATAAGGCGATTGCATGCGCCGCAGCCACCCGTTCGGGCGCGGCGATATCCGATGTGTCGCGGCCTGCGCGGCGCGGTAGGAGAGCGGGCAAATTTCCGCACTGTGCGTCGCTGTTCTTGGTTGATAGTTTCTTGTCTTTTTTGCCATGTTGATTGATCGGAACGATGTACGCCTCTCTCTTTTTTTTTTCTGTGACCTGTGTGATCTGTAATTCTGGGGCCACCAGTACGCAGATATATATGTTTGATCGAGTGATCAGTATTTGTACATGAGGAGCAGGGACTTGTTTGTGCCCATTGCTCGCAACCCTCATGTTCTTTGAGGGTGAAAATTGTACTTTACCATTCTTTGGATGATTGCTCACAGCCTCACACACCCTCCTTTCTCTAGTGCCGTTTGAACTCTTGCTCCAATTTCTGTTTTCTCCCATACAACGAAGGAAGTTATTCTCTTTCTCTTTTTTTGTTTTACTTTTATTAGAAAACCTCATTGCTCCCTCCCCCTCCCAAAAAGAACACTTACATAGTTTTTCACCCAAGGCCTGTCATGGTCTCTCTAGGAAGCAACTTGTCGAGGAACGACTCCGCATAGCACTTAGGTCTGATTCATCAAAGAAATTAACCAAATAAAGTGCTTCATCACATATCTGTTTCTAGCATTCTAACATGCTACATGATCAAAGGACTTTGTAGCGCAATTTTATGTAATTTATTTTAAGGTTCAAACAAATATACTACAACCGATGCCTTACAAAACGACGACGAGACCTCAAAATCCAAAATGGCATAATAAAAAAACACCTAAAAAAATTTGTAAAATAATCTTCATCGAGACCAATATGATGACATTGTTTGGAAGCTAATTGCATATATATATAGCATTTACACAACAACCTCTCCCAAAGCAAATCACTCAGGCGACATTTCGAAGGCTTGGGCGTTGAAGTGCAAACTATTTACATGGACAATCCTACAATAACATCTTTCAACAATCAATAGGCTTACCCAAGGTGGATGGTCATATAGCATGTCATGTAATCTATGTCACCGGGCGATGAAAACATTACACCACCTACTTGTTGAATGTCAATACACGAAGAGGATGTGGAGCCTTGTTGCGACCTGGCTTGCCTAACTAAAACTCCAAACACCGAAAAATGTAGCCTTGCACAAGGGGTGCATGAATGGTGGACAAACCTCATCTCCACAAGGTTTGCTCCACGAAAATCCATCAATAGTCTAACTTTGTTCGTTACATGAGAGTTGTAGAAAGAAAGAAACGTGAGAGTGATACAACCTAAAGGGCAATAATGATTGATTTGAAAAGCCAAAAGCAAGGATGAGACCCGAAAGTGAGTGACAACAGGTGCAAAAAACTTAGTGGCCCTAATAGCTTGATGATAACCCCTTGTGTTGGTTTCCTGGTTTTCTGGCTTATAAAATCTCTTTTTTATCAATGAAATAGACATTGTCTCATGCCTAATCATTAAAAAAAGAAACCTCATTTTTTATAGTTGTAACACTTTGAAGTCAGAATAAATTGTTGAATCGGAATTAGGAGGAGAGAAGAAGCACTACACACACCATTGATAATCTCTATACCATTTCTTTTGCTATGATGTTGGGTGGCTAAGGTAAATGTGTACACAAAAATCAGACTTAATCATATTAGTGTTCTCGAGAACCTGGACAATCCACAATAACCTCACCCATAATTATGGCCAGCAAGAATCTCAGACTATGTATCTTCTGAACTTACATAAGTTTATGCTACTAGTCTTTTTGACGAAACTATGCTACTAGTCTAGCAAAGGATTCTTTTTTCTTATGGTCAAAGTGATAATGCAAAGTGTGTGGAACAAACCTACTCCCTCTGTCCCAAAATAATTATCGTTCTCGCTTCCCAAGAAACAACTTTGACTAGATATATATTAAAAATATTAATATTTATGGTACATAATTAGTATCATTGGAAAGATCTTTGAATATAATTTTTTAATAAATTTATTTGAAAATACAAATATTGTACGTAGTTTCTATAAATTTAGTCAAACTTGCGACACGAAAACCTAAAATGACAGTTATTTTGGGATGGAGGGAGTACTTCTTAACTCTTATACACCTATGCAGTGTGGAAGAAATTCTAGTAGTGGGGTGGGAACTCCTCCCAAAGGACTAGGTCAAGGTGAATGTGGGCGATTTTTTTTTCTAGAAACGACGCAAGAGTGAATGTCGGTGTGATAGAATGAGATCCCAACATCATACTCTTGCTTTTTGCATAACATGTTATATGTTATATTAGGACGCATGAATGTAGCAGAAGCCAAAAGCTAGAGCCTACACTAAAGGTACCTGTCTCATGTTGTAGTTGTTTCAAAGCAATTATTTGTATCAGATCATGAGAATGTGGTGACTGTACTATATAAGATAACACAAAGAATAAATCGGTGATTGCTTTAAAAAGAAGATGGCCAGGCTAGTGGTGGAGTGAAAAAACTCAATGTAGAAAGAGAGTATAGTGAATTTACCAATGAATTAGCACATTTTTAGCTAGGTGAATACAACCAATTCCTTGTCAATTAAGTCACCAGTGGGTGGGCCTGATTGCAATCGCTCTACTACATGTGTTCAATTGCAAAAGAGATTCATTCTATATGGACAACATGTCCAACAGTGCGTCGAGATAGGTGTTGATGTTTGTTTTTTTATCTCATTAAACTAGATTGGCTTCTGACTCATTAGTGAAGCTTCCTTTACTGGGTGGAAAAGGGTAGAAGTAATGTTTAAAAAAGGAGTAGAGCAAGGCTGATTTTTGTTGATGTGCATCATAGAAAGAGGTTTGAAGGAAAGGTGATCACTATGAATACAATAAGATGAAAAATCACGGGCACACCTCTTAAAATGTTAACTCCTAGAAATGTAATATAATAGATCCGATGGAGTTACTCTTCCCTTACAAACATGGAAAAGATTATCTCTCATTTATTTAGGATAGAGGAGCCCGTGTTTAGATCTCTAATCATAAGTACTATATATGAGGTGACAGGGATTTGGCGCAACATATTTCTCTCCTAAGATGCTAGTATTTAGAAATAGAAGATAGAGTATTTGGTGGAGATGCTCTTCAAATCGACATATAGTTGGTATAATATCTTAATGTCTTTTTATGCTCTTTCTTTACCATAGAGCATTATGTGTATTTACACTAACTTTATCTATGCATTTATATTGCAACTTAAAATTAATGTAATTATTAGATTTTTATGCACCTTGCTATAATAGACATTGTAATTATATTTGTTATTTAATAAGAACTAAAATAGCCACTAAGATACGGTCTGAGCGTTGGGTAATTTAGTATTCTTTGTGGTGGAAATTGCAGGCTATCTAGATTCGAATCTCCAATTTACCCGGGTGTTCATATTTCAGCTAACTATTTTTCAGCAGTAACTACAAAATTTGTAATAAGGTGAATGTATGCGTCAAATAAGGTGAAAGTCGACTGAAAATAGCGTGACTGAAAATAGTGTTCTGCCGTGTCTTAGTCTGATGGTTCGATTTTCATCCCTTCAAGTGGGGTGCTCCGAGGTGGCCTCTGGGTCTCCAGTCACGGCTCACTTCTCACGTGTCCAAGTCCAACCGATGCCCCGCGGTCGAACCCACACTGAGTCCCAGACCTGAGTCAGGCTAGCTCAACCGACCCCACAACGAACCAAACTAAACCCCGTTGGCCCCTTTGCCGCCGCCGGCACTTCCCCCGCCGACGGCTGGTACACGTCTCCTCCGCGCTCCTCGCCGCCGCCGGAGCCGCCTCGCGGCGCGCTGTCTAACTCACCACCATGCTGCAGAGCAAGTCATTCGTGAAGAAGACGAAGCAAGGCCGCATCCAAAAGGTCAGTGCTCGGGCAAACGCCACCATCTCTCGAGGTGCTCCGCCAAACCCTACCTGACGCCGCCGTCACCTCTCTGCAGGTTGTTAGGGAGCACTACCTCCGCGATGACGTCTACTGCGGCTTCGTCCCCTGCTCCGCCTGCGCCGCCGCCGCTGAGCGCAAGCTCGCCGCCGCCGCCGCTGCCATCCTCGTCGTAGACACCAACGTCGTGCTCCACCAGGTAACGGTGGCGTTTCTCTGTCTCCCGCTTAGCGTAGGATCGAGGGTGCGCTGGGATGATGAAGTGAGATGTTGCGGCAGATCGATTTGCTGGAGAACCCCGCGATTGAGGATGTCGTCTTGCTGTCAGTGGTGCTGGACGAGGTGAAGAATAAGAACCTTTCGGTTTTCAACAGGATCAAGGCACTCTGTACCAACAAAGCACGGAGGTTCTATGTTTTCGCCAACGAGCAGCACAGGTGGGTTTGTATTCTACAGTGATGTCCTCGTTTGTAGTTCTGATGATATCTTCATATTTGAACCAAAAGAGGTTCAGTTTTTACTTTTTAGTCAATCGAATATTGCTGATGAAGCTGCTGGAGTGTAGTAGTTCTATAAATCTATTTGAGTTTCTAGCATTGGAAAAATCGAGGAAAACATAAGGGTTAACCCAAGATCACTCGTGCCATATGATACTGTGGTCAATTCTTTATAGAGTTACCTTTGAGGATTTACCTAAATAAATTAGGTGAAATTTTTGCTATCTTTTTTTTTTAAAAAAGCTTTGTTCAAATGATGTTTGGTTGAAGCCACACACCCACTTAACATGCAGCATGAGTATTGGACACCATTTTTCACAGTTTCAGCATGATTGTATTGATGAAATGTCTTTATGCAAGCACCATAACTGCACAATTACTTATCAAATAGTTTCATGGGAAGAAATAATAGCTTTTGGTAGATGCCCATGTCTGAGAGGGCTACAGCTTTCATAATGCAAAATTGTCAATGTATGCATTAGTCTCTTGCAAATATGGGCTCTTCCTGACATTGCATCTTTCAAAGCGATATCGAAGTGGATGTACTGCATATAAATTATAAAATTGTCATTGCACCTTTCGAAGCGATATCACAGCTATCAGTAGATGCCCATGGTCTGAGAGGGCTACAGCTTTCATGATGGAAATTGTCAATGTGTGTCAGTCTCTTACAAGCCTCACTCTTCCTGACATTGCATCTTTCAAAGTGATATAGTGGATGAACTGCATGATAAAAAAGGCAATGAAAGTCCTCTTTCTACAGAACTAGGTCAATCACAGCAATCTATGTTGGCATTGATTATGTTCTCAGTGTCTTTTATGATGCAATTGCCTATCAATGGGGAATTTTGAAATCTAATTGCACACACTTCAGCTTCTAGTTGTGTACCCCTGTAAATTGTGTAAGCTATTTATATCAAGACTTGTGTCTTGACGGCTGCCGCTATTTTTTTTGCCATTATATGTTTCTCATTTTACTCAAAAAACAGGGATACTTATGTCAAAGATATGGTTGGGGAGAGCTCTAATGATCGTAATGACAGAGGTATGGAATGATTTTGTTAACCTGGTTATCTGATTCCACACACATTCATTTCCTATCATATATTGGACAGTTGTGCCACTGATTGTTTAATTGTTTTCTTATTCAGCAATTCGTGTTGCTGCTCGTTGGTACCAAAGCCATCTTGGTGAGAGCGTGAAGGTTCTACTGATTACAAATGACAGAGATAACAAAAGGAAAGCTATTGAAGAAGGCCTTAACGCTGAGACAGGTGGATAGCATACTACAACTGATTTATATATAGCTCAATATTTTTTAATACTGCGAAATGATATTATGGTAGCCACAATCTCAATAAAACATTTCTTGTTCCAGTTGAGTCATATGTAAGATCGCTTGCACAGCCTGGTTTGCTTGATTTGGTGGTTGTTCCATCTAGTGGAGATGTTACCATGGAAGATGTAGAAGACCATAGACCATCCAAGAAGAAAGTAATCTATAATGAGGTATGCTAATTATACAGTAGTGCTTTGTTGTGTTGCTAACATATATGCTCTTGCGTGAAATGTACTCTTCTGTTTACTTGGTATTGTTACAGCACAAACCAATGTCAGAGATTACATCTGGTTTGCGATGTGGAATCTATCATCAAGGGAAGCTTCGAGTTAATCGTTACAATCCATTTGAAGCTTATGTTGGGAGCGAGAGCATTGGAGACGAGATTGTTATCCGTGGCCGCTCAAATATGAACAGGGCCTTTGATGGTGATATAGTTGCTGTTGAGCTCTTGCCACAAGATCAATGGCATGAGTCGAAGTCTTTCATAGCAGATGATGATGGTATTTTCGTAGTGCTGAAATAACAAGATGAAACACATCTCATTTGTTTTCTTATTTGGTGAATGTTGCTGTTTTTTTCAGAAGAAGAAGAAGATGTCCATCTGGTCCCCAATAGTGCTGACGATGCTCCTAGGAACACCAATTCTACACAATCAACAGTTGGATCTTCAGCTCCTTCTGTCTCCAGTCGTCCAGTTGGACGTGTTGTGGGTATAATCAAGCGAAATTGGAATTCGTGAGTTTCTATATGTTTTGAGTGAGATTTCTAATGTGTATACTCCTGACCTCAGGATCATATGATAAAGTGCTGGTGTTCTGCAGGTACTGTGGGTCCTTGGAGCCGATGCCTATGCCTGCTGGTAGTGGGGGCGTTGCTCATGCTTTATTTGTTTCAAAAGATCGAAGAGTTCCAAAGATCCGAATTCAAACCAGGCAGCTTGAGAATCTCGTGAACAAAAGAATTGTTGTTGCGGTTGATTCATGGGATGTTTTGTCTCGATATCCATCAGGACACTATGTACGCACCATTGGAGATATTGGTGACAAAGAAACTGAAACAGAGGCAAGTGTACTTAAATTTGGAGTTGCATCAAGTGCATCTTAAAGATACTTGCATGTAAGGGCATATTCTTGATTGTACATGCTAATGGTGTTTGTGCATGAAGCAGGTTGTCTTAATAGAGAATGATATCAACACCAGGCCTTTCTCTACTCAAGTCCTTGCTTGTTTGCCACCTTTACCTTGGACATTATCACCAGAGGATCTGGCTAATCCTAATAGACAAGACTTGCGCCAAGTGAGAGTCTTTAGTGTGGATCCACCAGGTAATTTAATCATGATACCTGCAATCTATTGCTATTTTATGTATCTGGGTCAAGCTCTTATGCTTCAACTGCTTTATAGGTTGTCGAGACATTGATGATGCACTACATTGCACGCTACTTCCAAATGGGAATTTTGAAGTTGGAGTCCGTATCCTTAAACAATTTCTTCTGTAAATTCTTCTGTTTAGTTCAAATTTATGAGCAAATTTATATCGTGTTTTTTCCTTGGTGATCTTTGAGTTAATATTTACCTGCTTAACTTTGTTTTAGTTGATGGTAGTTCATTTTGCAAATTGTGACTAGGCTCTTTTGCATCAACCCATCTACCTGGCTTGTAGTGTATCACATAAAATTGTTTGTCTAGTATTAAATGGAATTGGTTATTATGCAAATAATGCAATTTGATTCTCCTAAACATGCCAGCGTATACACATCTGCACGAGTCTGTGTCATATCGGAAAAGAAGTGTTATGTAAGAGGTTTTAAGTTAACTCATGGTCTCTACTTGGTGTATACTCTGTTTAGAAATCCTTTTTCTTGATAAAATCCATTTTCTACATGTGGCATAAAATCGTTTTGCCTCATCTGATTGGGCACTACTGGTTTTCAATTGGAATGCCCGTCTTCCAGGACATAAAGTTAAAAGTGGGTTCAAACAGACTATTGCAAATATGCGATTATCTCTGTTGTACCTTTTGGTTCTTGAAATTTGTTTTCAACCAATTTACTTCATCTTGGTCACAACCTCTCTGTCCTGGATATGCGATTTATCATGGTCTTTCACTCTGTGTTACTGATACAGACTGCATTTCTTGACTTGAGCTGACCAGATATCGCTGATGTCACTAATTTTGTTCATCCTGGTACCCCTCTTGATGAGGAAGCTGCGCAGAGGGGCACTTCTGTTTATCTTGTTGGGCAGCGGATTGATATGCTTCCGAAGCCCCTGACTGAAGGTGCTGATGCTTCATATGAATTATTGAATTAACTAAAATCTGAAATTAAATGTTGCTGTTTTATTTGAAGAAAAGATGGCCAGTTTGTAGTATCTGGATTGACTAACGATTTCTCTTATTTTGGTTTCCAGATGTTTGTTCACTTCGTGCTGATGTTGAAAGATTGGCATTCTCTGTCATTTGGGTAAGTCTAGTTCATGACAAGTTGTTATTTCGATTAGCACTAGTTAGATATGCGTTGCATATGACATTTTGATTTGGGTGTTACCTTTTCAACTGTTACCTATATATCAATATATGTTTGGCATATGGAGCAAGTCCACAGTGCCCTCCTAGAACTATGAACTCAGGTAGTCCACAGTGGAGGATACAGGCCTCAGGCTGGCTGTGCTGCAGCCTGGGTCCTTTTGGCCAAGCAAATCATGGTAAATCACCTAAACAATGAAGGATTAGGCTCTAGTAGTCTATTTGTAGCAATTTCATGTGTATCTCAGCCTGGGGCCTAGCTTCATCTTGGAACAATGCTGCTTGCAAAAAATGGTGCTTTGACCTTTTGGTTTTGCGACATGATCTTGTTGCGCTTGCTGCCCCATGTCTACTGTTCTGAACCATGATTTATTAATAACATCACCTTTTATGGCTTTTCCCCACAGTATTGTTCTGCTATATGAGGAGCGTAATTATTTTCATCTGTCAGTCATTTAAATAAGTGTACTGATACTGACGTTGGTATTTGGAACATCATGTTTACAGGAAATGACTCCTGATGCTGATGTCATATCCACAAGATATACAAAGAGTGTTATCAAATCTTGTGCTGCAATGTCTTATGTTGAAGCCCAGGCAAGAATGGATGACAGGTACCTTCTGCATTGCACCTTCTCAGAACACTACTAGACATTTAAGTCAAACTTTAATTTGGTCTAATTAGTCAAAAATGCACCAGTGAACTTGATTGCTTTCTTTTGTTTATTTTTCAGCCGTTTAGTTGATCCACTTACTGTAGATTTGCGGAACTTAAATTCATTGGCAAAGGTCAGCTATCGTGTTTCACTCTTATCACACTGTAATGGGTGTATGTCTGCCACCATCTAGTATCTAATGCCAATACCATCACCTATTCACCCTATATATTCATGCTGTGATTGCTTATGCAGATCATGCGACAACGACGTTGTGAAAGAGGAGCTCTGACTCTTGCTTCTGCAGAAGTAAAATTTGAGATCGATAGTGAAACTCATGATCCTCTTGACATAGGTATGAGGTCTTGTAATACTTATCGGTGTTATTATTTCAGAATTCGCCATAAAGTACTTACATAGTTACATCAAATTCAATAGGAATTTATCAAATTCGCGAGGCAAATCAAATGATTGAAGAGTTTATGTTGGCTGCGAATGTTTCTGTTGCTGAGAAGATTTTGAAGCACTTCCCCTTATGTTCATTGCTAAGGTACATATTGTTCAATTTTTTATCTTGTCACATTCCAGATCAGGTTGTAGTTGTGCACATCAAAAGATATTGGAAAAAAGCCCATTGAACCACACTGTGTTCACTAAAATGAATAGTGTCAGTGAGGATCTGCCATTTACCAACTTCTTATCTGTGACCTTTCTTTTCAACCCTTTAACCATACTATACTTAATATCACAAATTGGTCTAAACCTGAGGTAGAATTCCAAAATTATCATGACTGTCACAACCAAGGTTTTCAATCTCCGGCTAAAGGGTTTAGCGGCACCATCGCCGAACAGCTATAGCCGCTAATAGCCCGCTAGGATCGCCGCTAAGACGCTGCCCCTGTTTTTCCTTCTTTTTTTTTGCCATTTTCGTAATTATTTTCATATATAAATAATACCTTATTCCCTCCTGTTAAACTCGGTCTTATCCACTCAGCCACCAGCTCCCAAATGTCTCTGCTCCACCTCGCGGCTCCTGATCTTGACGACTTTCCCAACTGTTTGGGCCTGCTGTCTCGAGGTGGAGGCCATTTGGGCCTGCTGTCTTTTTGGGCCGTCAATGTTATAGCTGTTGCTGCCGCTAAATGAAGGTGTTTTTAGCGGATATCTCCAGCTAAACACAGCTATTAGCGGCTAGGATTGCTTAGCGCTATAAGTTAGTTCTCCTAGCCTTTTCCTTCTGTAGCAGCTATCTCCGACTATAGCGGCAGACCCTAAGGCATAAATATCTCTGAAAAGTCTTGTTACACACTGAAATGAGCTGTAAAATTATTGTGCTGCTTCTAAACATAGTGCATAAATATGATCACTTTTGCACTCAGTACTAATACTGATATTTTGGCAATCACGTAAACTGAAGTTTGTGTACTGCTCTTGTTTCTTAAAAGCTAAAACCACCAGTTCAAAAGTTCATTTGTGACTAGGCTAGAAGGTACTACCTGAGAACACATAATGTAATATCATCATTCCGGTCTAAAAAGTGTATTCAACATCATGCAATTTTGTGTTTCTAGATTGAAAAATTTGTTGATTGTTGGCTGTTTCGCATTGTTTGTCTGCATGCTGCTTCTGCTAATCTGTTGATGTCTGTTATCATGCAAATCAATCTTTAATAACTGTGTTCTCATTGAACATTACCATTTTTTACTTCTTGATCTTTTTGAAGCCTGCAAATTTTCATTTTGTTGGTAACAGGCGCCATCCTAGCCCAACAAAAGAGATGCTTGAGCCATTACTCCGTACCGCCTCTTCTGTTGGCCTCAATCTGGATGTATCATCCTCAAAGGCATTAGCTGAATCACTTGACAACGCAAAGGTGAGACCGTTATGTGTTATTTTACTCTTTGGATGCTTCATTAATATCATTATATATGATAATAGACTCTTATGCTGACCCTTTATTACTGCATGACATGCAGAGCAATGACCCATACTTCAACAAGCTTATTAGAATTTTGGCGACTAGATGCATGACACAGGTAAGATTAGGAAATGAAGTCCCTATTCTAATTTACTGATTTCAAAGAATCCATATAACTTTCCCTGTTGCAACACACAGGCAGTTTATTTCTGCAGTGGAGATTTGACCTTTTCTGAGTATTACCATTACGGGCTTGCAGCTTCTCTTTACACTCATTTCACCTCTCCCATTCGCAGATATGCAGGTTTGTTTTCCATCCTTAGATGCTCTGATGTATGAAAATAATATCTTTGATGGGTTGAATGTAATTGGGAACCTGAAGCCGTTCAAGCCATTTACTTGGCTATTTTCTTCACCTGGCCTTTCTAGCTAATTAGCCTTTTTCGATGATTATGAGTCTGAACCTAATCTAACCTTTATGTTTGCCATTGATGATAGTACTTTTCCCTTTGACAAGAATTTATTTTATACTAACATAATAAACCAAATAGTAATAATATTGACGGAAAATAGAAGTTGGTGTTGCTATTGGTGTATGCCTGGAACAAGAATCGATAATACATGCCAGTAAGCTTACTTTGTGTTTCTAAGCGTTGTAAGGAATTAGAACTAATGGCAAGGGACATATTAGCTTTGGCCCTGTAGTTAGGCCTGGGCAGAAAAACCCGAGACCGAAGACTGAACCCGAAGGGACCGAGACCAAACAGACCGAAATTTCGGTCCTCGGTCCTCTGTTTGGTTTCGACTTGCTGAAAACCGATTAGTATATCGGGTCCTCGATCATATAGATCGGTTAACCGAGGTCCGAACAGACTGGGCACAGCACCTCAGGACCTATCCTTTCATCCGTCTACTCCTGTGTCTCCCGTTCAGTCTCTCTCATCTCATCTCTCTGTCTCAGTCACGTGGGCATGTTTCCCATTCATGGCTCTCCCATCTCATCTCTATCTCTCTGCTCTCTCAGAGTCACAGTCTAGTGCTCCGGCCGCTGGGAGCAGGGGCGGAGCCAGGATTTGAGGTAAGGGGGGGCAATGGGAAAAGTAAAGTAGAATTGATAGCCATATCAACTGATTTTAATCTCAAATAATAGTACTATATTTCACAAGTCTTAACCAAAATAAAATTACATATCTATCAACTTAAATTTAGATCTACGACTAGCAGCAAGATCGTAGGCCATAATAATATCATTAGTACTGATTGATGCAGCCAATTCTTTCTCAATATAAATTACCAAACAATCTCGTAAAAAACTATCTCCCATTGTACACCAGAGACGTGTCTTTGCAAGTTTCATAGCTGAAAAACATCTTTCGGTGGTTGCAGTTGATACTGGAAGAGTTAATACTAATCTTAACAACCTGTCCACCGTAGGATAAGATGAATATTTTCCTGTTTTAAATAGTCCACTTGTTAGATCAGCAAGTGTTGATAATTCCTTTAGTTTTGGATGGTTGCATACATCAATTTGAAAATGTGGCAGCTGACTCTCCAATTGAGCCCTTTCTTGACTTGAGAAATCAGCAGGATAATATTTGTCCACTAGACTGCATATATTGTCTATGTTGAATGTGTCCAGCCTAGGATCCAAAGAAGCACAAAGGGACAAAAGCTCTGTTGCTTGAGAACTGAATCGATCTTCTAACTCTGCTAGTTGTTGATCAATTGCAACATTAAACACTATATATGGGAGGGGCTGGATAGCTAATACATATATGTGTACTCACTATATACTATAGGATTAGTAGC
>Ga0182004_10000683_pt1 | contig 22029 bp, 15 predicted proteins | sample Sormic07211540_1_FD_120479 | JGI IMG/M metagenome (GOLD analysis project Ga0182004, IMG submission 120479) | Endophyte microbial communities from Sorghum bicolor roots, Mead, Nebraska, USA - 072115-40_1 MetaG | ecosystem: Host-associated > Plants > Roots > Unclassified | place: USA: Nebraska...
CCCCCCCCCCCCCCCCCCCCCCCCCCCCCACCCCACACACACACACACAGCGGTACAAGAACGAGCTGGCCTTTTCAAATATATATGATTGATCACACCCTTGTGGTCTTGTCTTGTCTTATCACTTACCTTTTTAGATCTTCTTTATCAGTTTGTACTTCATTTAATTTTCTCCAACAAACGGACTAAGAACGTAACATCCGTATTATATTAGTCCATGCCGGAATGGCCTATATATGCTGTCGGCCACGGAGTGGCGCAGCGCAGCCGAATTCCACAAGGTGGTAACATGGCAAACCAATATCATCCTCCATCATGTTTAACTACACACAGTGCTACAGTGCGAGTCACTTAATTAGCCCTGCGCGTGCAGAGATCCTGCGGTATCTTTGCCTTTCCATCCAAGAAACGAGTTGAGACGCCCTTTTGATGCCACATGTCCCACCCAGAACTGATGATCCACACTCTCTATATACTACTAGTAACAGTGGTGTTCGCACGCACTACTGAGTGAGCCCGGCTAGCTAGTGCACATCGATGATGCAATCAACGGATGCAAGTGCATGCAGACATAGCCAGATGCATATCTAATTATCTATTTATCATTTTCCCGTTACTAATGATGCTCACGATTCACGAATGGTTATTATTGTTAGAATGAAACCAGCTTCGTATATATACTTTCGCCTGTAGAAAGCTACCGTAGTAGTACTCTAATAAGCTGATAGATAGTGCTCTCTAGCCTGACAATTAGCTTTGTACAGTAATTTTTGGAACATCTTAGCTTTGCAGTAGTAGAACTAGGCCTAGGGTTCTCACCCAAGAACTCTTCACCCTGTTCTATTGAATGTTTTGACACTTGCATGGAATATTAATAAATATATAAAAACCGTAAGACGAATCTTTTAAGCCTAATTAGTTTATAATTAGCCATAATTGCTAAAGTAACACATATGTGCTAACAACGACGGATTAATTAGGTTTAATAAGTTTGTCCCGCGGTTTCTAAGCGAGTTATGTAATTAGTATTCGAACACACTTTCGACATCTCATGAAACATCTAATATGACATCTAGAAACTTTTCATCCAAACAAGACCCTAGAGATGGATGCTTATGTTTTGAGCAACCTGCACGGCTGACCGATCGAGCAACCGGATAGGCTGTTCATCTCTTGTACCCTACTAGTGATCTGTTGACATCTGGATATGGGAAAAGATGAGATTCATGCCAAGCTAGAAATAAATAAAGCTACGGCCTTCATCCCATCCCATTCCTCCACAGATGGTGACGCCACTTTAGTTGCTTATGACGATAACACATGTTATTAATTTGACCAGCCAATGCCCGGAGATTCTCATGCATGCTAATAAAGTGTCCGAGGTCACTATACACGGCCCCGCAACCTTATTAGCTATTGATCATGCTCACAAATATCTGATATATACTACTATAAATATATAAGCTACTTTTAGTTTAGTATTCAAAGACGAGGTTTTGATTGTCTCAATAACTAAAATAAATTTCTTTCTTTCACACAAACACGGAGAGCCACTATCTGTTTGGTTGGGAAGCCTGGATGACTTGCTTGGTAAAAAGTGTTGCATGGAAGTTGCCTGAGATTTCAATAAAATTTGCCTCGCCAGGCAAGTAGAGTATGTTTGGTTGGAAATATGTGCCTAAGAAGTTTAATAAAGAGAGAAAATATGTTTCCTTGTGTATACAATCTTACTTAATATCATTTGAGTAACATATACACAATTAAAGTAAAGGCAAAATAAATCAAATGCTTCTATAATTATTTCATTTGATAGCGATTAGGGTCTATATCAAATGCTTCTATAATAGTTTTTGAAAATACTTTGGTTTTTAAAGGTTGTTGGGTGTTTGGATACCATAAACTTTGTAGTTTCTAAAATCAAGGTTTTATTAAAACTATAGTTTTTTTGGAGTTTTATTTAAAAACTCTACTCATGACCACATTTTTCTAAACCATGGTTTTGTATCTCTTTGGCTTACAAAACTATAGTTTTGTGATACCATAGTTTTTGAAAATTATGTTACCCAAACAGGTCAGCCACACCTTAATTGATGTCCTGATGTTGAGACAAACAAAAAAAGAACAAGATTGAATTACCACAGCAAAAATAAATAAATAAACAAAAGAGACAAATACATTACGTATGCACTCCAGGCAAATGCACATCCAGCTGCAGCCAACGGATCATTTTCGCTTGCTTTTGGTGGAGGGTGCCCTTGCCTGGCCTAGGCAGGTATTTAGGGCTCCAACCAAATGCACTCCAGGCAACATCCAGGCAACTATTGGTCTAGGCGAATTTGCTCCAGGATGCCAACCAAAAAAAGTCTATGGTACATATATATACAGTAACATTAGAGCAGCAACCAAAAAAAGTCTATGGTACATATATATACAGTAACATTAGAGCAGCTCCATCAGATTGGCAACACTCAACCCTCTATATTCTAGTTAAAGCGAATTAAGAAAGCCTGACTATAAAGTCTAGCTAGAGAAGTGTATTGCAACAGATTGAGAAAGTCTCATCTCGTTAAAAAAAAATGAACTCTGAGGTATATAACCTAGTACATTGTAGCCTATCTGGTGTAGCCACTACGATTACTGCGATGGAGGGTGTACAAGAAGGAAGGGGATTGGGAAGGTCCCCACCTTTCTTTACGGAAATGGAGTGAAAGAACACATTTTTTGGCTATTTAATCCCCTATGTGCCACTCTTTTAGGGCTACAAAAGGAATTGATTTAGTTAACCTAATAGAGTTGCACGTATTAAAGAAACCTCATGAAACACATGGGAGATAACCAAACACTATGGAGATTCTCAAATTTTTCCTACCTCCCATATGGTGTGATGTGTAGCTCTTAATTTCACCAATTGGAAGTCAATTACCTTATTTTTTATGCCAAACAATACATATACACGTTGTATATTGAAATTGGGGTTGTTGGGGGGGGGGTTTATGAACTTTGTCATTATATAGGCTTCTTCCCCAACTCATGAATACAAAGAGTGTTATGTTCTTCTCTTTGGGAGAGAACTAGGATTAGGGAGTGGAGAGGAGAGGCCTTGATATACCAAATCTACCACTAGAGAGATTTGAGGGGGCTTTAGAGCCTCTCCACGCTTATTGGCTCCCACCTAATGTATTTGCTTCATCTTATAGTGGAATTGCCTTACCATTGCCCGTAAGTTTTTCCTATAAGGGTTTCCAATTTTAGTGTCCTCTCTTGATTCATTTTTTTTGTTATCATATGTGTTGATTGAGTCACCATCTTGCTTGCTATTGGTTCATATGTGAAGTGGTTGATTGCTTGTATGGATGAGTTGGCTTGAAACAGATTTGTGTGTTCTTTGATATATTAAGTATGAGATGTTGGGGTTGATGTACTAGTGAGCTAATTGATGCTAGTATATTGTTTCTAGAAGATGGAACAACTTGTGGTTTGTTGGATTCAAGTTTAGGTGTTGTTTTAAATCATAGTGGTGGATATCTTAACGAAACTGCCCTAGAAATGCTTTTCTAGGAACGGTTAGATGTTTGACGCTACAAACAGTTTATCTTTACAATCGATGGTGTAGTGACGGTTTTTTTGAACAGGCCGTGAAAACCGTTTTCATTTGATCGTTAGTAAAAAAATATTCTTGTACTAGTACATAACAAAATACTTTCTCTATCCCAAAATAAGTCTTGTTCTCGCTTCTGAGAAGTCTAGACATTCTTAACTTTGACCAAATATATAAAAATAATATTAATACTTATATTATATAATTAGTATCACTGGTAGAGCGAATACATTATTTAAAGATATAAGTGTTGTTAATATGTTTTACAAATGTATAGTAGTCAAGTATTAAAAAGTTTGATCTGTACGAATATTATAGCGACACTTATTTTAGTACGGAGAGAGTATATAATAACCCTGTACTCGAATTCAAAAGTAGAGGAGGATATAGATATAGGTGGGCAGCCAGCTCTCCGTGCACGCACGCACGTCTAGGGCGGGGATCATCGCCCCAATCATAGTATAGGCTGCGCAAGTGGACGGTCCTGATCGCGTCGCGGCCTAACGACGTGTGTAGTAACCTCTAACCTGCTGCATATCGGTGGTGTGCTTGTTGTGCTCCCTTGCATGCTTACCGCGCTAGACGTACTTTTTGACGCGCCCGGCCGAGACCGCGTAGCAAATGCAACAGAGCATGGTGATCGTACGTCGCGGTGTGGTCCAAAGTAACCGTTGCCACTAAGGGCGATGGATGGTACGGTCGTTGCTGATAAGGATTTTTCACAGCACCTACCTTTCTCTAGATTTTTCACAGCAGTTACTTTAATTTGGTAAAAAAAGAGAGCATGAGATGTATTAGTATATTAATATTTTTACTTGCATGATTGCAACTTTACCAGGTTATATGCTGCATGCCCGGCCCCCACCCAAGCAACTATTACTTGCCTAGCGCAGAATTTATAGGTCAGTCTCAATACATGTTTCAAAGTATCATGCATATTAAATAAGGTGTCACATAAGTAAAATTGTTGACTTGACAGGGTTGTTAAATGAAGGAGTTTCATTAGATGAGAGTTGAGTTTCATCCCCATGAAACTCATGTGGCTCGGTTACCTAGTTTATAATCTTAGTAACTGTACCATGAAACTATGCATTGAGACTGGCCTTATATGCCTCGCTTTCTAAACCGATTAATCGTCGATCCCGCCAATGAGAAGTCAAAGTTCAGATAATATGGGATCCATGCATATGCCTGATGCTGTGCCTGCCTACCAAGCACTAGATAGACAGCGTTGATGGTTAAAATCAAACAAAAGGCTACGTAATCTGTTGGCAACTTAACCGAGATATGTGTTTGCAGCATCTGCGACAAATAGAATGATGGAGAATTGGAATTCCAGCTCGCTCATAAAAGTATGTGCTCAAGTGTGTGTCTTTTTAATCTAGCTTTTCTATCTATATATAAAAGAAATTTATTTAAACACTTTTGGTGAGCTGGGGTAGCTCCCAATTCGTTGTGTTCTTTGTGTGGTGGAAGCTGCCAACGGCCAACCCGAGTTGATCAAGTTTTAGTAGATTTACTAAGAAAGAAGAAATTGCACTGCAAGTTCAGTTTGCTCATGTGGAGGTTAACTTATTTCTAACAAAAAATCATGGTGATGTTATTATACCTTCTCGTCCATCCATGCATGTATATTGCATATTACCAAGGTCTATATATATGGTTTATATTCCTCAGCGCATGAAAAAGAAAACACTGATCATGTCGTTGATCAACGACAAGAAGCTATTAGTATCTAGCTAGATCCATCCATCAACAGTCAAACACAAACACATGTGCTTGTTATCCTGATGAACAACACGAGGGAGATCGACACATGTAGACAGCATCAAACCAACTAACCAAGTAAATATACATGTGTCATCTGAGACGCCTCCTTAGTGCGACATGTCGCGGTATACTGACACATAAGACAGGGGAGGAATGTGATTAGGATCGGGGTGTCAAGTGCGCCCGCCCACACGTACGTATGCACTGCACCAGCATAGGATATGGAAGGCAAAGCTCTCTGTCAACTGATCCATAATTCAGCAAACCAGCAGAGACCCTCTCCTCATCAGATTACTTAGTTAATTATCGAGTTCTTTTTTTAAGTGACAAGCAGGCCAGCTAGCGGCTCCCCCCTCTCCATCGATCGGGCCCTCTATAAATACCATGGGGAAGCCAGGAAGGGAGGTCGCATTGTGTCAGGCATGCAGTAGAGACCAACAGAAGCAAGACAAGCTATCACCCAAGAGGCAAGACAGCAGGGATCTCCCTGTTGCTAGCTCTCCATCTTATTAGCTAGGCAGCTCTAGAGAGAGCTCAGAGACAGTGAGAGACTACTGCTGAAGTGCTGAGCGTATATATACATACCCTTCATTCAAGATGATTACTGTTGGGCACCCGGTGGTCTTTGCTGTGGGGATCCTAGGTATATGCATGCATGCATGCTCACATATTTCTTTTGTGGAAGATGTGCATTATTATTCTCACAAAGTAACGCACAGAGTAGTTGTCTCTAGCTACTTTTGCTAATCTCCCCCCTTGAAAACAGTTAAACAGTAGTAAACGCTTTGATAGTTTGTCGCTGATTGAAATATATAAAAAGTGTCCTAGCTAGCTTTTTCTAAGGCAAAGTTCTGGCAAGTGTGGTCGACAATATCAGTTCAGAGTTGCTATACATATGTACATAATATGCATGCAAATAAATGAGCTAATATATATTCCCCCCTGGTCTGTTTTTTTGCAGGCAACATCCTATCATTCCTGGTCACCCTTGCACCAGTGTGAGTATCTATCTATCAGAGTCAGTAGTATAACATATTGTTCAGAGAATCAGAACGCTTGTCTCTCGTGGACGCTACACAGCTCTAGCTAACTAGCTAGCTCCTAATATATAATCATCGATCATTCTATGATATATATATGATGTAAACATAAAACATATATACAGGCCGACGTTCTACCGTGTTTACAAGAAGAAATCGACGGAGTCGTTCCAGTCGGTGCCGTACGTGGTGGCGCTGCTGAGCGCAATGCTGTGGCTCTACTACGCGCTGCTCAGCATCGACGTCCTCCTCCTCTCCATCAACACCATCGCCTGCGTCGTCGAGTCCGTCTACCTCGCCATCTACCTCACCTACGCGCCCAAGCCTGCCATGGCTTTCACCCTCAAACTGCTCTTCACCATGAACATGGGGCTCTTCGGCGCCATGGTCGCCTTCCTGCAGTTCTACGTCGATGGGCAGCGCCGCGTCTCCATCGCCGGCGGCGTCGGCGCCGCCTTCGCCCTCGCCGTCTTCGTCGCTCCTCTCACCATCATCGTAAGCTAATAAGCTATAGCTGCTGCGCCTGCTGGCTGTGTCTACCAGAGTGTCCAGTAGTATATAAGTATTACTAATTACTTTGACAACTAATTATAACTAGTGACTTATCTTACAAGTCGTACTTCTTTTGTCAGACAACAATATGTTTTTTCTCACAATAAATCAGTGAATAATATTTCTAGCTATGACTTTTTAAATAAGCGAAAAAACTCTAATAAATGGCCGGGCTGTTAATTAAATAATTTTTTCTCTTGATAACAACAGCGGCAAGTGATCAGGACCAAGAGCGTGGAGTACATGCCCTTCTGGCTCTCCTTCTTCCTCACCATCAGCGCCGTTGTCTGGTTCTTCTACGGCCTCCTCATGAAAGATTTCTTCGTCGCGGTAATCACGCACGCACCGCATTCTCATCTTATTGCATGCCAATCTACTGTATTTCTTTTCCCGCGCTTTTTATCATCTCGTGCTACTAGCTCGCTTTTCTCGCTTTTGAAGCAGCCTTGTTGCAAAGGTAGATATATACGTACAGCCTTAGCTAGCTTAGCTAGTTACGGTGCTGTTAATTGGTTTAATACACGTACTTTATAATGTAATCAGGCATAGTGAAAGTACAGGTGTTTGCGTTTGTGTCACCACCCACGACCCAGCTGTTTCCTGTCTACTACAGAACCTAACAAAAAGATCTCATCATATAGTATCATATATACTCTCTGTAGTGCACATATATGTATATGCATGTTTCCTGGTGGTGACAACAAGTATACCTTTGCAAAAGCATGCAGAATAAATAATGCGTACTTGCAAGCTTAAAAGGCCAGATAATAAAGTGGCGGTGCTGTTAGTTCATCTCCCGTGTTCTTGAAAAGCCTGCAACACACTTATACGGCTAATAATGAGGCAGTTAGTTCATCTCAGGAAAAACATATTTACTTTTAGGGAAAAATATATTTACTTATTAATATTTTTATTAGGAAAAATATATTTGAATTAATTGATCCACCCATGCATGAGCAGATGCCGAACGTGCTGGGCCTGCTGTTCGGCCTGGCCCAGATGGCCCTCTACTTCGTGTACCGGAACCGGAACCCCAAGCAGAACGGCGCCGTGTCGGAGATGCAGCAGCAGGCGGCGGTGGTGCAGGCCGACGCCGACGCCAAGAAGGAGCAGCAGCTGCGTCAGGCCCACGCCGACGCCGGCGCCGACGGGGAGGCCGTGGCCGTGAGAATCGACGACGAGGAGGAGCCCAAGAACGTCGTCGTGGACATCATGCCGCCGCCGCCGCCACTGCTGCCAGCGGAGAGGGCGTCGCCGCCGCTGCCGCTGCCGCCGCCTCCGGCGATGGTGATGATGACCGCGCATCAGACGGCCGTGGAGGTTGTCTGATCCATGGGCAATTAATATCATGTTCCGGAGCTAGCTACATGCATGCACGACTGACCTGATGACTATTGCTGCTCTCGCCTTCGATTATTCATTTTACTTTTGTACTACACTACTAGTATATGCATGCGTGTACACGACGACCTATATATATGTATCGCGCGCGGCACCACGGTACAAGTAGACGCCTAGCTATACATACAAGTACACTGTAGGTACGAATGAATGAATATGTCTCCTGTGGTGCCCATATATATGCGCGTATATATGTGTGTAAGGTCGCGTTAATCCTGTGTCTCTTCTACCAATATATATGTTGTGATCTGTATCGATCGTATGCCTAGCTGTGTTGTATATACGCCTATCTATCACCAGCTACCTAGCTTACTTAGCTTAATTATTATTATTATCATCATATTATCATGATCGATAGATGGAGGTGGGATGTCCGTACGGTACGTAATTGATCTCTCCGTCGGGCCGATCAATAAAGCTAGCTAGCCCATGTAGTATTACTTTACTTATTTCGTCTCTCCACATCATCGTTCATATCTATGTCGATCAGAGAGAGCATGCTTGTTGCATTCTGCTTTTGTTGGAGATGAGATTGCGCACTGATTGCACTAGTATTAATTATATTAGTCCGAGTGATTGGTTGGATGATATATATCGTTGTCGATCGATATATCGTCCATCTTCTCTTCATGCTCTTTCGTGTTTCCTTTTGGTACGGTAGGGGCGTTGCCGCAATGGCTTATTTTGTGTGCGTGCATGATCACCGCGCGCAGCACCCACTACAGAGCAAAGACGACACAGACGCATCCGGAAGCGTTTTTTTTTCTCAATCACGCAAAAGGTTTGCGCGTATTTTCATTAAGAAGGAGAGTTTGAGTACAAGCGAGGCGGTTTACATATGCAGGATCACTCTTCCTCGCAGCTCAGTCTAGTCTAGCCTATTCTCTCAGGTTCTTGGCTCCTGCAGAGATCCACAACTCGGTCTGTCCTCTGATCGTGTCCTTAACCGCGCTGAGCTGTGTTAGCTCTCAGTCCCAGAGAAAGGCGACGTGTATATATACTACACCTTAATTGGTAAGATCCACTACTACTACATATCCTATGAGAAGGTCACACTTAGCACTCCTAATTTGCTTACTTCAAATAGCCCAATTTGCTTAGCTCACTACCAACTCAAGTAGCAAGATCATCACCACGTAGTAATGCTTTCTTGTGTACCTTACGACGAGGTGATCGTAAGGGATTTTTCTAGAGTACAACGCAAACGCCTACAACATACACACACTTACTTTTACGAACATACGTATGTAAACTCTACCTCTATGAGCATCTCAGATGGAGCATATATACGACCACAACACCCACGCACGCTCACCCACACGTATCTCACCCCTATAAACACACGTACGTAAACCCTACCTTTGTGAGCACCTCCGAAGAACTGAGCCGACAGAACACAAGATTTACGAAGTCACCATAGGCAATCCAAGAAAATGTAAGCATCTGTGCCAAGCCGAGGACTTAAACCCGGGTGGACAAGTTCCCACACAAGAAACCTCTAACCAACTAATCTATGATTGACTGCATTTGAATCCACTCTAATCTCTATACATCTTATGATGGATTAGACTGCAGCGAAACAAAGCCTAAGGACATATATGGTTCCAGTGATTATATTTTCATTCGAATATCATGGTTCCTGCTCCTAAGCAAATACTTAGTGGAACTCTGAAGTTAAGTAAAATGAAAAAAAAAACTGCATCTTGGTTCTAGTGAAACATGATATTCTCATAGACAATGGCTTGTGCATGTATAACCCAATGTACAAATTTCTTTACTATAATAACAGAATCAAAACAAAATATTGTTGGTATGATATCTACAATAGCAAATGGTCAGGATTTTTTTCCCATCAAAGCAAAGCTATAAACCACTTCAGGAGCTATATCCGAGGTACTACCAAATTGGCCCTTACTCATGCTCATGGGCCGGTGCGCCCGCGCATTGGGCTCTTTACGGGCCGTTCGACCCCTTGGTCCATTTCACTGGTCCTGTAGGTATCCACGTGACGGCGCCACGCGATCGGCATGATTCGTACCATTCCATCCCATCCGCCGCAGCCCGCAGGCCGCACGGCATCACCCAAAAAGCAAAACAGCAGCGGGATCAGTGGTGGAGCCGTGGAAGAGCGGGAGAAGCCGTCGAGGGAGAAAAAAAAAAAAAAACAGCAGCTGCGGCGAGAAGACGCGACCCGAAACCACCTTCACCATCCGGACACGCCCGGCCGGCCGGCCGCCAGCCAACCTACCAACGCGACACGGCCACCCCTGCAGTGCGCACAAGCAAGCAAGCTGGTTGTCGAAACCTAGGGCGAGGACCTCGATCGAGACGTGGACGGGACGAAACCTCTCCGTGACCCTGAGAGGACCTTCGCCGGGAGCCTGCTGAGTGCTGATGCAGCTTGTGGGCCGCGGGATGCAGTCGCTGCGAGGAGCGCGGCGGGAGGGCGCGGGTTCCTGTTCCTCCCGGGGCGGCAGGGTGGCGGGCGAGACCGAGGAGCTGGAGGAGGGGGAGGCCCGCTCCGACGACGACGGCGAGGCCTTCGTCGACCCCAACGTCGACCTCTCCTACATTGTGAGTACCCCCGCCTCCCAAGCCTGGCGCCCTCCTCCCTCGTTAATTCAGCGGCGGGCTTCCTGTGCTGCTGAATTCGGTGCGGGAGGGGGGGCAATTCACTTCGGTAAGCAGAGCTGCTCCGACAGCCAAATTCTTCGCCAGTGAGGTTTTGGGAGCTTTGTATGGTTAGGCTTGGCGCTTCAATACTTCATCAGCTGTCCTGCTTTGGTTCAGTGAGCGCTCTGAGGTCCGCACATTTCAGCGTCCTAGTACTCGGGGCAGGACTGTGTGTGTTTTTGTCCATGTTAGAAGTGGTGCGAGGGAGTGCATCCCTCTGTTTCACTGTTTGATTCCGGGAAATGAATAGTGGTACATGTCTATGTGGTGGTAGTGGTACCTCAATTGTCAAATTTGGCCGTGCGTTTTCATGGCTTCACCTCTACAAGGAAATTGAATGGCAGATGTGTCATGATCTCGTGATATGCACTAATTGATTTTTGTTCTGTGCTAAAAGACCAGCTAAGCAGGGTGATTAAAAAGTAGTGTTGGCCATTTTTAACTGTGTGTAGCTCACCATACTCGTGAGCCAGTGCCCTTGCAGGCCCAGGTCCACCGAAGCCCATAACCAATGAAACAATCGGGTCTAAATCAACCCAAAAATACTAGCCCGATGGGTGAGAGCTGTGACTGTCGGCTGCCGCCACCTTATAAATTGTGATATCTGATCTCCCAAAAAAAAACTAGTCTGACCATCAATTTCCATATGGGACTAAACATAACAAATTGAAGACGCACAATTTTTTAGCAAGGACTAAAGGGTTTAGGAATGCTTTTATATTAGGGACTGTTAGCTGTATGAACTTTTTCCCATTTCTACATTCTGTGTGTCATCTGGTATTTGGGTTGCAACATGGCTCTTCTTAGCATTGTGCAATAGATTAGTAGTGTAACATTTGTTGTGACTTGTGCGCTCAAAGGTGTTAGTTTGCATGGACAATAAGATTTTCTTTAATTTGGTTAGGATTACACTGTCTTGTTTAGTAAGTGGTTATCTTACTCACCAATCAATGCTTCAGGACCACATACCAGAAACAAATTTGAATAGTGCTGCTTATCTACACCTCTGACTAAATTCTTTTGTTTTCAACTATTTTGCCGCATTCTTGTCTAAGAAGTGCTGCATTTGGTTCCAGGATGAAAAACTTCAACATGTTCTAGGACATTTTCAGAAGGAATTCGAAGGAGAAGTTTCTGTAGAGAACCTTGGTAAAGGGCTAATTGTTGTTGTTGGTTAATTTCATTTGATGCATTTGGCAGGGATGTTAAGCAGGGCACAATCTTTGACAGGGTCGAAATTTGGTGGATATGGTTCATTTTTACCCACATATCAGCGGTCTCCCCTGTTCACTCAATCCGAAAGCCCACACATTGCAGCGAACATTAGCACGTCAGGATCACCTTACCAACCATCTGCTGAGGTTTTTATTGATATTCATTGTGCTGTTAAGAAATATATACTCTGATGAATGTGCACTCATGTGGATTGGTAATGTCATGATTTACTAATGCAGAGAATGGATCAAAACCCGTCTACTGTAGCTGTGGAGCCCATTTCCCGAACTAACGGTTCTGGAGCACCTTCAGCTAGTGATTTACTCAAGAAAAAATGCCCAAGCACAGACATTGAGGAATCGGTTGCAGGTTCTGATTCTTTGTACAGTTCATCTAGTAGTGGTGACTCAAAGTCAGTCAAACTTCAGACCAAAGTTTGTCTCAATAATGATCTGCCGAGAGAAAATGCAGTTATCTATAGTGGCCTGGGCCTTGAGATTTCTTCACCTTCATCCATGGAGGAGAGTCCTGATGGGCTTGGGGGACTATCTCCTGATGTGCCATATGAATCACCTCGGACTATCCTACAGGTGAATTATTGTTTATTGGCCAAGTTATATTTGATTAGCTCATCAAGCAAAGCTGTAACTAGAATTGCTTGTTTTTCTTCTGCATCATATTTCAGGTCATGACATACTTTCCAGTTCCTGGAGGCTTCTTGTTGTCACCTCTACATGGTAATTTGCTTCAATTAAGAAATAATAAAGTTGCTCCAGAGCTAAAGAATTGGGAAACACATTTAGATATGGAAAATGTATCTAGAGCGTTGGAAGGACGTTCACAGTCTTCTCATCCACCTGGACCTATCAGAGGCAATGTGGCTAAGCAGATGAAGCCTTGCAGTAAGAAAAAGGTGTCCATGGATACAAAGACTAGAAAATACAAAGGTGATGCTAGTGCAATCATGAACAAGGAAGTTAACATCCAAGTGCCTGCCAGCCAAAAAGAGAAGATGATGAATACAAATAACGAGAATGGGTTTGAAGTTGGTTCTGCAAGGAAGGAGATCCCAGCCAGTGTAAAGCACGGACAGTTGTATATGCAGCCGACCAGCAGTGTAGCAACTATGAATGCAGATCCTGTTGCTGCACCAGTTGTGATCGAGGAACACTGGGTGCGCTGTGACATATGCCAGAAATTGCGTCTTCTACCCTATGGAACAAACCCTTCTATGCTTCCAAATAAGTGGAAATGTACCATGCTTCACTGGCTGTAAGTTCAAATCTATGTTAGGCTCGACATACTTGATTTTTGTGGTCCATGTATATCCATTTTTCTATCCTTCTTTATAGTGCATCGATGTTTGCACATGATAAATGGGCATCTTACATTTTGTGAGTTGTCAGTTACCCAATTAGCGTACTCAAAGCAATTATCATTTTGAAGAAGAGAAAATCAATGGAACGTATACCTCAATGCCATTTCTTGTAACATAACTAAATATCGTTATACTTACTAGTTTTGGAATTATCTTGCATTCTAATTTTCCACCTATTTTTGCTAAGTGTCCCATGAGCTGTATAAATACAATGAGGTGTGCAAATGCAATTGCTATGTAGTATATTTTCAGAGTGGGGTTCATATGATCCTAGGATCACAAGTATAATAAGAGCACAATTTTTCCATTACTAAAAAATAATTCAAATTATTTGCAGGCCTGGGATGAATAGGTGTGACATCAGTGAGGATGAGACAACAGAGGCTCTGAATGCATTGTTTGCCATTCCAGCGACTGCTGCAACTTTTTCTTCGGGTGGTCCTCATACTGCAGGTGCAGGTACAGGTACAGCAACATCCAGTGCCTATAATATAAGTGGACAGTTTGAGAGGAGTAGGAAAAGGAAAAATGCTCCAAGCAATGGAAAAGATCTGGCTGGGAGTTCTTACCGCACACCATTGTTGACTCCTTCCATGAGCAACCAACAGGACCCTATCAGAGATGAAAGAACTACTGATGACATGCACTACAGTTCCAAGACAGATTCTGTGAGCAAACATGGTCCCAGGCCAGTGAGTAAATCAGCTGATCTTGTTTCTGAAAAGCTGAAGCCTAAGCACAGGAATCACAGTAGCTACTCAGATGAAGGTTCTTCCCTTTTTCATTTTTTATGTATGATCTGTCTGATACGCATTACCTACTAATAAATTTTCATTTTGTGTTGTCTTCCATTATCCAAATTTCTTGCTGACACATAATTTCATTGTTTATGCCCAGGAGGTATTATGGAAAGGAACAAGGCTCATCCAAAGGTAAAGACTAAAATAGGGATTGATCAAGATGAACAGAAAACATATAAGAGAACTAAAATGGAGGATTGGCATCAAATTGACAGAGGCCAGGACCACAAGTGTGATTCAGATGGTATGGAAGTTCCTGATGAACCCAAAGCTTTGCTTGCAAAGGCAAAAACAATGAAGGGTTCAAATGAAACTGGTGACATTTCTTTACGCAAGGAAGATATTGCTTCAGGGTGTGATTCATTGGAAAACATCAAGAATGTTAATTCTTTTGGTATACCCTTTCACAGTGAGAAGAAAGAACATCCTTCTGATGTAGACATATTAGATTTGTCTTGCAAGAAGAATGTAGTGAAGAAATTGGAGGAGATTCAGCTTAACTCTTTACATCGTATAAGCAACAGGTCCAAGAAGAACTTGAAGGAAAAGAAGTCTAATACATTTAAGTCTAAAGAGATGGCATCCAAGGCAGATAGTAGACATGGAAAAGTTCTGCATGCGGATGTTGTGTTGTCTTCTGTGGGGCACCTAAATTATGAACTAGGTGCTGACAAGTTTGTTACTGGGAAAGAAAGTCCTGCCAAGCAAGCTTTGGACTTGACTGAAGCCCCTGGAAGGTATGTATCCTATCTGCAGTCTTCTACAGCTGTGACCTCAAGCTCTTCTAAGATTTCAAGCTCCAGAAGAAACACAAACTCACAAGAAGCAAAGGACTCTCCAGTTAAATCAGCCTCTTCATCGCCACCGAGAAATTTTAACATTAAAATGATTTCCAGTACCAGAAAAGATGGAATAGTGGATGGTTCCTTGGGCAACACACACAACTTAGTAAGGTACCAAAACAGTGAAGTCATTGCATTAAATAATGGTCAGAAAACTGAAAACTTTGAGGGGGTTCAGGTTGCAGGTGAACCCAATTTTCATGGTCCTTTGCAAGGAATCTCCGATAGCAATATCAAGGAAATACCTCAGTCAGCTGGTGCTCAAGTCTCCAATATCACTGGTTCGGAGAGGAGTTTGGATAATAGTCTGCCGAAGGCATCATGGAGAGAGGACCTTACTGTAAATGATACTGGTGTAGGTAGAGGAGACCACCAACTGTGTTCTGGTGATAAGAAGGACTTCGATATGGAGGGCCGTTCACAGCATCCTTTTGACAGAAGGGCTACAACTTTGAACACTGAGTCTTGTCCCATTCAGCATGGAAGTAAGAACATTGAAATTCGCCAAGGTAGTGGAACTGCTCAGCGGATGGGCATGTCATTTGAAAAAGAAAAATCTCACCTTAGAATCGATAATCAAGATATTCAGAACCCTGTTAATGAAGTTGTCAATTTTCCTTTGAAAGAAGGTAAACAAAAGGTCTACCCTACTTCAGTAAAATCTGATTCATTGAAAATGAAAGCAAAGTTAGTGAGGTTCAATGTTGAAACTGGAGTGCAACATGGCACTGTTAAGCAAGCGACTTCAAATACTTTGAAGACAAGTCCAATGAGGAAGGATGGTAGTATGATTACATTTGCTCTCAAGGAAGCTAGAGATCTAAAGCATAAGGCGAATGATTTGAAGGTTGTTCATCCTCACTGCATCAAATTTTATGCCATTAGTCTTAGTGCCATGATATGAACTTTTCCTTACAATTTCTCTGGGAAAAAAATCTCCCTGCAGAATAAAGGACAAGAACTTGAAAGTACAGGTCTGTACTTTGAGGCGGCTTTGAAATTTCTGCATGTCGCTTTTCTTCTAGAAACACCTAGTTTTGACATTTCAAGACCAGGTGATGGAGCTAAGTCAATGAAGATGTACTCTGAAACTGCAAAATTATGCAAGTAAGCTATATACACACTGTCTTTATGATGTTTAGTTCCTATTACCTGGTGGACTCATTTCATTGCGGTTGTGAGATGAAGAACATAGAGTAGAACTATATTAAGGTAAAACTACGAATTTGGATTAGCTTTCTTCTTACATCATCCAACAGTTAATTCGGATATGCTAAAGTATAATTTAATTGTGGCTTTAGTATGAATGTAGGCACATAGTGATTACTCGTCACTCCCATACATGTTTAACTGAATCAAGTTTTTAATGCATAATGAGTAGTTGAGATGTAGATTCAACAGAAATTGTTTGAGTTTGCTGCTATGGATACTTGCATAGTCATGTTGTTCTAAGTGTGTTACATGCTAAGGTTCTTTAATTTGCCAGTTTTTGTGCTCATGAATATGAACGGTGCAAAAAAATGGCTGCTGCTGCTTTAGCGTATAAGTGTGTAGAAGTTGCTTACCTCAAGGCTGCATACTACAAACACCGTAGTGCAAGCAAAGATCAACAGGAACTGCAGGCAGCTGTACAGATAGCCCGAGGTACTTGATGCACAAACAACTTTTGACTCTTATACAATAGAATTTCAAATTTAAATAATTAAATCTTCTGGAAACTTAATTTATTTCTTTGAATGCTTTGTATTCAATGTCCTTTGTACTGGTTGTCATGATGTAACTGAAGAAAATCCTCATATCATTAATCTTCTTGTAAGTCCCCTAAACTTGGGTAGAATCATGAAAGTTCAACACAAAAGCCAGGCACATGCTAGGAATAGTCTATACCCTCTAATCTATCCCAAAAAGAATGCAACTCTAGCTTAGGACTAGCATGTGGGGCCCTCAACTACAGTTATGATATCCTAAACGTAGTGTCATATAGGAGCATGATGACAATATGGTATAGAGTTTGTGGATACAATCATTCACCTTGGTCTAACCGACACATGGGAGAATAAAAAGCATAGGGGTACATGTGTCATTTTAATTGTTCACTAATTTGTCCTCAAAATGTGAGAATTGCATTCTTTGTGAGACAGGAGTAATTTACAAAAGACCTGGTGTTACACTTCAGGTATTTTGGTTCTACCTGATGCTGACACAGGCCTTCCACTCAGACTAACGATATTTTGAAATCTGGAAGATTTTTTATTTGCACTGCATGTCTGCATGTATTTAGTACTCCCTCCATCCCAAATTATAAGTTATTCCAAGAATCTTGGAAAGTTAAAGCATTTTAAGTTTGACCAAATTTATATGATAACATAATAACATTTATGATACCAACTAAGTATCATTAGGTTTTTCATTAGTTATATTTTCATAGTAATATCTATTTGATGTCATAAATCTTTCTACTTTTTTCTATAACGTTGGTCAAATTGAGATTTTTTTACTCTCCAAGATTCTTAAAATGACTTATATAAAATGACTTATAAATTGGGATGGAGGGAGTATAACACTTTTTTTAATTGCTTCATTGCTCTTTTCCTGCAAGTTCTATGGTACATCTTATCAAACTTTGTTTTCATAATTTCATGATAAGTTTGTGCCTCTGTGAACTATATTTGCATTTAATGTGTTGCTGTTATGTAGGTGAATCACCATCATCTGCTACCCCAGATATTGATAATTTAAATAGCCATGGATTATCAAAGGCCTCTTCATTGAAGGGTGGCAATTCACCCCATGTGCCAGGCAATCATTTGCATCTAGCTGTTCACAACCAAGCTCACTTGTTGAGATTACTTTCCTACGTGAGTACCTTTTTAAATGTCCCAATAGGCTGTTAACAAGAACAAATTGATTTCACTTTCAGCTTGGTAGAATTTTCTGTCCCTGAATGAGAAGCATTTTTTAAATTGGATTTCAATTTATTGTTGCCAGCTTGTTTGTAACTTAAGTGTGAAATGTCAGGGCCTATTTCTAGTAGGCAGAATTGATTGCAATGTCAGCTATGTAATCTGCTTTAGTTTTTTTTTTTTGGTATAGTCGTTCTGTATAACAATACTCATCGGTGGAAATAAATAAGAAGTTCGGTGCTGCAGCATCTATCAGTATTACTAATAACGATAGAAGTTGTTAGAGTTGTTAGTTAAGGTTGGGCCAGTCAGTTCTCCAGCATTTAGGACTCCCTTGCAAGGCTTTATATTGCCAAGCTATGATTACAGTATCAATAGAATTATTTCAAATGGCACTGGCTCTCGTATATATTTTTTCTTCTGAAATGCGCAGGAGAGCTACACATCATTTCAGTAATGGAAGAAAGTTTTGTTAGGTTACAAGAGCAGGCCATAGGTAGCTGCACTGGCTCTTGTTAGCATTTTGGTTGGTAATAAGACCATGCGAATCACAAAGGATCTGATCACTGGTAATACACTTAATGGCACCCATTTTGATTATAATGGCTGTGTTTGAGCATAGCAATAGCAATGACGATCTGAGTTAAAACTTAGAAGCCACCAAATTAAATGAAGTTGAGAATTTTGGAGTACCTGCACATAATTTAAGTTTGACTCAAGAAGAATTAAGCCCCCGCCCCCCTGTGCTCATGTTGTCATATGCCCATACCATTTGAGGTATGTGAGTAACCTGAAATTATGTAGATTACGATTGTGTTTAACCATCAGCAGCAACTGTATATTACTGTAAGGCTGATTTGCATATATCGAACCAAGCTAGCATAATGCCACTTCAGTGCATCGCCATTCGGTAATAGTGTCTGTATATATTGATTTTTTTCTCTCTTTTGATTGTTTTAGACAAATGATGTGAACTTGGCATTCAATGCAACTCAAAAGGCAGAGTTTGTGATTGCATCTGCTGCTGGGAGTAAGGAAAGGGGTGGTGTTGATGATGGCCTTGCTTTGGTAAAAACGGTCTTGGATCTTAACTTCAACAATGTGAATGAACTAGTAAGACTTGTTCGGGTTTCAATGGAATCAATAAGCAGCTGATGATGTGTTCAAAAATCATAATTGCACAGGATGTCACACAGTGAACAGTTGAAATTGGATTAACATTGCCATCTGTGCTCCATGATGCTGGTTGCAGCTATCTCATATATTTTTACAGTGCAAAACAAATGAACTTACACAGACTGATGTACGATGAGATCTGTGCTCCACATTTATCTTTTGGCATTCGCTGTTTGCATACAGTTTGCAGCATCCACTTTTGGTTACTGACATTCAGTTCCTTATTGGAGGCAGCACAGGTAACATGAGTTTTGCTTTCTGCTTGTGTGTGTGTGTCTGTTGTGGGCACGATGTTGTGTTCGGAACATATCTAGCATTCTCTTAAATTGGAAATTAGTGTCCAAGGCTCTGGAATTTGGGAACAGTACTGCTTCCTCTTGCGGTAGTGTAAGCATGCATTCATGTGTGTCTGTTTCAATGGGTATGTTTCATCTTAACAGAAGAAACTCTAAATATTTTTTTATCCATTTTGTTTTCTTTGCCTGATGCTTTGTGTAATCTTGAACATGGCAGAGGAGATTGCTTGCAATTAGCTGTACTACCATCAGTTTCACCTCGTAGTATCAGTATGTGGACCGGAGTTGAAGCAGGTATTTTTCACCAACAATTTTTAGATCGTTATTCCTTTGAGGAAAGTGTGCATATGATGTTATCTCAAGTTCCAGTCCCTCCTTGAGCTGTTTTGTTGTCCCTGTGGCTTAACATGAACCAAAAATAACACCATCTTAGCTATCAAGTCATTGAAGCAATTATTCAACTGGGTTTAAATTTTAAACCTGGAAGCAAAATTCTAATAGGAAGAATTAAAGTTATGAGGTACAAGAACTAGGTAGAAGAATCCACACAAGCTGTCGATACTGTGAAAGAGTACAGCCAAGAAGTGTAAATGTTGGATTAGGTAGTGTGTTGAACTTTGTTATCTGTGCCCAAATTAAGCCGAATGCCTTTATGCTTATGTGTGTTGCATGTACTCACTTCATTGCGTAAAATACACTTGGAATTTATGAGCTAGAGATTATGTAGAATAGTGATGTATATGCATTCTCGTGTAAGAGGATGAAAATGGTTTCTTAAATCCATTCTGCACCCAGTTCGGGAGAGCCTCCAGTTCTGGTTATTGAGAACCCTTGATTTTGTTAAATGTGTTATTAAACATTTAAGCAAACTTATAACAGGTGATGAATTGACACTCTTTGTGGTCTTTTAAAGTTGCTGAACATAGGTGCATCTGTTAGTTGTACTGGAATTCTACTGATTATAGATATTGTACCCAGGTTTTTTGAGAAAGTGTGAGACTGTTATCCATGAGACGCATAACCCTGGAGATATCTTTTGCATTATCACATCACCAGAGCCATCACATATGCAGACAAGGCGGAGACACATGTAATTGTTCTCATACTATCTCAGAGCTAGACTTTTGGATTTCACAGTACAAATTAATTTTTGTTGTGCATACTGTAGCGACCTCATCTACTCGGATCTGATGAAAAGTTGCAAGTACGAAGCTGCATTTACGAAGAACGTGATCGAGATGGGGCGTGTTAGCCTGGCAGTCAATTCTGCTCTGGCATCATGTCGGCCCGATCTGCCCCGCCGAGCCGATCAAAACCATGCCCACGCTCTGGATTCTGGAGACTGGAGCTTGTGCCTTCTGCTGCCCAGCGGTGTCAACGGCGCCGAGGCCAAGGACAAGTGGGGCGGCAGCACCGTCCGCTCCGAGCTAGACCACGTCCACGCATCCTACTGTGCACGGCGTGAGCTTCCCCGCTGTGCGCTTGTGCCTGCAGTTCTACTTCTGCATCGCCGACGCGTATCGTACTTGGGGGCTAATGAAGGTCGGGCCGGATGGTGGTGAGGCCGAGGTGCTGGCGATGCTTGCAGCTGTTCCAAACAGGCTTTAACAGGGAGATATGATCTAGAAGTCAGACGCGACGGGGTGGCTCCAAAGTCAGATGCGAGGAGAAAGCAAGTCACCTGCCGTACCCGAATGGCGTTGCAGTGAGCTCTGCAGACTGAGTGCAACCATATCCGTATGTATAACAAAATAAAGAGTGTTTAGTAAGGGCAAGGTTAGCAAATACACAAAAAAAGAGAGAGGAAGTTTTGGTTACTTGCACGAGCAAATGCAACATGTATGTGACCTGTGAGATTGACGCATGGATGCCCCACTCTATCCCTCCGTATATTGCATGAGTGGAGTTAAGCTTAGGCCTTGTTTAGACTATCTCCAACAATCGTCACCCAAAATACAAGACCCATTTGTCCTTTGGGTAGCGCTACAGGTAAAAGGTTCTATACCTATTTTTATTCTTCTCCAACAACAAGATCTAAAAGACAACACTCTCTGCAAATGGGTCTCGAGGAGAGAAGATACCCAAATTTAGGTTATGCCTCTCCTGATACCCAAAATAGGTCTTCTGTATGGGTACTCTGTTGGAGCCTATAGGTATTGTGTTGGAGACCCATTTTAGGTTTGGGTTCCTAAATGGGTCTCCCTATTGGAGATAGCCTTAGTTTCCAAAAAATTTCAAGATTCCCCGTCACATCGAATCTTATGACACATGCATGAAATATTAAATGTAGACAAAAACAAATACTAATTACACAGTTTACCTGTAATTCGCGAGATGAATCTTTTGAGTCTAGTTAATCCATAATTGGACAATATTTGTCACAAA
>Ga0182004_10000684_pt1 | contig 22021 bp, 19 predicted proteins | sample Sormic07211540_1_FD_120479 | JGI IMG/M metagenome (GOLD analysis project Ga0182004, IMG submission 120479) | Endophyte microbial communities from Sorghum bicolor roots, Mead, Nebraska, USA - 072115-40_1 MetaG | ecosystem: Host-associated > Plants > Roots > Unclassified | place: USA: Nebraska...
CCATCGAATCTTTGAACACATGCATGAAACATTAAATGTACATAAAAAAATAAACTAATTACACAGTTTGGTTGAAAATTGCGAGACGAATCTTTTAAGCCTAGTTACTCCATGATTAGCCTTAAGTGCTACAATAACCCATATGTGCTAATGACAGATTAATTATGCTTAATAGATTTGTCTTGCAGTTTCCTGACGAGCTATGTAATTTATTTTTTTATTAGTTTCTAAAAACCCCTCCCGATATCCTTCCGACACATCCGATGTGACACCTAAAAAATTTTCATCTCCAATCTAAACAGGGCCTTAGTGTAGAGCCAAAACGACGAATATATCAGGACAAGAGAAGTATATTTACTAGGAGGATTCCCCGCGCGTTGTTGCGGGTATGAAGAGGAAATATAAATATGGCTTCATTGTAGTCTATTGAGTCATCTAAATATAGTTTTAGTAGTCAGTTTCGAAAGAGGAAGAGAGGAGATCATGTGAGAGAATAATTGCTAGCAGTATGCATGCATGGTCATGTTTCGACAGCTACATCCACTACTGAAATTATTTGTGAGTACGCACTTAATTGCATGCGACAGAAGGAGAAGTGGATGGTGATGTGGCGGAAAGAGATACAAGAGAATTAGTTTAGTGGGGTTTGTCTTTATAGAATATATAGATGTACGTGTGCTAATAACAAATAGAAACCACTAATACATCCAGTTTTAGCTGGTGGACCCAAGATTCCAAATAACACTCAACTAACAGGGAGTAGTTAGCTAGCTATTTTGATATATGAATTTGTTGGTCAGCTAACAAGAGTAGCTGCTAGTATATACTATCAAACAGGCTCTAAAATCATCTTGTCATTTGTGGAACGTGGCTGACATGATCGCACGGGGATGTGAATTATGGTTACCTACTCCTGCTTTTCGTCGATTGGGCCGTGTCCCGCCCCGGTTATTCATTTGGCATCTACACGAGGAGGTGAAGCGGAGGAACCTTTTTGTCCGCAATCGTAGAGGCAACGCAGAGGAACCTCTTTGACCATGTAACATCATCCGCACTATATATTACGAGTCGCATCTGTTTAAAATTAGAGCAAAGAGTGCTCTAATGTAAAGCAGCAAGAGACTCAAGAGACAAATGAGAGTAGAAATTTTAATTCATTGATCATACATATGTGTGTGTATGGTGTGTGTGAAAGAACATTTTTGAAAGGAAGCCTTCTAAAAGAGCTGTTGATCACTAAGGTCAGTCTCAGTGGTCCGTTTCATGCACTATTTTCAAAACAAATCCGCTGACAGAGCATCAATGAAACGAATAATAAAACAAACTTCACAATGCATGTGTTTTACCTTGACGTTTCCTAGGCTGGACAAAGCATTTAATTACTGCAAAATGATTGGATCACATGCAAGATGGTGAAACGATTTAGCCCTCAGTGGGGATTTCATCCCGTTTCACCGCGTGGGAAACAACGTCCGCGGAGTTTCACCATTGTGAAACTACTTCCTTCTCTCTCTTCTTCGTTCCATACAAAAAGTGCAATTTTGCTGACATGACACTATAATAAATGTGCATGACATCCTGGTAAAACCTTCACTGAGACTGGTCTAATAAAGTGAATCATGGAGGGCCAATGACAGAGAGCGAGTCGTCCACGAGTCCAGGGTCCAGCCGAATTGGCAGCCAATGAGGCAACGCAGAGGATGAGCACGGTCTGTCCACTTAGGGCACTCACAATGCATACTCTATCATAGAGTCTAAAGTTATTTATTACCTCGAACAATGTGGACTTAGAGTCTAAATAAGACTTGAAGTCTTATTTTTTCTACCTCTTTCTTCAATAAATATGCTACCACATCAGCAAAATACCATAAATAATATGTAATTAAATGTTTTGGACTCTGTGATAGAGTCTTGCATTGTGAGTGCCCTTAGCGCACTCACAATGCAAGACTCTATCACAGAATCCAAGACACTTAATTACATATTATTTATGGTATTTTGCTGAAGTGGCAGCATATTTATTAAAGAAAGAGGTAGAAAAAATAAGACTCCAAGTTCATATTGTTCGAGGTAATAAATAACTTTAGACTCTATCGTAGAGTCTGCATTGTGAGTGCGATTGGCGAGTCAAATGCGGGATTGGCGAGTCGTCGATATCACGACTCACGAGCGTAAGCAGTGACGGGATCAGTTCGCCCTTTCCTTTTCCCTGAAAACGGCTGTATCGGCCTTTGTGTCTCTGTCGTCTGTGCTGTGCGCACCAGAGTCACGGGGGGTACGTTGGGCCCGGAAGCGGCCACGTAGCCACCGCCACATGTCGATTACCATCCACCACCGTCGAGCGATACCGATGCATGCATGGGGCTTTCAAGTTTCACCCTCTCGGTTCCAAACTTCTGATGCGGGTTTCCTGTTTGTTCAACATCATAGGGAGAAATAGGCAGTTCAGGTCTTGTTTAGTTTCCCTTGAAAACCAAAAAGTTTTCAAAATTCTTCATCACATCAAATCTTTCAACACATGTATGAAGTATTAAATATAGACAAACATAAAAACTAATTGCGTAGTTTACTTGTAAATCGCGAAACGAATTTTTTGATCCTAGTTAGTCTATAATTGGACAATATTTGCCACAAACAAACGAAAGTACTACAGTAGCGAAATCCAAAATCTTTTCGCATCTAAACAAGGCCGAAAACGTGTTTGGCTGAAACTTTGGCATCGCCTGTCTTTGTCTCGTCGCCTCGTCGGTTCTCGGTTGCACGGTCGGTTCTCTTCGGGAATTTTGCTCGGCGAGCCTTTCCTTTTGAGTAGTGTAGAAAGGTCCCCACTACCGCCGGAGCTTCGCGCGTTTCGTCTGAACTTTTTCCGCGTGGAACGGAAGCCCGAAAGGGAAGGATGTTCTAGTTCCGCGTTGAGCGCCTGCCATTGTAGTTGTGCTCCCGCTTGGGCTCCTCGCACCGTTCCCATCAGCTGGGCCGATGTTCTGCTTGTGCGTGGCTTCGGATAGGGCTTGACGGTGGCCTGTGACGAAACAGAGCCCATCATGAGAGCACCCCGTGGCCAGAGACCCGCCACGCCAACGCCAGAATTGTTCAAAACGGGCAATTTGTTTTGTGCAATTGTGCAGTGCTAGATGCTAAGCACAGGCACAATAGTAGTGTTAATGTGCTAATCATATTCACAGGCACAAATAAGTTATCCTTTGTATAAGTAGATAACTGTGTACAGATAGGCGATGCCAATTGTCTGATGCAGATACGTACTGGAAGAACAGGATCGGATAGAATGCAGCCACCTGCCAGGGTGATTAACTGCTTCATTCAGAACAGAAGATCAACATCCACGGTGACACTAGGGATGAAAACCACCGTCATTTCCTATGCGCGAATATGGAGGTGTATGCCAAGTGCCCGGCACTAATATAGGTTTCTCCCTGCTCAGGATTAACTCCAAGATCGATACTAAATTTCCCCATCCCAGAGCTCCTCAAGGGTCTTGTAAACGCTCTTTGGATTAACCGTGAAGTCGCCTCTGACCAGCCGAACCTGAAGGTCAACAAATACGGTAGTCAGATACACTCTGCAGAGTCTGCACTATGGAAAAAAAACTCTTACCTCTACGAGAAAGTAAATAATAACGAGACAAGTTGATTTGAAAAAATATCTAGAAAAAATGCAAATTTATCCTTTGAACTTGCCCCCCACCCACCCAAAGCAAAAAAAGAAAAAAAGAATACCAAATCTTATGAATTTTCACATGGTGAAATTCCAAAGTATAATTTCACCCTATGAAGATGTCCAATCATAATAAAAATACCAATGCAATATCTCCCCTTTTAATAAGTATTAAAAAGAGTATCACAAACCTGTTCAATCTCAGAGAACTTTGCAAGCAAGTCATCTGGAATAGACCAATCATAAACATCAAGATTCTGCTTTATCCTTCCCTCGTTCAGGCTCTTTGGTAGTACGCTGTGACCCATCTGAATGTTCCAGCGCAGCGCCACCTGTGCAGGAGATTTCCCAAGTTTTTCTGCTATCGAGGTGACGACTGGTTCATTCAGGATGTTACTTTTCATCCAAGCCGTACCAGGTGAACCCAGCGGTGAGTACGCCTGCAAAATGCAGATACAAAGTCAGTAAGAATAAGAACATAGCCCTCTAACATAAGCAAGCCAGACCCTTAAGTGTGCTGCAGACTTACAGAGAGATGAATACCAGTTGACTGACAAAAGCTATGGAGCTTAGTTTGCTGCCAACCCGGATGACATTCCACCTGATTAACAGCTGGACGTACACGAGCTATGGCAAGCAGGTCACCCAATTTCTTTGTTGAGAAGTTACTCACACCGATTGCGCGAGCTTTGCCAGTATCATATAATTTTTCCATTGCTCCCCAAGTAGCTGGGATGTCAGGTGGAAGAAAGTTATCAGGGCTACTCCAGTCGGTCCCCTTCTTGAGTCTAAATGGCCAATGTATCTACAAAATTACTCAGTATTATTTTTTTAAAAAATCATTAAACAAAGTTAAATAGCTCCAATAGGTAATTATCTAACACTCCCTCAAAGAAAAATATAATTCAATTTAAATAAAGTGGTAAAATTCACCAAACAGATAATATCTTTTCTAAATTCAAGATGCCAAACATGATGCCCAGAGAAACCTGTAGATAATAAAACAATGTACACCAAAAGTAAAACATAATATAAATCAATAGCAAACCATATGGAGAAACATGTATGGGTGTTAAATAGTGGATAATTGGATATAAATCGTTGAGTTGGATGTGGATGTGTGGCTAGATTACACGAATCAGAACCCACATATCCATGGACAATAGATGATCAGGTTTCCAGATTAAAACTAAGAATTATTACTAAGCAATGGACTGGCATGGATAACACATATGTGTTGATAAACTTCATAAAACCTTAGGATTATTGTAGCCCGATCCAGATCAATACCCCTTGCTTGCTGAGGTGCCTTATTATTAAATATAAAGAAGAAGAAGAAAAGGAGTATCTAAAAGTAGAGTAGAAATCTCAATGTTAAGTACACACAGTGAGATAGTAATAAGACAAAGGCAAGATTACAGCAAATAGATAGTGAAACATGACTCTGAAATGGAAGATGCATACAAGGTATAGATCCAAGTACTCAAGCTGCAGGTCGTTCAGACTCTTGTCCAGTGACTCCGGCACATCTTCTGGAGCATGATGATCATGCCTAAAACATATAGCCAATCACAGATCAATTACATGCAAGGGACTAAAACCTCCAAACAAGCATCTGGATACTCAGTAAACTTAAACTGCAAAGAAATTCCTGCAAGAAAGTGATGAATTAATAAACTTCTGGATACTCAGCCCTGAAGCTTTGAGCTTACCATAGCTTAGAGGTGATAAACAATTCTTCACGCTTCACCACACCCTCTTCGAATAGCCTCTGCAGCGCCAAACCAATCTGGATAAACCCGAACGAAAGTGGATGTTAGCGCTCTCCATACTCAAATAATTGCTACTCTATTTGAATCGGGACAATATTATTGCAGACAAGCATATAGACTATAGAGTAGTAGTTAGCGTTGGAGCTGAAGATGCTACTCGTGAGTTATGTGTGTGATGCTTGGCTGCTTGCAATGCAGAAGTGATACCTCCTTTTCGTTGCGGTACGCCCTGGCGCAATCGATGTGTCGGTACCCCGCCTGCAGGATCCGAAAACAATTCCACATCCGTGATTCTCCCAGAGGCAATGGCACCACCCAAAAAATTCAGAAAAGGAACTAGGGCGCGCGGCGGGGTGGGGATGACCAGAAGAAATCAAAGCGCGTGAGGTAGGGGCGAGTGCAAGGCGCGGCTGTGCGAAACCTTGACGGCGGCGTAGACGGAGTCCCCGACCACGTCCGGCTTGGACTGCCAGGTGCCGTACCCCACCGAGGGGATCTCCGCGCCGGTGTTGAGCACGAAGCGCCTCGCCATCTCCTCCGCCTCACACACACACACGCACTGTCTCAGACTGACTGACGCACAACACGGTGCCAGCTTCGTCGCAACTCGAAAGCACTTATTTGTGCCGTGCTGCGCCCGGTCATGCCATGCCCGCCAGGGGCAATGGCTTTTGCTTCCGGCCGGCCGGCCGGCCGGGGTTCGGTTCTGGGTGGGCCCCGTGACAGAGAGCGGGCGAGCCCGTTCGTTTGTCTTTATCAGTTAATTTCAGCCATCACTATTCAGATCAGTGAACGGTCTGAATTTCCTATACAAAAGGAAACTTGGAACTTTAGAAAAGGCTAATCTAAAACTTCGTGGCGTTTGTGCACAACACAAATACGATTACTTATGGCTAGCCGTCCCCTGGATTTCATCGGCGTCTCCGTCGTACGTGAAGAAGAAGAAAGAAGCAAAGAAAACTCTACGTTGATGACTATGCAAGGCGCCGAACGCATGAGACGGCACCTGAATGCATTTTACTATTGGATTGATCATTGATGAGGCATGCATAGCATACTTTGCAGTGGTGGGCCGTGGCAGTACGAAGAGCGACGCCTCCGCGAACCACGGTTTTGGTGGGCCGTGGCAGTACGATGAGGCATGCATAGCATACTTTGTAAAATATTTTACAAAATAACACGGTAGCACTATCATGGGATTTTGTAATGGATTGGCAACAAAGTGTAAATCGTCATGGGATTTTGCTTGTCATGACACGCTTGGAAAGTCGATACAAGTAAACTTTAGCCCAGTTTTGCTCCGTCCTTGGATTGGCGCCAAGATTAGTGTAGATTAGTGTGATGAGGTTGTCAGGTCAATCTCAGTTGACCGAGAGACGCACCTTTTTTTTAAAAAACGAAAGAGACGCACTCAGATCATTAAACTCAAGCAAGTCAGCAATCTCTCAGCAATCCGCTGCCTGTGCGTGACCGGGCTCCGGGCAGCGGTTAACCGATGCCTCCACACCCAGATTGGTTCACGAATCACGACTTCAGTCCTTCACCCATGGTCGCCGCCGATCCCAAAAAGACGCCATCTTTTTCCAGCGAGATGAGTGATGAGATACGAGCAGGTCACCCATCCGCCATCCTTGAAAGTTGAAAATTCCCAAAATCCTCCTCACCCTGCGAGGCCCCAGCACCGAAAGCACCAGCTTTTTCGCCACTCTTTCGCCCCGTTGCCGCCCACCGAGACCCCCGCCGCCGACCAACAAAGCGGCGTCATTTGAGAGGAAGCGGTTGGGGGACCGGCTGCCGGCTAGATGGCGGAACTGGCCGGACGCCCCGGGACGTCCGGCGGCCTGGCGCTGCGGACGGGCCAGTTCGTCTTCGCCGCCGCGTCCATCTGCGCCATGGCCTCCGCGCCCGGGTTCACCAACTACACGGCCTTCTGGTACCGTCCCAGACTGCTTGCGACCTTTATCCCCTGAATCTCTGATTGCTTTAGCGTAGCGCCTATATGGCGGTGCTCTGCTCGTGAACATTGTGATCTCTCTTCCGTATCTGCGTCTAGGATCATAGTGCGGTCATGGGATTGGGATCTGCTCCGTATCTGCGTGTAGCATGATTATTTTGCCTGATTACTTGCTTTATGTCTGCGTTGAACTACCTGCCGTGTTATTGGATATGGAGGTTCCCTGTAGAGTGTGGGCGTCTTTTATTGTTCAGAACAGTACCACATATATTATTTGTTTGCAAGACAACTTGTTTGTTGATGCAGTTTATGCATTTGAGAAAATTGAAATGAAAACATGTGTATACCTTGGTATCCGACCAGCATTCCTGCAAATTGCTAGCACTGAACCTATGAGTTGATTGACCATCACTAGGAGTTCTGATTTGCAGTATGTACATACATTCACAAGAATTTATTGAGTCTATCCAACCATTTCTCTCTAGTTTCTATACTGATCAACACTTCACCATTTTTTCTTGTAGTGATCAAATTGAAGAGTTGTCATTGTTAACTGTTATATTGTTTTTGTATATCATGGTTTATTCCACTCATTTTGATGAATGGCATTTGTTCATCTCGCTTTGGTGTAGAAATTGGCTATACAATGCATCTGTTCATTTATGGATCTTGGTTTCAACTGCATAACCTTTGCCACTTCTATAAATTTCAGCTACTTGATTGCATCTATGGGACTACAAGCACTATGGAGCTTGGGGCTTGGATGTCTTGATTGCTATGCCTTGATATTGAGAAGAGATCTTCAGCAAGCTTTTCTCATGAGCTTATTTGTTGTTGGCGATTGGGTAAATTATTTAAGGCATCTTTTATCCATGTTATATGTTACTGAACCTTGTTTGTTTCTACTACCATCCAGTCACCAATTAATGTATCATATAATTAAATTAAGTACCATTTTTTCCCGCAGCATGTTCAATCTATAAACCTTATCACCTGGATGTAAAATATTCCTGCAGTACATGGAAACATGTTGAGCATTCCATGCATTCATGCTCTGTTTTGTTCTGCTCATGTTTCACATTATATATTATAAGTGACTGTAAAATTATCCCATTTGTGTTCGATTGTTGCAGGCATGTAAAATATCGGGTACACTATGTTATACCTAGCACTACCTAGCTTTACATATTCGTGATGTTGAAGCATCTTTTCCTAGTTTTGTTAGTATTTTTGGTGTCACCTTGATCAGTACCAATTTGAGCCTGACTAAAACATATGTGAAGCTGTGAACTTCAAGTAATTTCTATGATTTTTTTTAATGGTAGGATCAAAGACACAATCATACTGGCAAGATCTCTGATATTGAACTTTTGGAATGTGGCTTTGTGATGTTCTGACAGATTGCACTATATGATGCAGGTAACGGCAATTCTTTCATTTGCTGCTGCATGCTCAGCTGCAGGCGTAGTGGTACTTTTCAAGAGGGATGCATACTTCTGCAGAAGGGATCCTCAACTCCCTTGTGGAAGATTCGAAGTTGCTGCTGCATTTGCATTTCTTTGCTGTACATTTAGTGCCGCATCTGCTCTGGTAATGTTTTGGCTGCTTGCTTCCTTGTGAATTACTCTTGTGGAGTACGACCTTGTGTAAGCTCAAGCTGTCTGTAATACTCTCTTTGTATATAAGCTCATTTTTGAGCAGACCACACACTAGAAATTCTAAAAATTCTGGGACTTTGAGTTACATGAGCTCTTGTTACAAGAATATATGTTACATTAGCCATTTTGCCGAACCAGAAACATTTGTTCCTAATGCTTTGGACAAATAGCTTCGTTGCTGGGGGGATATACCTGGTCACGGGGGCATCTGCCTGTGGTACCTGAGTGCTGCATCTTCATGGAGTTGGTGATTGCTGCTCTTCTTGTACCATAGATTCCCGATGTCAGTTTCGAACTCATGCGGAGAATGACACATCGAGTCACCTCATATATTTTGGGTCCCCACATTTTCTTGTAGCAAGCATTGCAGAAATCCTTGGATGATTTAATATGAGAGAGACACTGAGATCTAGCAGGTCTTCCAAAGGCACCAGACAAGGATTGCAACGGAAACAGATGTTATTTCAACTTTCTACCGCAGAAATATTGTATGATAGGCATTTATCCCCACAAGAAAACAGGAGAAAAAGATACAAATTTATGTTGTTGCTTTTCGTACTCAGTCCACTGCACGGACGGACGTTTCCAGGCCATATTATTATTTATATGTCTATAACCAATTCTGGATTATATCTGGAAAATAATTGGAGAAGGCCAGTTCCAATCCACACAATTTCTCTGAGGTTCAAAGATGGACAAGTAGCACGATATGAAACCCCTAAGTCTTGTTCCTCATTTTGTTGGCTACAGTTGCACGACTGAGAACCAGTAATCCATCACTCTTTCGGTACAATAACGCCAGACTATATTAGAAATGTTTTAAAGGGAAGATGACGACGATGATAGAAACAGTCGCCAATATAGAGGGGGAAAATACCAAAGGAGTATATGGCTTTCTAAGACATCGTACAACATCCCATGCATATAATGCATTAATGCCATGGTTCCGGCATTTAAAAAAAATGATTCCAACATTTTATTCAAACTGAAAACGCAATTGTTCAGATAGGGTTCAACGTAGAGTAGGGAGACATGGACAAGATAGCATACCGACAGTAATTCATTGGTAAGAGACCGACAGTATATTTATTGGTACAAGATTAAATACGAACCATATTAGGGTTACATTACACATGGTCTTATGTGTGTACATTTCTCCGGAAGAGCATTTGGCACACAAACATTACTACTGAAAGTTACCTTGGACCACATTTTTTTAACTTACTCTTGCTATTGCATTGAACTTCTGCAGATCAAGGGTCCAAAACCTCCAAGCTCAGTATATCACAATCACTTGTGGAATATGGTTGACACTAAAGTACTAAACTTTTCAACAAAGAACAAGGATACATTGTCAATAGTTTAACAAGAGTCAAGAGAACATGTATGAAGCTGTTTGCATTAGGTCGAAGATACCAGGCAATATCGTTTACAAAAGGGGATATCAAATCCTCCCTTTGTCAAAGAACTTAAGAATGTACTGTGGCTAAAACTGGAGAGCTCACATGACGATCTCAGGCTTCAGAATGCTTGACTTGATCTCTTTATGTGGGAGAACAACACCGCCATTGCTGTATACCTCATCACACACATGAACATCCTCCCCCAGGATAGTCATATTCTCTATCCGTGCCCATTTTCCAACAGTTGAGTGCCACCCGATAATGCTGTTTGAGATGCAAGCATGCTTCTTGATGCGCACACCACGCATGACAGTGCAGCGGGAAAGCCTCACGCCATCCTCCACAACACATCCAGGTCCAATGGCGACATCAGGACCAATCAGACAACCTTCTCCAATCTTGGCGCTCTCATGCACCAGCACATTGCCAACAACATGTGTTCCAGTAGCTAGCCTGGCAGCTGATTTCTTCCTAAGTGAGTCTAGATAAAGACGCAAGCCAGTAATGTAGTCCCTTGGCTGACCAACATCCATCCAAAAACCTGGAAGGACCATTGCATAGAGCTTCTGATCAGCTGCAATTTGAGGGAAGACCTCTTTCTCAATTGAAGTTGGCCTCAGTTCAATGCGGTCAAGGACAGATGGGTTCAGTAAGTAAATCCCAGCATTGATCTTGTTGCCCACAAATACTTTTGGCTTCTCAACAAATCTTTCCACCCTGCCAGTTGCCTCCTCCATAACCACAACACCATATTTTGATGGTTCATCCACCTATATGAAAAGAAAAGTCAGTTCAGATATGCGGGCTGATTCCACAAGAAAATGTCCAAAAGGATTTACCTTAGTGACCATAATTGTTGCCTCACCACCATGACATTTGTGAAATTTGATGAGTTCAGCAAATGGGTATTCGCTTATGACATCACTGTTGAGGACAAAGAATGGCTCGCCCGACCCATCCGCAAGCTTGTCCCTTGCTAGAGCAAGAGGACCAGCAGTTCCTAAGGGCTCCGTCTCTTGGGAGCATGTGATTGTGATGCCAAGCTTATCCTCAAAGTCCTTCAAGAAATTAATCATTACCTGGAAGATATATGACACACCAATTAGATCATAGAAGCCAGACCCAAGTGCCACAATAGAAAGGATGATTGGTCTGTTATTTCTACCTCAGGGCGGTAGTTGATGGCCAAAACCACCTCTGTGACCCCAACTTCTTTCAAAGCTTCGATCTGCAGAGAATGAGTAAGTTTTATTTCTTCAAGCCACAGTCACACATAAAAAAGAGCACTTGGTTGATGTTTAAATATGTACTTGGACACAAAGCAAAATTCCTAGATATCTGTTTTGCATTTTTTTTTATGGAAAAAAAATGAAGAGAGGAAGTCACATGATAATTCACAATGATTTCTCCAAGTTGATGATAGATCTTATATATAAGAAAAGCAGTGATTACTAAATAAAGAAAGTAATAGTTGAATGGCTAAAGTGTTTCTAAGCTAACTCCTGGCACAGCAACAATCAAAAGCTACTGATGATGGATGCTGACATGATATCAGCAGTGGAATTGGGTTAAAAAAAAACACCAAAGCAACTATAAATACGTAAACCACATATACTCATATTGAGCCCCGCATTACTTTTAAGGACACTGATAACATACTATACAAAGAAAATTGGTGCTCATGCCAATACAAGTAGTACGTACAGTGATATGGTATCACAATGTTCATTACCTCTCTAGAATGCTCATGCTGTATCAGCTTAATAACGAGTAACTTTACCTGATGCAGAATCATGGGCTTGTTTGCAAAATCCACAAGGGGCTTCGGGAAGCTAAGAGTCAAAGGCCGAAGGCGGGTTCCGAAACCCCCAACAAGAATGAGCGCCTTCATGGTGAAGCACCTCCTTTACTCCCTCCCTCAATCCCTGTAGCCACACATCACAAGAAAGGCAAGGGCGGACCCATTAAAGGACATGGGTGTACACATGTACACCTTTTTTTTTGCAAAGCAATCGAAGTTAGTAGGCATATACATATACACCTGTAATTAGATTCAGATCCGATTACGAACAGTATGTTAGGGTTTGGGCGCACGGTTTTACCCACGAATTACGTTAAGGTTTGGGCGTACGGCTTCGCACAGCAGGAAGGGAGGACCAAGGTGAGGGAATACCTGCTGTCCTGGTGGTGCTCGTCGCCGGACAAGGTGGCGAGTGGCGAAGAAGGACAACAGCGACGGTCGCGGGGGCGAGTGGCTTCAGAGGGCGGACGCCGCGCCGGAACTGGTCGCGAGAACGCTGAGCCCCAGGTGGTGCTCGACCTAGCGTAGTCTCCTCTCCGGATTGCGGCGCGGCGAGCGGATGGAGGAGATCGGTGTTATACCCGTGGCCGCCGGCGATGCCCGGGACGTTCTCGAGCGGAACACGGCGAGCACCGAGGACGACGACGAGCAGAGGACTCCTCTGTAGGGGCACCCACCAGAGACCAGACTCCCTCCCGCTGCCGCTTCTGGCGATTGGATTGGCTTCTCTTCCTCAATGGTTGGGCTCGGAGGCCCATCTCCAGCGAGAGGGTCCGCTATATAGGGCCCACGGTTGCCCCCACCCTTTTGACCTCACTCAGGGCCAGGGGCCGGGGCGGCCACGTCAGCGCGGTGTAGCGCTGGCATTACCCTCTCCGCTCGTCGCACGTTGGATCGATGCCATCACCGCCTGCAACGCTGTCATTTTTCTTTCCCCACTGGCTCACATCCATGCTGCTGATCTTCCGTGGCTGCCATTCGCAGCTGACCTGGGCCGTCGAGGAGACATCGCCGGCTTTGCGCCGAAGCAAAGGCACGCATGTCCATCAGAAATACTCTACTGTACTGTACAGTACTAGCGTGTTTCTCCGGACTCCGGCCGGTCAGCCGGAGGCATCACACATATTCCTTCATCGATGGGAAAGCAGGCGCTTGCCATGGCCACTTTCCCGAGCCCAAGGCACCGAGTCGCCTGTCTGTCTGTGCATGTGTAAAAGCTAGCTAGAGTGAAGCCGAGCTGAAGTGCTGAACAAAGCGCCGCGGCCCTTTTCCGTTTTTTTTTTTCTTTTTCTGATGACAACGAAGTACTACGAGTCCACCAATGGTTTGCGCCGCAGCATATTCTAACAGCTGATTCCTCGACGACGCCACTGACAGCGACCACCTGTTTGGGGTTGTGATTATCTTATCCCGTGCAGCTCGCAGTAGCGCCATGCACGCACTGACGCACCTTGCGATGCGTCGCGAAACCCGGCAGATCTCGGGCCTTTTGAGGTCAACCTTGCTGCAGTGTCGGTGAATCCAAGGAACCGCCCGGGTTCCTTGCAGATTGCAAGCACGATCTGCGACCGACGATTTCATGCCTGAGCTCTGAATCGGGCCATAGGCCGAGCCCTGAGCTCTGAACTACTTAGCTGAATCCTGTAGTTTCAGTGTTCCTTCTTCTCTTCTACTAGCTCTGTCAGACGAACCTGAATGTGCTGGGATCACGAGTGAATATGCAGAAGTATGGCATGTCTTGGTGTAAATGGAAGAAGGATATCGGATATGGTTAGCTACTAGTTTGACCGGCTCTTACAGTTTCAATTTAATTTTGTTACTTTGCTGCTGTACAAATAAATTAGGTGTGCCGCCGCGGTTTTTGTTTCACTCGGCTAGGTCTCATGTGGTGAAATTTTGAGGGTTTGAAAAACGCTCTTAGACAGTTAATAAAGCAGTGGTGTAAAAATATATTGTCAGAAAACAAAGTTAGTTATATGAAAGAAAGATTTTGCAACAATGAGTTTTTTTTTTCACACGTCTTGATGTGCAGAGACTGCATCTTCTTCTTCTTTTTTCTCGCTGTATCATGGACTCAGAAACAGCTCCGTTTAATCTCTGATGACTCATGGCCCATTGGGCTTAGTTTTGTTACGCGTTAGGACGTACTCCGAAACATGCTTTCAATTGGGCCAGCAAATATGTGTCGTGGGACAGAAAGATAAAATGACAGATTTTTTTTATTAATGTCAAAATAACAGAATTTCCACCCAAACAGAAGAAGATGACAGAAGTAACATCCTGTACAGGTACAGTAGAAATCGTATGGAATGGAAGTAGCACAACGGTTCTTGCAACCATGTTACATGCCTCGTGCTGTTGCGCACTTACGAAGCCTCCTTTGAGACTCGTGCCTAGGCATACAAAGCTCCTTTCACATCACAGCGTAAGAAAAAAAGGCACAAAAGCTAAAAAGATGCATACAGAACTTGAAACTAGTATGTTTGTTCTCAAATCTCAACGCGTACTGTTTCTCACCATTTGCACATAATCACACCCACCAAAACTTATATCTTGCGAGGCATCGCTCGGTGTTACCGAACCTGCAGAATCCACCATCCTAGGCTCGCCGGCGCAGCGTCGAGCATCGAAGTGGAGAGGGTCTCGCGGTGCAGGTGGTGACGGCCTCGGAGTCCACGGACGTCGGGCGGAGCTGCCGGCCGTCGTCCCTCTCGTCGCGGTGGCGCTCGTCGGAGTCACCAGGCAGGAGCACGTACGATGGCGACACCGGGGAGGAGGGTTCGACAGAATCGTCAGAGGCCATGCCAGCGAAGGAGGCGGCATGCCCTTCTTCTTTGTACTGCGCTATGACCTTGAAGATGAACGGGATGATGCCTTCCATGGCTAGTTGAGCTTGAAAGAGGCTAGAGAAATCACAGAAGCTAGCTAGCTGTTGTCTCTGTTACTTTTGAATTGAGAGAGGTGCAGTGGCTAGGATGATGAGTAGTAGTGTGGCCAAGAACACGCTTGAGAGATGAGGGGGTTTAAAAAGGGCAGGCAATGCAAAGTCGTCGCCATGGAAAGGGACATGCAACAACTAATCCAATAGCCAAGCAAAAAAGACTTTGGAAAACTGTACTGTTTGAGCTGAGACCGACTGGAACCCAAACAATGTATATCCAATACCGCTCTGAACCTAACAAGACTTTGGCCCTGATGTGCAGCTCATTGGTTTTGTGCTTTCCATAGCCGCGGAATGGACAGCCAATGGGTTTTATTTGGAGCAGTTCATCCCTGGATCAATCGCTTGGAATAAAATGGCTGCGTTGCGTAGTCTTGCGCGACGAGCTTGCGATTGGACGGTGATCATATCGGTTGTGCACTTTTTTCAGCTCACGGAAATCTAAAGCTTACCTGCTCCGCTGGAGAAGAAGACCGTTTCAGAATCATTATTTTTTGGATGACGATCGATGGATGGATGTATATATCCAGGTGATGCCCCTGCAGTGGAAAGTTTCTACTGCCGGGTGGTGTAATCCACTGAAATCCAGCGAATTATTAACAGGAGACGGCAAACCGGTTGAAAGTCCTATTCTCCCCTCTGAATAGGAGGGTGAAGCTTATCAGCACGGTGTCTCAGCGCTTCCAGCAGGATCGATGAGCGTGACCAAGTGCTGTCGGAGGTTCACTTGTCTGAGCCAACTTTGATTGTCTTGGTTGAGTACTAGTTGGCAGGTTCTGTTGTAAATAAGGTGGTAAAAACATTTCTTGCCAAAAATGAGAAGGCTCACAAGCTACAGTAGTTGGGAAATGCTACCTCCATATTTAAGAGCAGATACAATAATAGACTTATAGTCAAACTAATGCTGATGTGGAGAAGAAAAAAGATGAGAACTTGGCTCCCATGTAAAAACACCAAACTGTGCACGGAAGCATATGCATTTGTGGGCTCAAGTGACAAGTATTGTGAGGATAAATAGGTTAGAGAGACTTTTTCAAGATAAATTGGAGACACTTATTAATTATATAACTTGGCACTTATAACTTGTTTTATATCCAAGTAACTTGGATCTATTATTGATCTTGCTCTAAACAACTATCGTCGTTGGTCTATATGCTATAAATTTGACTCGATTTGTAAACATTTATATCTCTAAATAAATTTATTTTAAAAACTAAATTTAAAGATCTTTCCAATTATAATAATTATATACCATAAAGATTAATATTTGTAATATATATTCGGTTAGTTATTTTTTAGGAAGCGCAAACGTCACATATTACATCTTATGAAGCTGCAGCTGGAGTTTTTTATTTTTTATGATATGATATGTGAAGGCCAAATGAATCTTATCTAGGTTTAGTTGTTAATTTGTCATTTTGATTCAACTTGTCAAACTAGGTTCAAAATATTCGTCTCACAAATTACAAATAAATTGTGTAATTAGTTGTTTTTCAAATCTAAGCATGTGCCACAAGATTTGATGCAACGGAGATTCTTGAAAAATTCTTAAAAATTTTTAGAACTAAACCAAGTCTTAAAAAACGGCATTCGCGTTGTTTTTAGACGGAGGAGTATTAACAGAAATTTTGGAACTGATCATCCTATAGAGCGGAACTATGTCAAAAAAAATCCTAAGGCCTTATTTGGATGTTGTTGGATTTACTTTAATCTATGTGTATTGGTGTGGTGCATTCGCTTAAGGCCTGTTTAGTTCACCCAAAAACCAATTTTTTTTTTAAGATTCTCCGTCACATCGAATCTTACGGTACATGCATGAATCACTAAATATAGTAAAAAAAACAAAAACTAATTACAAAATTTATTTGTAAATTGAGAGATAAATCTTTTAACCCTAGTTAGTATATAATTAGATAATATTTACTATAAACAAACAAACCAAAAAAAATTGGGAGCACCGAGACCTGAGGCAGAGGCTGTCCGACAAAGGCAAAAACCAGGGAGCGGCCGCGGGTTTCGGTTGGCGCAGGCGTATATACGCGCGGCGACGAATTCGATCGCTGACGACGCGCCGGGACGGGGTAGGAAAAGAGGCCCTTCACTTTGCTGACTTCTTTGGATGGGAGAGTATGGGACCAGCCGCCAGCGTGACAGTGCAGCAGAGTCGTGGTCGTGGTCTCGATGCCACCGGCTCGAAGCCGAGGCCTTGGCCCAGGTGCACTGGCGCCATGCACCGCGTGACGGCGTGACGCGTCGACCTTTTCGCGGTTTTCTTGACGCAGGTTTACCCGGTCCTGCCGGCGCCGGTCTTTGGCCGGGGCCAGCACCTGATGGCTGATGTGGACGGCGGCGGTGAATTGGTCCTGACGCGACGTGCCGTGCTTCGCTCATCGGCAGTGCGAGGGGCAGTCGGCAGCGAGGACCGGGAGGGGAAGGCATCAAAGCTGTGCCCCCCAGCGCACGACCGAGTGATGTTTCCATCTGCCGATGATGTTCGATTCGGTCCATTGATCAGTCGGTTTCTCACATGTGCGCTCGAAAACACTCCTTGACGAGAAGCGCTGCCGTGCTAAACAGTACGGCCTCTCGGATCACAAAGATACTTTAGTGGATGCGCTGTATTCACCTGCAGAACACACATAGGAGTACATGCCTTTGCCCTTGCACTTTGCACGAATGTTATTTAGCAGTGTTTGATCCGGTGATCCCGATCAAGGTGAGTGCAAAGACGTAAAGCCCTTGTTTAGATAAAAAAAAAATTTAGATTTCGATAACTTTCGTTTGTATTGGTAATTAATGTCTAATCATAAACTAACTAGGTTAAAAAATTTCTCTCGTGATTTATAGATAAACTATATAATTAGTCATTTTTATCTATATTTAATGCTCTATGTATGTGCATTAAGATATAATGTGACGGAAAATTTTAATTTTTTTTTTGAATTTTAGGGTGAACTAAACAAGCCTTAAAGCAGAACGTCTTTTTTTACAAGATCAGGAGAGGTGCCGTTGCTGCCATGCTGATGCTGTGCTAGAGCTAGAGGCCTACTAGACTGCTAGTGATCACTCGGTAGTCGGGGCTCTTATCCGCTAAATGATCCCGTGGGACCTATCCTTCAGTGACCCAAACAGCGTCTAACTCTCCCTTCTGACTCAACCGCGAAAAGACTACGCGCACACGTCAAACTGCCCCACACGACCCGTACCTGCCCCGCCCCCCGACGCAACCGCGTCCGACCACCGCCGCCGAAACCCTACACGCCACGCCCCGCGCCTCGCCGCGCCATGGCGGATCCGCCGCCCGTGGCCGCCTCCGCCTCGCCGGCGCAGCCCGACCAGCTCGCGGCCACGGCGGCCTCCGTGTCCACCCCGCAGAACCCCAACCCTAACCCCCTCCTCTCCCCGCAAATCCCCCCGTCCCCGACCGTCTCCGACCTCTCCGCGCACATCTCGTCCCCGCAGCAGCTCGACCAGGCGGCCGCTGCCGCTTCGGGCGGCGGAGGATCCATGGATTACCCCCCGCGCCCGCCGCAGCTGCAGGCGCCTTCGCCCACGCAGGCCGGGGCCGGCGCCGCCGGGTTTGGCCAGATCCCCCGCTCGGGGTCGGCCTCACGCCTCTCCACGGCTAGCCAGCTCCAGCAGTACGCGGCGGCTAGGATGTACGGCGGGCAGATGAGCTTCTCGGGTGGCGGAGGGCTCGTGGGCCAGCAGCAACAGCAGCAGCTGGCGGGGCGCGCCCCCATGCTTGGGCAGGGCCAGCTGGGGATGCTGCAAGGCCAGGGTAACGCGGCATCTGCGGCACATTTTGGGCTTCAGTCGCAGATGATGGCGCAGGTGAATTACTCAATTTGGAGGCTCGGGACCTCCCCAAGTAAACACAGTTTTGCATCTCCTCGTGCATAGTGTCCACCATAACCGCCAAGGATAAAATGTCGTGGGTTTTAGACTTATGCTTTACATTTCTCGTGCTATTGAAGCAATCTCAACAATTTTAGATAGAATTTGCTGGTTAGAAATTCCTTACCTTTTACTCTCTTCGATCAGGTTGGTTTTGATGGGTACAAACAACTTCGTATTTTTATTGCAAGCCACTGAGCCAAACAAATGGAATGATGAAAGAATACACATCGGTTGTCAAAGCTTATTAAGCAAAGTTGAATTGATTTCCTTTACCCATCTGTGCTCAGTTAATAGGAAATGAGTAGCGAATCCACATGGTATTTAATTGTTGTTTAGGTCATTCTTTCAATGTTATTTATTCTGTGAGATCATGACATTGACAAAGAATACAGATGGTTGTTACTCTTGAATGTGAAGGTGGACTGTGAAAGAATGTAAATTATCTAAACTTGGCTATGATATCTCTTAGCAATAATGTTCATTAGTACAGTTCTACTTGTGGTAGTAAATACTTAATTTGCTGATAAAAATGGCACAATGAATAAATGGCCTGTTAAAAGGAATGATAATGTCCCCAGTTTACCTTTGCAATTTTTTATCGCGAGAGGAAAGTGTTTCATTTCAAGGTAGCTACATCCAGCTCGGTCTTCAATTAATATAGGAAGAGTATTTTGTTTCTTACTTGTAGAGTAATTGACTTTTCCTTTTACTGCAGGCCAGGCAGAAGGGCATGGCACAAGGCACACAATTGAATAATGCTAATACAGCTCAAGCGCTGCAAGGGATGCAGCCCATGGGTGTCATGGGTACCATGGGGATGAACCAGATGAGACCGAATGGAACTATTCCCTATGGTGCTCAACAAAGGTTTGCTCATGCGCAAATGAGGCCACAAGCGTCTCAACAACCTGCACTGTCTCCACAGGTACTCTGACAACCTAGCGACAAGAGATAAGGTTCCACAAAAAATTCGTATGCACGGACTTTTGCCCGGTCTAGTAATAAGGAATGATGCAGTGTGTTAAGATTCTAGTTGTAAGCACATTTATTTATGTCCCAATTCTGAAAGAAGTACTCCCTCCGTCCCGAAAAGCATGTAAATCTCGGTTTTCGAGGAGTCAAAGATTCTTAACTTTGACTAAATACAAATAAAAATATATTGATGTTTTATGACATGTAATGAGTGTAGTTAGATTAATTATCAAATATAGTTTTATGATACACTTGATTATAGATTTAAATGTAAAAAATATGATTTATAAATTTGGTCCAACTTAAAGATTCTTTGACTCTTTGGAAATCGAGATTTACATGTTTTTGGGGACGGAGGGAGTAATAAGCAGTATGTTGGTAACATTTGTCTTTCGTTAATCCACTGCGTTACTTAAACTGTTTTGACTTTTGAGATCAGTGTGCGTATATTCCTATTTCCCATTTATCTTTTGACAAACCTGAGTTGCACATAGTACATGGTTGCTACATGTGTCTTCTTGTTTATTTTTTTCCCATTTACCACATATCTTGTTTATATGTAGTATTTGCTATTCTCCAGGGAAAATACCATAACTTTTTACATATGATTGGTTTACAGAAGGTACCTGGTCAAGGTCTGTCGAGGACCGCGTCTATTACAGCATTAAATTCACAACTGTCTGGATCATCACAAAATGGACAGATGGTGGCAATGTCTGTGCCTCAGCAACAGCAGCAGCAGTGGTTGAAGCAAATGCAATCATCCATGGGCTCACCAGTTTCCCCACAGCAACAATATCAGCACCAGCAGAGGCTCCTGTTGATGCAGCAACTTCAGCAGAAGACAGGATTGAGCCAACAGCAACTTCTCCAAGTCCAACAACAGCATCCACATCTCAGTGCCCAACAGCTGATTCAGCAGCAACATTTTCTGCAGCAGTTGCAGCAGCAGCAACCGCTACAATCTCCACGTGTTTCAGCATCTGGTTCGCAGAAGTCTGCGAACCTTACAGGCTCACAACCGGGTACACCTTTGTCAGTTGGAACTATGACTGGTGGAAGTGCAAGTCAGGGAGCTGAAGGAACTAGCCAACTTCTTGGGAAAAGAAAAATACAAGATCTTGTTGCGCAGGTTACAACCTGGCTCTTTTCTTTTCTTTTCTGTGCTCCTCAACTTCACTGTCACTGGTGTAATTAATGTTACTGGTCATAATCACATTTTGATTGGAAACAGGTTTCTTATTTTTATAGTTGAATATAATACTTTGGTCTGTTCTTAAACAATAGTCTTATTACAGGTAGATCCCCTAGGTAAAGTTGACCCTGAAGTGGAGGATTTACTTCTAGAAATCGCTGATGACTTCATTGACTCGGTAATGTTGTTGCTTTGCTATTTGTTTAGAGAGTATAACTTCCTCTTCTAATGTTTGACCATATGTTATCTGTGGAGATATCTTGTGATTCAGCTGACATGGGTTTGTGGTAGGTGACTGCATTTGCTTGTACCTTGGCAAAGCACAGGAAATCATCAGTTGTTGAAGCCAAGGATGTGTTGCTGCACTTAGGTCAGTAGGTTCACCATGCTCTCATGCACACATGTGCTACTACCTCTTATTTTACTCATTAATTTTCAATTTGTTATCTTGCAGAAAGAAATTGGCATTTATCTGTTCCTGGTTTCTCAAGGGAGGATAAGAATCCTCAAAGAAATTCTGTAAGATCACATCACTTTGCAATTACTATTGTTCTTCATTAACCTATCTTGCACAATGTTCAGCTAGGCGGCGATTAGGCGGCGACTAGGCGCGACTAGTCGCGAATTGGAGGCTCCCCGCCTCGCCTATGGGGGTAGGCGGAACCTAGGCGGCGGCGGCGGCGCCGGTGGGGCTGGAGAGCATCCGGGCGGAGCTTCGGCGGGGCGGAGCATCCGTGCGCAGACGGCGGC
>Ga0182004_10000685_pt1 | contig 22021 bp, 17 predicted proteins | sample Sormic07211540_1_FD_120479 | JGI IMG/M metagenome (GOLD analysis project Ga0182004, IMG submission 120479) | Endophyte microbial communities from Sorghum bicolor roots, Mead, Nebraska, USA - 072115-40_1 MetaG | ecosystem: Host-associated > Plants > Roots > Unclassified | place: USA: Nebraska...
AGCAGCCGCGCCCTGCTGGAGCCTAATGCGCCGCCGCCCACCGGCCTGCCCCTGCTATGCGCCGCCACGACCCAAGCAGCCAAGCCAGATGCGCCACAAAAACTTCCGTCTTTCACGAGTCACGCACGCACCAAAGACCCACTAGCGCTCGAAGGGTACATTGAGACATTTTTCCAATAATACCCTTGAACGGATAAGCTTCTCCTGAATACATAGAGGGCATTTTGGAATAAGTTAAAAAACCGTCTCGGTTCACATGAAACCGGCCGGTTCACCGGTTCAGTAAAAAACCAGCCGGTTCAACCTGTTTTTAGCGGTTCAATTGCACATCCGGTCTTTTAAGTAAACCGGACTGGTGTAGGCTCTGGTTCAATCTTTTACCGGTCCGACCGCCGGTCCGGTCCGGTTCAAATAACTAGGCGGCAACAGAGAAAGGGGCCACTGCCGAGTTGGATCCGTGGCCAACGGAGAAGGGGGCCGCCGACCAGCCAGATCCACGACCAACAGAGAAGGGGGTCGCTGCCCAGCCAGATCCACGACCAGCTGAGGAAGGCAATGTCGCAGCTGCTGCTTTCACCTTGTCCTTCTGCCCCGACGCCCCTCCCAACATCGCCGCCGCCACCATGCCCGGGCTCTGCACCTTGAAGAAGCTCCAAATATATGGAGCCGTACACTGGATTTGGCGCGAAAAATGCATCTTGCGCGCGTGCACAGCAGGATCCGCGAGCCCGTCGACTCGCGACGACGCCCCGTACAGCGCGCGTTGAGCCGACGATATCACCTTAGACAACGAGCCCTCCTCGTCGCCTCGGGAGACGACGAGCGGACCTTCTCTCCTCATTGATTGTAGGCAAGCGGGGTTGTTTGTGCAAAATTCACAACACACAGATGGGAGAAAATGACGCGCTGTACATGCCTCCGGCTAAACTTTACAAATAATAATAATAATAAATGGTTAGAGTGCGAAACTCTTGCAGATTTCTAGAACAAAAGATTTTCCTTAAAAAAAATACAGAGGGAGAAGTTGGAACGGTACATCCCGACGACCCAAGTCGGCGAGTGACAGCAGAGACGGAACCAGAGCAAATATATAGGGGGGCCGAGTATAGAAGATATGCATGAAGATTACACTTGGCTTAAGCTCCATCACTTAAAAATAACTAACTTTACATGTACTCTTAAAGAAAGTTTCAGGAGTTAGGGGTGCCATGGCCCCTGCTAGCCCCCCTAGTTCCGTCACTGAGCGACAGCCACATGCCAACCCTCCGAAGGAACCCAAGTCAGCGACAGTCATTGGCCGACCCTCCAAAGGAACCCAAGTCTGCGCTTTAGCTTTTACGTGCCTTTGCTCCCTTGTGCCTACGACGCTTTGCTTCGACTCTCCCTCTTCTTTTGAGTCATCAGCGCTAAGTAGCGGGCCAAGCCGCTGGCCGCTGGCACCTCTGCTAAGCAAACTTAACGGAGCTGCATGGCAGTACGTGTGCCCTACTCAGTGCCCTCGAGTACTGCGCGACCCATCCAACGGTTGGTTGAGATCCAAACTGCTGTAGCACTGGAGAATACGAAAGGTCGTTTGGTCATTGTGTTAAGTAGCTGCGTCTGCGAGCTATACTTAGCTAGCTCGCCACCAGTTGAGCAGCAATGCTAACCAGCAGCGCCTGGCCATGATGAGTGACGGAAGACAGAGCGGCAGGATGAGTGACGACGAGTTCCACGGCGTGGTGGACACGATGGAGGCCGTGGCGAGCTACTGGGCCAGGGAGAAGAACAGGTTCGCGCTCGGCCATCTCGAGCGCAAGGTGTTCTCGTGGTCCGTTTGGGATATCTTCAACAGGGACCTGCTCAGGCACCAGGTCACGTCGATCAAACACCGCTTCATCGTTTTTTTTTGTTTGCCTGGCTGCTGACATGTTTCTTTTTATTCGAAAGATCTAGAATATTCCGACTGTATTAATAAGGAGTTAGATCGAGTTCTATAGGCGCACAAAACCCTTGCATGCATGAACAGACTGCTCAACGTGATCAAATTAAAGATTGTTATGTTATCCGCATGTCTCTCGCGGCTTTGATTTGATTTTCGTGCGATCTGCTTCCTTGCGCACTTGCAAGCCACATAACTAGTAGTGCTGTAGTCGCACATCTACTATATACATCATGCAGAACAATGTTGACATGCTGTAACTGTAATGTTGTAGTCCTACGTCTGGTGCGTCATATTACCCCTGAAGCCATGTATATCGCGGTTGCTTTTGGAGTTCTGGGTTTATATTATTCTGAAGTCTACTCGCCCCGTTCCAAAAAAGAATGCCATTTAGGTTTGGATTAAGTCAAACGTTCTAAGTTTAGCTGACTTTATAAAATATAGTATCAACATTTGTATCTCCAAAGATGTTTATTTTCTCGATCACACAAAAGATTTGCTCGTCTTTGTATCAAGGTAGAGAAAAAAAGTTTAATACAATACACCTTAACGGCATCCTAAGGGTCAGAAGAGTTGTACGGGATGCTCGGAACCTCCCTAGTGTACTGAAAGCTATGTTGATCTTCAAAGATGTTTATTATAAAAATATTTTCTATTATCTATTTAACGATAGTTATTATGGATAATAAATATTTGTATTTTTTATATAGTTGGTTAAAATTGGGATAGATTGACTTTTCGAAAAACAAGAACGCCATTTTTTATGGAGTAAATTGTTCATGTAGCCTTCCTTTTCCCCCCTTTCTGTTATCCTTGTTCTTTTCCTTTTTTTTTCCTTCTCATTGTGAAAATCTGATACCTATTGTATCTGGGACCAAGCTCAGCTGGAGATTGAACAATGCTGACAAGCCAAAGATTTAGCCTCTGTGCTTCACAATAAGCCTGCTAACGCGGCAGTAGCCGTTAGAACACAAGTGCTGTGAACAAGCGATTAATTAGCCAAAATGCTAACCTCAGGGGCCTAGGCCCATTCAGAGCCTACAGACGGCGGCCCAACCCAAAGGAAGCCAGCCCATCTCAACCCTCCCTGTCCTTGCGCACTGCGAGTCCTTCACTCCGCCGCTGCTACCGGCCTCGGCCGGCAACCGCAATGGAGGCGGCGCCGCCTTCGTGCCTGTTGGGGAACGAGCTTCAGACCGTTTACTGCTCCCATGGCTCTCTTCATCCGAACCCCTCCCTCTCTGGTTACTCCCTTCTCCTCTTCATTTCTTCAGATATGCTTTGGTTTTGTGTGTTGTTGAGGTCCTAAGCAAACAGGAATTAGGAACAGCTTCGGATCGAGTCTAGTGGGCTCAAGGCCCTTTTTGGAGAATTTTTTTTGAGTGTCCCTTTTTGGAGATTTATCTTGTGCTTCCTATGTTTTGTGTGTGATTGGTAGTTCAAAAATCCTGTTTCTTCGCCTAGTAGAGTTCTGAATATCTTTTGTTTCTCCGTTCATTGGGGTGATGGATTATGATCTGTTAACGAAGCTTTAGTTTCTGCTATTATTTAGATATGTTTTCATATGACCTGTCTCATTTTGCTAACACAAACTATCTATGGAAGTACGCAATCTCTTATTTATAATAAGGATGCTATTGCAATCTACAATTCTTTCAGATTCCAGTTCTAATAAAATTATAAATATATAAAGTGTCATTACCCTAGCGTACTAATGTTTCATCTATTCTCTGCTGGATTAACAATTTATTTTTTCTTACTTACCTGCTCGCTGATGCATGTTCTATTAATTATAGGCTATAGCATATATACCTTTGAAGTTTGCTGAGTTTTACCTGCATTGCATTGCTACCTTCTAATTAGATGTTGGCTGTACTTAATTTTACTTGTACTGAAGTGTTCGAGAAAAAAAAAATACTTGTACTGAAGAAATCTGATAATCACTGCAGGTCAAGAGGATACCAGATACTTTCGAGTCTTTTGCGAGTTACTTGAACTCCTTTGCCTACCCATTGATTGAAGAAGTGCATACTGATATCTTCTCTTCATTGGATGGTTATGCTCATTCGAGCTTCATAGAAGTAATCCAGATGGAAAAGCTTGACAACGAGAGGCCAATATTTGGTCTTGAGGTTGCAGAACCTGTGACGGATGAGAAGTCAAGGGAGGTTTATGAACCCACAGAGGGTGATATAATAGTCATGTCCTCGCAGAAACCGAAGGATGTGTCTGACTTAACACAAAATAAGGTGTCATATGTATTAGGTTCAGTTCTGAAAAGTGGAGACGACAAAATTCCACCTAATTGCTGCATTGTGCAATTGTCATCTGCCATCCCCATTGAGGCAGATCCTCAAACAAAAATACCAAAACGGCTTTTTTTTGTTGTTTTTCTCATAAATATGGAGACATACAATCGTATATGGAAATGCCTTCAAATGGGACCAAATGATGCCAATCTTATTGAGCTTCAGAACAAAAAGAGCACGGATCTTGTTGATATGGTGTGGCAGTACAAGAAAAGGGTATGCAATTGTGTTTCTCTTTGACAAGTTTTTCCCTCTATCAGCATTTATATAGACTTAGAATGTCATAATTCATGTCTTAATTGTTATGTTTCATCAAGTGGGCAGCATGCTAGATTTTTTATGAAAGATTATCATCAATGCTGCATTATACTTCCTCTAATTTTCTGGTATATTGCATTTGTGGACGATGATAACCATGCTTCTTTGCACGTCATGCATCAAGTATTACGTCCATTTCAAATATATGGCGTATTGGAAATAAAAAAAAGTCAAACATAGTAAATTTTGACTATCGGCTAGTTAAAATATACATAAGGTTAATGTGCATGTTCCATGTTTTGCATGTTGTTTTAGTAAGATAATGGTTTGTAGCACTTGATAATATATTGTAAGAGAAATTAATGGTCAAAGCATTGAAATACTTTCTTCACTTATAAAAAGAAATGGAGGGAGTATGTGACATTGCATTATCTTAATTGCATAGTCCCACTAAGCTCTTGCAACCTTCTGGCTTTCCATGAAGCATTTTCATCAATGTTACATTACTTATACTTTTTGGGGCATATTGGAACTTTTTTTACAATGATAACAGGTTATTTCTTTCCACAGTGAAGTGAGATAAACATCATGGTAGCTAACTTATTTATGTTTTTAAATAATTTTTTCATGAAGGCTGTAGAAGATGCTAGCTCATCATGTTTCCAGTTATCTCAAACCCTCCGTAATGAATCAATCGATGGCCTTGGCCTTGAGAAGTTCAATCTAAATGATTCACAGCTAAACGCTGTAGCGGACTGTGTTTTAGCAATTGATAATGACTCCTCTTCCTTAAAACTATTATGGGGCCCCCCTGGGACAGGTAAAACTAAAACCATCAGCACTATCTTGTGGGCCATGCTTGTTAAGGGCCGAAAGACACTTGCCTGTGCACCTACAAATACTGCTGTATTGGAGGTTGCAGCTCGAATTGTCAATCTTGTTGGGAAGCCATCAGATGGCAGCATCTGCTTCTTGAATGACATTGTTCTATATGGAAACAAGAAGAGGATGAAGATAGATGAAGGGAACGTCCTTTCTGCCGTATTTCTTGACTCTCGTGCCAAGCGCTTATTACCATGTTTCATGCCGAACACTGGCTGGAGGCATTGCTTGTGCTCACTCATAGATCTGCTTGAGAACTCAGCAACCAAGTACCAGTCATACATTCAGGATATTATTCAACAAGAGAGCCCCGTGAAGGATATAGATGAAGACACTTCTTGGCAAACATGTCATAGAAATGATAACTGTGAGCAGAATAGCAAGGAGTCTGAAGACAAGGATAATTACAGTGATGTTGTTTTAAAGAATAAGGATAATGACTGTGATGATGACGAATGTTATGACTCTGGAGATGTAGAGGAAACATTAATGGTACCATCTTTCAAGCATTATCTGAAGGATGATTACAACAAACTCTATGGTAATTTGTATGATTGTATTGATATACTATACAATGATCACCCAAGAAATCCAGAAACAGAAAGGAGCTTTCAGTGTATGCTGGAGGTGCTTGAACTGATCAAAATTCTTTATGCTCTGATAAATTGTGACTTTGATGATGGAGATATATGGTCAGACGAACTGCTTGCAAGCAAAATAGAAGACGAAGGGGACCCTGAGATCTGGCCAGAAAAACTGGCCAGTGTACAGATCAATTCATGCAATAAATTGAAGTTCAGTCTGGCAAGATCACTGTGTGTGCAAGAACTAAGATACCTTTGCACAAACTTGGAGCTTCCAAATTGTTACAGTGAACGATCTGTTCAACAATATGTTTTGGCAAGAACCAAATGCATCCTCTGTACAGTTTCTAGTTCATTTAGGTTGTATAATGTGCCTAAGGGAAATTCTTCCTCAGGTTTATGTGGGCTGCTTAAGAAACCTGAAAACATGAACCTTCTTGAGTTGCTGATTGTTGACGAGGCTGCACAGCTCAAAGAATGTGAAACCTTAATTCCGTTGCAGCTGCCTGGTATAAAGCAGGCTATTTTCATTGGAGACGAATATCAGCTTCCAGCTCTTGTGAAGAGCAAAGTAAGCTCCTTCAATTCAGTATTCTTATTTGGCATTTTATTCTTGGATCTAGAGTATTGACTTGTAATATGATTTTTGTAGATATCTGACAGTGCTAACTTTGGACGAAGTATTTTTGAGAGATTAAGTTCATTGGGCTACAGTAAACATCTTCTGAATGTCCAGTATAGGATGCATCCAGAAATAAGCAAGTTTCCAGTTGCCACGTTTTATGATGGCAAGATATCTGATGGCCCAAATGTCACTCATATGAACTATAACAAGAGGTTTTTGGCAGGAAAATGGTTTGGTCCATATTCATTTATAAATGTAGATAGCGGACATGAAACCACTGAAAAGAATGGCCGGAGCCTCAAAAACACAATAGAAGCTGCTGTCGTTGTGCGGATGGTGCAGAGATTGTTCAAAGGTGAAGTCTAAGCCACTATGAATATTGCTCTTTTAGTTGTAGTGTTGTAGTTCTTGCTATGATAATTATGATGTTCTTTGATTTAAATTCAGTCTCAAGAGTGAATATTAGGAGCCCAAGCTTATTTTTTCTGCTTTTTTATTAATTGCAGAGTCAGTTTCTACTGGAACCAAGCTATCTGTTGGTGTTGTTTCCCCGTACAATGCTCAAGTTAGAGCTATCCAGGAAAAGCTTGGGAAAACCTACAGTAGGTATGATGGTTTCTCAGTGAAAGTAAAATCTGTGGATGGTTTCCAAGGTGCAGAGGAAGATATCATTATCATATCAACAGTCAGGAGCAATGGAGCCGGTTCAGTTGGGTTTCTTTCAAACTTACAGAGGACAAATGTGGCTCTGACAAGGGCCAGGTAAGCTCCTTGCTTGCACCATGCATGGCCATCTTGTGCTAGTTCCTAATCTTAATTCTAAGAGTGCATGCATGATGAGGTAAAGATGTTCAAATATTTTTTCTTCTTTGTTCGCAGGTACTGTTTATGGATAGTGGGGAACGGGACAACTTTGTTCAGCAGCAGTTCTGTTTGGCAGAAGATTATCAAGGATGTGCAGGATAGAGGATGTTTTTTTGACGTCAGTGATGACAAAGATTTGTCAAATGCAGTAATAAAGGCCACAATTGAGCTAGATGATGCTGAGAATTCAGTGAAAATGGAATCGCTGCATATTAGCAGGCCCAGGTTTCAGGTACTTAAATTGCCCTCCTACATGTCTTGTGCTATGGTTATCAGATGAAAACTAAAGGTGTTCCATCTTCCATGCGCATAATTGTATTACCTGTCACATCAAATTTATTGACAAGAATATTAGTCAGCTGTCAGTATGTTAAGAGTTAAAGACTTTTGTTTGCGTGATTTGCAGAAAACAAGGCCAAAATATTGTCCATGAGAGGCCTGAATTTTCCAAGGTGCAAGAGCAATGTCTTTTGAATACATCATGTAGGTGTAATGGTTTTGCTATGCAGACCTGAGATGAGGCTCCATCTTGATGCTGTGTGGGAACTTGTGAAGCACAGTATTTTGTTTAGCAATGTTAGCTCTATGCACACTGGTTGCCCACAACCCCCTAATTGTAGTGGTTTGTTTGTTGGGAGTTTAATAGTTTTATCATTGTTCTGTTTGGAAACAACATTTGGTCATGTGAATGCAGTGTAACTGTGTAAGTCACTTGTTGTTTGGTTGGGTTGTAAGGTAAACTTCACTGGCAGATCTTGCTCTAAAACTAAAAGGAAATTGTAATCGGTGTTACATGCCATACACTGTTTAAGTTTTGTCAATTTTTAAAAAAAACTGGTGAAAATGAAGTTTGGCACAGTGCTGGTAAAAGCCAATTCTGTCGATGGCTTTCAAGGTTGTGAGGAAGACATAACCATTTACTCAACTGGAAAATGCAACAACCTTATGAAGCAGTGCTTCTATCTGGGCAGATCTAGTTTGCAATAGGAAGGATCAGTGGTGTTTCTTCATGAAATACGAGCATCATATCGACAAGGCTATCATCTTGCGTGCAGGGGCGTCAATGCCTAGTCTCCTTTTAAGAGTCACATATTGATAAGAAAATGACAGGAGGAAAAGAAGCTAAAGAGATCGGATCTAGGTTCCACTTGCCATCTTTTTCTTGTACGTTGCATTTAATTTTTTCAAAGCAACTTTTAGTCCTTGACAGCATCATGATAACTTAACCACTAAGAAGACACACTGCTGGCAGATTCTATACGACGACTTAGCTTGACCCCGGAGACTCCGCAAACTTTTTGTTGTTTTCGTCTAATATTTAATCGTTATTTGGTTTTTGGCCCGTGTTTGCTGTGTTAATTATTGCGTCGAATGCGGTGACTTGGGTGGTGTCAGTTTAGTTCCCTTCGAACCTCTTGGACTATCCGAGCTACTGATATATAGCAAGCAAAAGGCTTGTCGGCATAGCAAGCGAGGAACAAGACTTGACCATGTGTATATTGCCCGGCATGGTCATTGGGATTTGTTAGTACGAGAGCAGGTAAAGGTTACGATCACTTTGGTTTTTATTTGCCCAATCCTGGCCCCTGCTTTTTCTACCCGACCTAGCTAGCTCACTCTTCTCTTTTGACTAGTAATCATCAAGGCCGCGCGGTGTGCGGGCAGGCGTGCTGGTCCGTGGCCGCCACATTCTTGCGCGCTTGGCATTTTGGCAAGCTAGGCTGCTTCTACGCTGCCGTTGCGACGGCGCCGCGCCTCAGAGATGATCGGACGAGGACGGGGCAGCGGCGGCCGCGGTGGCGGCCGCATGTTCCAGAGGAAGGACGCCGGAGAGGAGTGGCCGAACCTCGTCGATGTGGTGCTGTCCTGGAACCTCAAGGATGTCATGAACGAGGACCTCTTCAAGGACAAGGTTGGTGCGAGTGCGACTCGTCACACACACACACACACACTTGATTTGCTTCTTTAGTTCTTTGCTGGTAGTGGTAGGCATCAAGGCCTGCGTCTGCGTGTTGTTCTCGTAAGGTCATCACTTCAGTATTAGACTAGGAGATACCTTGAGTGTTGGCTGTGGAATTTGACTATGATCGTTTCGGTTAAAATTAAAATGAATACTTTGATTGTTCACCAGTTCAAATTGCTCTCAACGCTAGGACACCAGTTCAAATTTCTAGAAACGCGAGATAGTTTGATCTTGTGGGGGTAAAAGATATGATGCCAGTTCTACAAGGAACCAACTAATCTTCGCTGATGTTTCCCTTACAGCACGATTCTTTAACATGGTATTTCAGTTGTTGAGTCCAACAAAGAGCTGTTCTATTTCTAAGTATGATTTGCAGCTGGTTGCTTAACACGGTGAGGCTTCGAATGCAGGTGAAGAAGATACCGTCCACATTCCCTCACCTCAAGAGCTACCTAGAATGCTACACCTCTCCATTGCTGGAGGAGCTGAGAGCTGAGATGTCGTCCAGCTTGGAATCCCTATCAACCGTGCCTTCTGTCAGGATATCACAGATTGAAGAAAAGAAAGACAGATACGAAATTTCTGTGGCTTCTGATTGCCAGGCTGCTAAGCCATGTAATCACCCTGAATGTTATGCTCCAAGTGTTGGTGATATAATTGTCTTGTCCGATGCGAAGCCGGGCCATATTTCTGATATTACTCGCAACGGAAGGCCATACCGAGTTGCCTTTGTCACAGATGGAGGGGATGAAGATGACGACTCACCACCGGCTAAGTACACGATCATAGCGTCAGGCAAAATCGATGCTGCTGATGGCGGATGTCAAGATGGTAAAAGTACCTCACTTTTTGCTGCTTGTCTCCTCAACATTGTGACATACATCCGAATTTGGCGTTGCCTTGACTATGAAGCAGCTGTACGAAGAAACCAAGGCCTTATACAGAAGATGGTACAATATCAGCCGGTAGGTTTACCCTTCATCCTACTTACATGAAGAATTCGTTATGATATCTTGTCTGTAGGATGATAGACTTGCATAGCACAGAGATCAAAGAACTGAGAAACTAGTGTTGAGCTTACTATATATATATATATATATATGTTTCCTTTTTATTGTTATAATATTTGATCATGGAAAGAAGAAAAAAAAATCTACTTTTAATGGACATTAAATCCAGCTATATTCACATCATAATACGAGTGGTTACTAAAAGATTTCCAGTGGCTATAATGACATGGGTAATTTGATTAGTTCCATCATCTGATCCCCACAGGTTCCAGATACTTGTCAGAAGAAAAGCACAGAGGATGCTGGTTCAATTGACAGCGTGGAGATATGGACCAAGTTGTCTACAATGGACCTTAACACTTCTCAGAATGATGCTGTCCTGAATTCTATTTCCAAAATGCATTGCAAGAGCAGCACGTTTACCCTTATCTGGGGTCCTCCTGGCACAGGAAAGACAAAAACAATCAGTGTGCTACTTTGGTTAATGAGAGAAATGAAACACGGTACACTCGTATGTGCACCAACAAACCTTGCCATTAAACAAGTTGCTTCACGTTTCTTGAAGGTGATCCAAGAGCATTCTGTTGATACAAGGTGCTTGGGAGATGTTCTATTGATTGGTAACAAACAGCGCATGTGCGTTGATGGTGACCTCAAAGAGATATATTTACATGACCGTGTAAGGAAGCTTCTTGGCTGCTTTGCACCATTGACTGGATGGAAACATCACCTATCTTCCCTGTCTGAATTTTTTGAGAATGGTTACTCACAATACCTCCAACATCTAGAAGACAATCAGGAAGGTGATACACCTTTTTTCTCTTACAGCAGAAAAAGATTTGCCAGTATTTATGTGGACCTGAGAAGATGTTTCAAAGAATTATTGTTACATGTCCCGAAATCTAGTATTCTCGAAGTGAATTACAACAATATCCTTTCACTTCTTGAAATGCTTGAAGAGTTCAACCGCATGTTTCAGTGGAAATATATTGGAGATGCAATTAAGGAAGTTTTCTTGTACATTAATGACGAACCTGATCATACAAACTCGAGTGTAATCACTCTTGGCAAAATGAGGATAAAATGCCTTGAGAAACTAAACACTCTGTTAAGTTGCTTGAAACTTCCTCTTATATCCTCAAAGCGTACCATTCGTGATTTCTGCATTGAAAGTGCTTCCATAATTTTTTGTACTGTATCAACTTCCACAAAAGTAATTACTAACAAAAAGCTTGAGTTGCTTGTGGTTGATGAGGCTGCCCAGTTGAAAGAATGTGAAACACTGATCCCTTTGCGCTTGTGGACCTTAAAGCATGCTGTTCTAATTGGTGATGAGTGCCAATTACCAGCAACAGTCAAAAGCAAGGTTGGTTCTTGATGTACTTTTTCATGCTTTTATCACAGCTATTGATCTGGTAACCATAGGATTTCCCATTTGTCTGTTAACATTTATATTGTGCCATTTAATTTCCGAGTTCATTTTAGGTTTGCACGGATGCATTATTTGGAAGAAGCCTTTTCGAAAGGTTGAGTTCACTTGGGCATGAAAAGCATCTACTTAATATGCAATACAGAATGCATCCATCCATTAGTATTTTCCCGAACAGTAACTTTTATGAAGGGAGGATCTCAGATGCCCCTAGTGTCATGGAAAAAGAACACGAAAGGATGTATCTTCCAAGTTCTATGTTTGGTCCTTACTCCTTTGTAAATATTGGAGATGGAAGGGAGGAACGTGATGAACTTGGTCATAGCAAAAGAAACTTTGTTGAAGTTGCTGTCATTGAAGAAATATTGTATCGTCTCCGAAGAGGCACGTGCTCTCTGTTCACAAGTTATTTAGTTATGCACATGACATTTCAAATTATGTTCTTTTTAAAAAGAAAAATATCTTCTAGCTTATTTTGCTTGTACCGAGGAACATGGATTGGTTTTCATATGTTTTTATGACCTACATGCTACTCCATATCGAAGGTTTAAAATTTATCCTAGATTATAAGGTATTTCAGATTGCTTAATGCCGTCCATACGTACTTGTTCTTTAAATTCCATCCATGTATAAATCCATGCATGTCTTTTAAACACTGTCTTTTCCAAAATGGCACATATAATTGGTAGCTGAAATCAATAACATACATGCCATGCATTTTTAAAATATACCTTGCAAGAAAGTTAAGCAAAATAGTCTGATTGGCTACCTTGTATTTTAGGACGGGGGAATACTAACCATGCGGGCTATGCAATTGCATTTCTAGTTCGCTTTTCAGCCCTAGTGAAGCTTAGAGTAGATAGAGATAGTAATAACTTAATATATACTCCCTCCATTCCAAAGTATGGGTCATTCTAACTTTTTTGAAAAGTCAAAACATCTCAAGTTTGACTAAAATTATAGAGAAAATTAAAATGGTTTACAACATCAAATAGGTATATTATGAAAATATAATTAATAAAGAATCTAATGATATTTATTTCATATCATAAATTTTATTATTTTATTATATAAATTTGATCAAATTTAAAAAAATTTTGACTCTCCACGAGAGTTGGAGTGACTTGTAATTTGAGATGGAGGGAGTAGTACATCTCTATTATATACCTAGCATGTTTACTCCAATTTGTATTTAAGCTTTTTATATTATTACGGTGGAGCTATCTATAGTTGTAATCTACTTGAAATTGGAGTTTTGAAGGGTTGTAGGAGCAACAAAATAAAAAGCAAATAGGATATTCTGCCACCTAATTTACTTTGCCTCTTCTGGGTTATTATAATTAATAATGCTATAAAATGTCTAACATACATCCATTGACATAGGAACTTACTTCTTTCATAATTTCTTTATACGATATATATCAGTGTGCATGCTCCTAATATCTCTCCTTTTGCCAGCTTGCTTTAAAACTCAAAAGAAAGTTACAGTTGGTGTCATATGCCCATACACTGCTCAAGTTGTAGCAATCGAAGGAAAAATAGGGAAAATAAAGTTCGGCCCATTACAAGTAAAAATTAATTCCGTTGATGGCTTTCAAGGTGGTGAAGAAGACATCATCATTTTATCAACTGTGAGGTCAAACTCGGGTGGAATGGTAGGTTTTCTTTCAAACACACAGCGGGCAAATGTGTGTTTGACACGAGCAAGGTATCTTCTTCCGTATTACTGACTATTAACGTGGAGTTTCTTGTTCCATGCTCAATCTTATCTTTCTTTGATCTTCACGGCACATAACTTACGTTTGAATAATACTTTATTACAGACATTGCCTTTGGATCCTAGGAAATGCAACGACTTTATCAAGCAGTGGATCTATTTGGGCTGATCTGGTTCGTGATGCAAAGGATCGGCAGTGTTTCTTCAATGCCAGTAGCGACACTGCTATCTCTCGCGTGATTGCTAAGCAAAGGAGGGATCTCAACAGAGTTAATGTTAAAAAGGACATAGATATCTCAAGTTCCGAAAACTGCAGGGTTTGGGTATTCTCTCTTTTCACTGCTGCTTATTATCAGAATTAGTTTTTTTTCTATTTAATTTGCTATGACCGCTTTCTAATTTGATGCATCATTATTGTGCTTACCTTATATTTTAGCGAGAAAGATGCATCAATATTGTGCTTACCTTACATTTCAATAACTCATAAATTTGATTTTCATTCAGGTCGAAATGCAATCCTCAAGTGACCTGAATGAACAGGGCACTTCTTCGACGAGTGTTTCACATTACGCTGGGAGCCCTTCAAGTGACATCGTTCTTCTTTCTGAATTACAGCGTCAAAGCAGTAAAAAAGAGGATGTTGAGGATATAACTGTTATACCCACCATTCCAAATAAAGAGGATGATAAGGATATCATTGCTATGCCCGTTATTCCAGATAAAGAGGATGCCGTTGATGGGATCCCTATCCTCGCCATTCCTCGCGCCATGTTGTGTAATCTAGTTACACGGTGTGTGCATTTTTTCCGACCTTAATCCTTTATCACCGTGTCTTTTTGCTACTAAATTTGTACCATGGTAAGTTTCTCAGTAACATGGTCGGTTGTTTGAATTTGTAATATGGTTCTGAATAAATGAAAATGCTAAGGTGGGCCTTTTTTAGCGTCCTTGACTGCTGAGAAAAAAAGGCTACTAGTACATGCATTCTTGTTTGACTGTTTTTGAAACACACAATGGAAAAAAACTGTGGCGCAATTATTCACTATGTGGTCAAAATGTGTATGAAGACTAAATTTCATACATCATATATAACACAACAACTATGTAAATAGGTGCCGATTGGTCCAACATCTTGCAATGAGCCTAACTTGGTGCAACAACTTGATGGTTTGGTTCGTATAGGATCCAAACATGCCTTGAGTGGTGTATTTGGACTTGCTGGCCGCCGTCCACATTGAGGACGGTATAGGGCTCGTATTCGCTTCCAAAACAGTTTTGCAGGTTTATATCCTTATTAAGAGTAAGTATAGTAAGAGGCTATAAATTGGCTAAATACTGAGTTGAAGAGATAAGAGAAGAGAGAGAGGAAAAGCGGACTACAAGCTTACAACTAACTTAAGCACAAGAACTAAAGAATTTTATGAAAGAGATATGTAAACCATGTGTTAAAAAAGAACTAACTATTATATAATTGGGCCGAGAGAAGGCTGTAAGAAAACCTTATAATTGGTTATTAGGGCACTCCCAATGCAGAAACCATTGTGGTTTCTATAGACATTAATTGCAGTGTCACCTAAGCATTTTGCTGATGTGGTAATGTAGTTATGGAAGAGAGAGAGTAAAAATCATAGAAACTGGGTCTAAGTTAGGGCACTCACAATGCAAGACTCTATCACAGAGTCCAAGACAATTAATTACATAATATTTATGGTATTTTGCTGATATGGCAGCATATTTATTGAAGAAAGAGGTAGAAAAAATAAGACTCCAAGTCTTATTTAGACTCTAAGTACACATTGTTCGAGGTAATAAATAACTTTAGACTCCATGATAGAGTCTGCATTGTGAGTGCCCTAAATAAGACTTGGAGTCTTATTTTTTCTACCTCTTTCTTCAATAAATACGGCGCCACATCAGCAAAATATCATAAATAATATGTAATTAATTGTCTTGGATTCTGTGATAGAGTCTTGCATTGGGAGTGCCCTTAGAAACCATGTCTACATAAAATCCAAGACATGAAATGATATGATTGGCTAAGAATAGAGAGAAAATGAATATAATTGAATATAAAAATATTTTATAGAAACTATCTATTGGAATTAGTTTCTATATCTATAAAAATCGTAGTTTCGAGTACTCTTAGAGCAGTCGTATAGCCAAGCGTGTCAGCAGTTTTGCCAATCCGAAGGAGACAGAAAACATGGCGCGAGACTGCTTGGCGCTGCAGAAGGTGACTAGCTGATCACATATTCCCATGCAAAAAAACTGCTGCCTGATTAGCGCGTGTGAGAGGGAGGGTAGGAAAGAGAGCATGAAATAGATGAATGGTGGGACCATTTAAGTGCTAAAAATTAGATATTAAATTTTTTGTAGACAAGTTGTTGTATGGTTTGGCTAGTAGGACTTGTCTTATAGCCAAACACTTATCTCAACTACTCCCTCCATTTTAAATTATAAATCATTCCAAGAATTTTGAAGAGTCAAAGTATTTTCAAGTTTGACCAAAGTTATAGAAAGAAATACTAAGATTTGTAACATAAAGTGAGAATACTATAAAAATATAATTAAGGAAGAATCTAATGATACTTAGTTGGTATCATAATATTTATTATTTTATCATATAAATTTGGTCAAACTTTAATTACTTTGACTCTTCAAGATTTTTAGAATGACTTATAGTTTAGAATGGAAAGAGTATTGAACTTGCTCTTATTAAACTCATGATGACAACAATCATTAAGGGCACTCACAATGCAGACTCTATCATAAAGTCTAAAGTTATTTATTACCTCGAACAATGTGGACTTAGAGTCGAAATAAGACTTGTAGTCTTATTTTTTCTACTTTTTTCTTCAATAAATATGCTACCACATCAGTAAAATAATATAAATAATATGTTATTAATTTTCTTAGACTCTTGCATTGTGAATGCCAATAATACTAGCGCTTACGGTGCAGGACAATCAATGCGGCCCAAGAATGCGAGAATCCATCCAACGGCCCAGCTCTCCTCCAGGACAATCAATGTGGCTCAAGAATGCCAAGAGCCGCATGCATATGCTCACGACGATGCGGAAAGCCGCGTGCACGCGGGGCTACAAAAGCGCGTCCGTAGAGTGGCTGGCCATTTGGACTGTTCAGCTGCCTGTCTGCCTCCCTGAACAGTGAAGGAAGATGAACCGCCTGAGGGACAAGGAAGAGAGCAGTGTGAGCAGTGACAGGGACAAGTACAGGGTGATCAGAGTGGTGGACAAGATGGAAGCCGTGGCGAGCTACTGGGCCTTGAACAAGGACCGGTTTGCTCCTAGCTCTCTGGAGAAGAAGGTGTTCTCCTGGTCCATTCAGGATATCTTCAACAGGGACCTACTCAGGCATCAGGTAATATGTGTTCGATCGATCTACTAGTGATTTTTACAGCTCAATAAAGGTCACGAGAAAAAAAGTGTTTTTTTTGTTCCACCTGGTTGCTTTCATGTTCTTCACTTTTTTTTATTAAAAGGTAAAATCATGTTCTTCAAGCGGATGGTATAACGCGGTGTGTCGACGCATTAGTTTCCCGTCAAGATCCTTCTGTACAACAAACCAAATTGATCCTTTTGTGGTTTTCTTCTGTGGCCCTCCCTGATGAGAAAGCCAAATTAATTACTTGTACAAATTCAAAAGATTTTATAAAAAATAAATACTTTTTTACTTTTTTAGGAAGATTATTTATATTTTATAAAAAACAAATACTTTTTTACTTTCTTCAGTTCTAATGGATAGTTGTCAACTAAATTTATTGTGTCTTCTTAGTCAGCTGACTTTTTCTTGTGTTCTTCTGGCCGTTTTGGTTTTATTTTAGGAGCTTTCTTTAGTTTGTGTGCTGGCCTACGGATAAACTTTATAATAATTAGCCTGATTCTATTTGTTGATAGATGAAATCGAATATAAACTATCCTTTATTAAAAAACAAATACCTTTCTTGGAGTGGAAATACTTTTTTTACTACTCCCTCCGTCTCAAATTATAAGTCATTTCCAAAATCTTGGAGAGTCAAAGTTTTTTAAGTTTGATCAAATTTATGTAACAAAATAATAACATTTTTGGTGCCAACCAAGTATCATTAGATTCTTTGTTAGTTATATTTTCATAGTGTTCCTATTTTATGACATAAATCTTTATATTTCTCTCTATATTTTTGGTCAAACTTGAAAATGTTTTTGACTCTACAAGATTTTTGAAATGTTATAATTTGGAACGAAAAGGAGTAGTTATGGCCCAACCAATCGAGCCCTACAAACGGGCCAGGACTAAGGCCCATCTCGACGTCACGACCTCCTCAATCCTCTGCACTTTCCACATCGAGTCCTGCTCCGCCGCTGCTGGCGGCTGTCCAGTCGGCGACCGGAGGGCGGAGGTCCAACCCATCGATGTGTCCGGCAGATGACAGCGTGCGTGGCTATACCCACAACAGAGGCCACGCCGCCCCAGTGTTTTCCCAGAGGCAGGAAGGCCGGCGTTGGAGTTGGCCCTCACCGTTGCTGCTGCTCATTCCATCCAAGTGGGTTTATTGCATTGTGGATTACTGGGTTTACCTAAATAGGATCAGCTTCGGATAGAATCTTCATGACCCTTTTGCTTCTCATCATGTGTCGTGTGATTAATTACCGTATAATCTGTCTTGTTGCACTCTAAATTGCACGAGTTTGCGATCAATCATAGACATTACTAAAGTATTTCATCTATTATTCAACCGATCAATTAGTGTTCCATCTAGACTTTGTTAATTATCGCATTCTCTAAAGATTGCTGAGTTTGCTTGTATTGCTCACTTCACACCTGGTGTTGGGCTGGGTTTGCTTAACACTTACTTTTTGCAGGTCAAGCGGATACCAGACACATTTGTGTCATTTGAAAGTTATCTGGATTCATTTGCTGGCCCACTGATTGAAGAAGTACATGCTGATATTTTCTCATCACTGGATGGTTATGCACAGGCAAACTTTACACAAATAATCAAGATGGAGAAGCTTGATGGCAAAAAATTTGAGAATCCAGTATTCAGTTTTCAGATTGCAGAGCCCGTGAAGGATGAGAAGTCAAGGGAGACATATGAACCCACAGAATGTGATATAATAGTCCTGTCCCCACAAAAACCAAAGCATGTGTCTGATCTGACACAGAACAAGTCATCATATGTGTTAGGTTTGGTTCTCAAAAGTGGAGAAGAAGATGATTTCCCGCTTAATTGTTGCATTGTTCAATTGTCATCTGCCACTCCCATTGAGGTAGATGCGGAAATGAAAACTCCTAAAGGACCACTGTTTGCTGTGTATATTATGAATATGACGACATACAATCGTATGTGGAAATGCCTTCATCTGGTAGAAAATGACGCTAATTCTCTTGGGCTTCGGAACAAAAAGAGTACTGAGCTTGTCGATAAGGTGTGGCAATACAACCCAAAGGTATGTATGTCAATCACATGCAAAATAAGTCATATGTCTTTGTCTTATTTTGCATCTTGTTTTCTGTTGTAACAGTTTTTGTATGATAGTTTGGAAATTAGAACATAAAAAAAATGCTTTTCTTAGATTATCATGCCTGTCGGCATTTCCAAGATGGATTTTGCTCAGCATTATATACTTTTGCTAGTATTTCCATCATACAAAAACTGTTAGTACCCACAATTGTACTGTGTATCTGACATGGGACAACCTCCTTATGTTATTTATTATAATACGATAGTATGTATAAAATAGTCATCAAGACAGCTGACTTGTTTTGACTATTTATCCATGAAGGCAGTGGAAGATGGTAGCTCCTCATGCTCCCAGTTATCTCAAGTTGCCCATAGATCAACTGATGGCCTTGGCCTTGAGAAGTTCAATCTCAATGATTCACAACTAAATGCAGTAGCAGACTGTGTCTCATCCATGGATGACCACTCTTCTTCCATAAAGCTATTATGGGGCCCCCCTGGGACTGGTAAAACAAAAACTATCAGCACTATCTTGTGGGCGATGCTGATAAAGGACCGAAAGACACTTGCCTGTGCACCTACCAATACCGCTGTGCTGGAGGTTGCGGCTCGAATTGTCAAGCTTGTTGGCAAATCTGCTGATGGCAGCCTCTGCTTCCTAAACGACATTATTCTGTTTGGAAACAGAAATAATATGAAGGTGGATGACGAAAGTGATCTTTCATCAGTATTTCTTGACTCTCGTGCTGAGCGCTTATTGCCGTGTTTTGTGCCGAACTCAGGCTGGAGGCATTGCCTGTGCTCACTTATAGATCTTATTGAGAATCAGGTGACCATGTACCAGTTGTACAGTGAGGGTAAAACTCTAAGCCAATATTTGAAGGATGAGTACAACAAACATTCTAGGAAGTTACGTGGTTGCATTGAGATACTGTACAATGATCATCCTAGAAATGCAGAAACAGGACGGAGCTTTCAATGTATGTCGGAGGTGCTTGAATTGATCAATATTATCCATGATTTGATAAATGATGATAAGGATGATGGCCATGATATATGGTCAGATGAACTACTGGAAATAAAGATAGAAGACAATGGGGACCCTTTGCTCTGGCCTGAGCAACTAGCCTGCATACAGAATACTTCATGCAAGAAATTGAAGTTTAGGCTGGCAAGATCTTTGTGTGTGCAAGAATTAAGTTATCTCCGCACAAATTTGGAGCTTCCGAATTGTTATAATACAAGAGCTGTTCAGCAATACCTACTGCTAAGAGCTAAATGCATTCTCTGTACTGTTTCAAGCTCGTTCAGGTTGTACAATGTCCCTATGGGTGACACAAATTCTCTGGAGCTGCTGATTGTCGATGAGGCTGCACAGCTCAAAGAGTGTGAGACCTTAATCCCTTTGCAGCTACCTGGCATAAGGCAAGCACTTCTGATTGGGGATGAATACCAACTTCCCGCCTTTGTGAAAAGCACTGTAAGCTCCTTCAAAAAATTATTCGTATTTTCTGATTGGCACTGCTGCATTTGACTTATAATGCTATTATTTTGTAGATATCTGAAAGTGCTAGCTTCGGGAGAAGTGTTTTTCAGAGGCTAAGTTCTTTGGGCTTCAGTAAGCACCTTCTTAATGTACAGTACCGGATGCATCCTGATATAAGCAATTTTCCAGTTGCTACATTTTACGATGGGAAGGTATCTGATGGCCCCAATGTCAGTCATAAGGACTATAACAAGAGGTTTCTAAGTGGAAATTTGTTTGGACCATATTCATTTATCAATGTAGAAGGTGGACATGAAACAACTGAGAAGCATGGTCGAAGCCTGAAAAACACAATAGAAGTTGCTGCAGTTGTGCGGATGGTGCAAAGATTGTTCAAAGGTTAGGTTTGCCACACTGAACAGTGTTATTTACTACAGAAATTACTATTTTCTTTGATGCACACTAAATCTGAAGTCTGAATAAATGATAGGTTATGCTTAACTGTATCTAATGCTACCCCCCTCTCAATTATTTGCAGAGGCAGTTTCCAAAGGAAGCAAGGTGTCTGTTGGTGTTGTATCCCCATACAATGCTCAAGTTAGAGCTATCCAGGAAAAGCTTGGAAAATCATATACTATGTATAATGGTTTCTCTGTGAATGTAAAATCTGTGGATGGTTTCCAAGGTGCAGAGGAAGATATCATTATCATATCAACAGTAAGGAGCAATGGAGCTGGTGCAGTTGGCTTTCTCACAAACTTACAGAGGACTAACGTGGCTCTGACAAGGGCAAAGTAAGTTTATTGCATATATTTGGTGCTAGTCCTGTTATTTTGTGGCTTAAAACTGGACTCTGGAGAATGCATGCACAATGAGAAAACATATCATTAGTTTCTTCCTTTTACGCAGGCATTGCTTATGGATAGTGGGTAACGGGACAACTTTGTCCAGCAACAATACTGTTTGGCAGAAGATGATCAAGAATGCGCGTGATCGAGGACTCTTCTTTGACGTCAATGATGACAAAGATTTGTCAAATGCAGTAGCCAAAGCTGTTATTGAGCTCGATGATGCTGAGAATTCAGTGAATATGGAATCAATGCATATAAGTAGGCCGAGGTTCCAGGTATTTCAAATTGCCCTCAAATCTCAGTCTTGCAGTGAGATTAAAACTAAAGATGACGAATTTGGCCACCAGAAATTGTTTTTTTAATTATTTTTTTACAAAGAACATGAGACATTAATATTTTTTTGGTTTATAATTTGCAGAAAACCAGGCTAAAATACCGTCCATGAGAGATCTGGAGCTCCAAGGTGCAATATCTTCTGCATGCTACTTGGATTTGTTATACGGACTAAGATGAATTTTCATTTATGATGTGTGGGAAGCACAATACTTTGTTGGAGCTTGATGAGCATGTTTGTCCAAACCCTTAATAGACTGTCGGTCTTTATCATAGTCAATGTAATTGTATGGTATGGTATGGTATGGTATGGTATGGTATGGTA
>Ga0182004_10000686_pt1 | contig 22005 bp, 21 predicted proteins | sample Sormic07211540_1_FD_120479 | JGI IMG/M metagenome (GOLD analysis project Ga0182004, IMG submission 120479) | Endophyte microbial communities from Sorghum bicolor roots, Mead, Nebraska, USA - 072115-40_1 MetaG | ecosystem: Host-associated > Plants > Roots > Unclassified | place: USA: Nebraska...
TACATAGCATTACTATATGATATTCAGTCTATTATGTATGTATACATATGAATTTGACTTGCATGTATTTTATTGTATTAGATCTAGTAAAAAATTGCTAAACAAAAACTAATATTTGGTTACCTTATAGAGGAATTAATTGGTGATGAAACAAATAGTGTATGTACATGATTTGTATATTAATAGATTAAAGATTTAAAGTATTTCACATGATATAGATGACATGGTCATTTTTTATAACTAATATAGGATGATATGGACTTAGTGGAGAATGATGTGGACATCTTGTATGGAGAGATAAAATATTTAGTGGGTCACTTAGTGGAAAATGATGTGGACACCTTGCATGAAGAGAGAATCCATCTAGTGGGGTTTAGCTTTATAAGAGTTATAGATGTGTTTCAACCATTACAGCTGCTAACAAGATGAAATAGTCATGGTCATCCAAATCTCTTTGCACCAATGATTTTTCAGTAGCCATGGGCGGCTACTGGTGGCCACGACTGCCTAGGATTTGGCCATGAGCGGTTGGATAGAGACCACAGTCGACAGAGGAGGCCAACACGGCTGGGAGGTGCAGGGCTAGGGCAAAAGCCACCAGCGAAAAATGGGATTAAAAAAAAACCCAAGTGGGACCAAAATTTGTTTTTTAGAGGTAAATTATTTAAAACCATTGAAGGTGGTCTTCTTTTTTTCTAAGACCTTTTTAGGAGTTGGAAAACATTAAATTTTTAGAAAGAAAATTTAGGAAATTTTTGGAAATGCTTAAAACACCGACAATACACAATAGCAATGGGTCTTAGAAGCAACTCCAACAGACATACATCTATATTATCTATGCTATTTTTATATTTTTAAAGAAAAAATAAAGTCCAACAAGACGTGCTATCTGGTTTACTAAAATAGCAAGTTTGCTATTCCTAAACTTTCATTTGTCATATATATCATGTCGTCCTCACTAGCTATCGTATACAAAGGCCGTGGTGGAACTCTATGCTTTGAATGCGTTTTTTATTTTACACAGTGGCTAAATCTTGTAGTTTAGAATATAATTTTACCTAGTCTCTTGGAGATGCTCGATTACAAAAATAAAAAAAATCCAATGTTATTTTAGCTACTTGTTTTATTGAGCCTATTTGCTTAGTTGAAAAGCCATAACTGAAAATACTGTTCGCTGATTTGTTGTGAGAGAAAAACATGCTTAATATCTAGTTGATTATAATTTTTAGTAAATATAATTCGTATATAGATCAACATATTTTGTGAAAGAACATTTCTTTGGCATGTGTGACTGCGGTTGAAGTTCAATTCATTGATGGATGCCTTACTAATCGTATAGTGCCCGTGGCACGCCACGGCTTCATCTTAGGGGTGCACTTAAAAAGAATCAAACAACGTTATTTTTCAATAGTTTAGGTCACATTCAATTCTGGAAAATACTAATGCATAATAAGGCATATATATATTATAATAAAGTCATGTCTCATATATTTCAGCTAATTTATTTATTAGAGTAGAATTTGAAGTTTTTCAGGGATATTATTGTGGACGCAAGTTTTTTCAGGAAACAAAGCGCTACCCTTGTGTCCTCGTATATTTGTTTTTTCAGGAAACAAAGCTCTAGTTGGCTATCCCCATACACTTGATGCCTTATTCTCACGTACTTATCATTTCGATGCAACCATTTAGGAGAATCACATGGGTCTTGGTTTTCCTTGATTTGAACTGAAGATGGCTTGGTAAAAATTCCAGAACACTCCGTTTGAAATGTTGATTGATGCCATACTCTGACCTCTGATCCTGCCATATTGATGTCAAACAAATTTATGTTTTATGCAAAAATGCATCCTTCAGCCGATGGTTGTAGAACGGCCGATGAAGGTGTCCCATAAGTTGGTTGCGCTCCTCCGATGAAGGTGACCTCTGATCCTGCCATATTATTGCACCGATTTTAAGTAATTAGGGCATGGTGAATGAACAAAATAAAAATGTATAACCATTTGATAGCAGACACATATCTAAACAACAAATTTTTGTAGCACCTGGCTGATCCGGTGCTTTTGTAAGGGAAGTAGATTCTGCCTTCCGCCGAGCACGGTACTCCCGCTGCCGTTTATTCCACCCCTCCCTTTCGTCGCTGGTTTCTTGAGCCCTTATCTTAGCACGATACTCATGTTGTTTCATATTCCTTTTCTCTCTCTTGCGTTGCTCTTCACTGCAAGTTGTTGACATGGTGATTTTTATACATGATGTTGTATATATATATGGTGGCATTACTTGTGTATGGATATATATCTGGAGTATGTATGTTTGTTACATTGGTAAGTGCAATGCGTCCTTCTCCTGGTGTCCCCATTTTGTCATCGAGGTAACAGGGATGTTGCTAATAGCAAAAGGAGTAGGCCCAAAATGGGAATACTTAGCAGGCCCCAATTTAGCACAAACGAATTAAGAACAGAGTTTAGAGTGCAGAGTAACAGGGATGTTGCTAATAACATGGTGTTTTTAGTAAATGGAGTATTAAGAACAGAGTTTAGAGTGCAGAGTATGTGGCATTAGAAAGACATGTCATTCCCGGTAAATAAGAGTGTAGTTATCTATGGAAACTATTGTTGAGCTGAGGTACTAGGAGATCTCTCTCTTTCTTTTTTTGGTAAGAGTGCAATTTTACAAATTTTATGGTCGAGGACTTCAGGGGAGTTATGCTTTGACGCACGGGCATGTTTCTTTTTTGGTAAAGAAAGAGTGCAGTTTTACACATTTTATTTTCGAAGTTCAGGGGAGAGTCATGCTTTGCCGCACGGGCATGTGTTTTTTTGGTAAAGGAAGACACGGAAATATCGCAAGGAATAAACATCCGCCTCTGCGGCGACCGACCACAGCTCTTTTTCGCCAGCGCTTTCCTTTCTTGCCGTGCCCCCTACTCTCTTGATCCTGGACTCGAGTCCCCCCTTCCCGTCTCACGTTCTTCACCCACCCACTCCTGACTCCCCCTCCCCCCGCTTCCCTCCGCCTTAAACCCACGCAATCCAGCGGAGGAGCCCATCTCCGCCCCCGGCGACGCCGCTCAAACCCTAGCCGCTCCGCCGGCTCTGCCACCGCAAGCCAATGCCCCCACCTCGAACCCTAGCAACACCATCGTCCTCATAGTCCTTCCACAACCGTCGCCAACAGTACTGCCCGAAGATGGCGGCCGAACCCGCCGCTGCGGCCGCTGCGTCGGCGGCGGCCGCGATCTCCGCCGTGATGGACTGGCGCTCATCCCCCGACGCCCGCGCCGCCGCCTTCGCGTACCTCGAATCGGTCCGTGCTACTCCGCGGCCGCGTCAGCCTCCTCTTCCCCCTTTGGGCTTCTTCGCTCTCCCGTCTCTGCTTTTGGTTTTCTCTCGCCACCGGTGTTGCAGCGTGGTGCGGTGCGGAGCGCTTGCTTGGTTCATGCCCGCTTGTTGTGGTTGGATTTTTGCCTAATCCATGAATTGCTGTTTCACGGACTTTGCGGGTCGATAGCAAATGTTGAAGTGGTTATCACACTGCACTAGTGGGCATTTGGTTTTACTAAGTTATTTTTGTGTCTAATCGGTCCATAGAGTTCTTAAGTTTGTGTGATTGCTACCACTGTTCTGTTCCTCGCTTGAGCTAGCGTCTAATGGCTAACACCGGTCCAACTACTGAAGTTTCTATTCCTTGCTCTGACTGCACATTCCTGCTGCTATTCTAGAAATCCTGTGATGCCCCGTTTCTCCTAAATGCAATGCAGACAGTGTGCTAACAAGGCTCACTAACTACAGGTTAAGAGTGGAGACGTCCGAGCCTTGGCAAGCACATCGTTTCTCTTGGTTCGGAAGGACCAGACGTCAGAGATCCGCCTGCACGGGTTCAAGATGTTGCAGGTAAAGCTTGAATCCTGTCTCTGTCTTTGTGATTCTTTTGATTGGGATTGTATGGATTGCTTTAGCAATAAGTATAATAAAATCTGTACACTCCCCAGTTGTTCTTGTAGTATTTGTTTAGGACTTCAGGTGCACTTGAGGTTAACACTCAAATTTCACAAAGCTACATGAGCGATAACAAATATGTGGAAATCTGTTGCTTACTTGCTTTTAGTATACGGTGGACATCTTAACATGCGCTTTTTCCTTAATGGAGGCAATAACATTTCATTTTCTATCCCTATTGAACTTGTCTAACACTGACCCATATATTTCTTTGCAAGTGATTAATATAGTTGGTGTTAGATCAAATTGAGAACGGCACTGTTCTTTGATTTGGTCCGGCTGCTTTGTTATAAGTTATTTGGCAGCTACAACTTTTTACTTACCTTGCTAGCAATTGCCTTTGCTAAGTATGAATAATAGCGGTAAATCCATTCTATGATGATTATGGTCATGTTGATTACCACAATCATGGTCCTCATTACATTGGTTACTATGATCTTTGTTGTCATTTTACATTGAACATTGTAGTTTTTCAGAGAAAAACATATCTTCTTTATCTGTAGTTATTATTGATTTGTACTCCTGTAGGTCATTATTGTTTGCCTATGTCAGCACAAGCACAAGAGATAAGAGCATATAAATGACCAAGACAAAATTATCCATAGTAAATGCATTGTACTTGTATTCTTTTACTGTACTTGATGTAAATCACCACAGGTTCACCTCTTATCTACCACTTGGATTACAATTTGTGCACAGATGGAGTCAATTCCGTGGATTCAGTGTAAATATTATTAAATGGGTTTTTACAACAGAAAACAGGCACTAGTTTATTTTCTTGCCTCATTCACTTTCACTGCATGCACCTAACATTAATTTAGAAACCTGATGAATAAATGTGGAGCCAGCAAAAATTATCAGAGGTATTTCAGAATGATCAGATCAATGCCGGAGCGTGATAGAAAAATAACATAGGTCCATCTGAGCAAGCCAAAAGCAACAGTAACAACAACAAAGCCTCTTATTCTGAGATAAGTTGGGTAGGATAGACAAGAAACTCAACATGAGGAAAAATAAAGAAAATAAATAATTGAATAGGGTAAAAAAGAAAAATAAGAGGTACCAGTATAGTAATGAAAATAGTATAAATGGGGACCGACCGTCTAGCCTATGTTATTGGTATTTGGATTGTTGTTTTCCATGTGCCTAACCAATGCTTGTTCTTTAGGTAGCTTCCTACCCTTCGCTAAGTCTCTACTCCCTCCTCTTATCCCATGTGTCAGGTTTTGAAGAAGAATATAATTGGTGGAATATTGGATATGTTGCATTGGGCCTCATGGACTGATTATATAGGGTACATAGGACTAACACCTTATGTGGGTACACAATGTGGTACTATTCCTATTTACTCTAACATCCCCCCAAGCTGATAAGTAACATCCCCCCGCAGTCATAACAGTCGATGCACCGCGTAAGCTATGGTTGGAGAAGAAGCCAATGAGTCATGCAAGGCGATAGCCCTTTATGCCGATGTCGAGGAGCCGAGCGTAAGGGCACAATAGCCATGGTCGAAGAAGTCGTGCTGAAGATGGCCAAGGTCGATGTAGTTGTGGTCGGGTTGCGTGTCGATTGAGCTGCAGGTGCATAAGGGCGCCATGGTAATGACGGAGACTCGTTGAGGCAGTCGACGTGGGAGGGAGCGATGCCGAAGTCGACGCAGTTAGGGTCGTCATAGATGTAGAAGAAAGACAACGACACAATCGAGGCAGATAGGGTGGGAATGGGAGGGTCGATGCCAAAGTTGATGTAGTCAAGCCGCCTGAGCCCCGAGGCGCAGCTGGATTTGCCAGACCCAACAACGCATCGGGGACGAAAGCACAAGTCGGTGTTGCCAATACCAATCGTATAAGGGAGAGGGCCCCAACCGTGTGGTTGTGCTGGAGAAAGAAGAAGCAATGTAGGAGAAGATGCGTTGGCGAGCAGGTCTCAGCAACGACGCGGGTAGTGGTAGCTCGATGATGAAGACCCAATTAGTAGGACAAAGACCTTGTACAGACGGATGGTGCAGTAGGGATTGCGCAGCACAGTCGTCGATGCACAAATAACGACGATGGAGATGCTACGGCGAAGCGTACACACGGACAATGGTGTTGTGGCTCGATCAGGCGACACAACAGCAGCCCTGTTGCTGGGAGAAGATGCACGTAGTACTTGGAGACGGTGTCGATGAAGTCGATGTCGATGTCGGAATAGAACGCGCGAGGTTGATGGCGGTGGGCGACTCAATCCCGATCAGTGGTTGGGCAAACCAAAAAGATACAGCAGGAGATCGGGTGTACCAGCAAGACGACATGAGGATGGCGGTGCGTCCCGATCGGGCAGCGCAAGGCGCACAACGAGTCACGAACACGCGAGGTCAAAGGCGCCAACGCGGATCGACGAGATGGAGATGGACAGATCTGCCCGACAATAACGACACGTCAAATCTGGCTGCCACCATGGCAGCGCAGGGTTGAGGCGTGTGGCCGGCCCTGGCCGCCACCATGGCGGCATGGGATGGGGCGAGATCCATCTGCCTCCATGTGATGAAGACCATGTGTTGATGGCGATAGTCGGGCGAGCCTGGGGATGAGGCGGCAGCGGTAGCCTGGGATGACATAGGGGAGATCCCGATCTGCTATGCGACGACGATGATGGCAGCCGGATCAATAGGATCGGGCACCTAAACAGGGGCGCTGCTCCCGCTGGAGATTGACCTCTCCCTAGGGGCGCGCAATGCGGAAGCAGTGGCGGCTAGGGTTAGGATCTAAACCTAGGCAAATGATACCATGAAGGAGAATATAATTGGTGGAATATTGGATATGTTGCATTGGGCCTCATGGGCTGATTATATAGTGTACATAGGACTAACACCTTATGTGGGTACACAATGTGGTACTATTCCTATTTACTCTAACAGGTTTGATCAACCCCTGCCTCGTTTCACACTACTCATACCGATTTGGATATGTCCGAACCATATGAACTGATGTTGTACAAGCTTTACCTTAAATTATTGCCACCCCTACCCTATTAGGCGATTACCTGTATTGTTGATTCAAACTTGATCCTTCTTATCATAACCACAAATCTATTGCGTCATGCACATCTCTGCTATGCTTAGCTCCTGGATGCACGCAGCTGTTTTAGCAGGTCAATATTCTGCGTCAGTCAACTTCTTGGACCTAATCGGCTAATCACCATGGTGGAACTTATCCATTAGCTATACTAGAATTTATAATCATGATTGTTCTGTACAGCTTTTTATAGAAGCGGAACTATATCTTAGTGGTATCCATTACTCTCTCTCCTGGATCAATTGATGATTTCTTACTTATTTTTGCAGCACCTGGTAAGATTGAGGTGGGAGGAGCTCAGTGCTGCAGAGCGGAATGAATTTGCTAATTTGACAATTAATTTGATATCGGATGTTGTTGGCCCTCATGAGGTGTGGGCCTTGAAGAGTCAAACAGCTGCTTTAGTAGCAGAGGTTTACCACTATACCTTTGTTCTTTTCATTTTTACTTTGTGAAATTCATTAGCTGTAGGCAGTTACAACTTCAAGTACTCTACCTTAACAAGTATCTCCTCTTTGTAGGTAGTTCGAAGGGAGGGAGTTGATTTGTGGAATACTTTACTTCCATCTATTGTTTCTCTCTCTAACAGTGGCCCTATTGAGGTAACGTTTCCCATCAGCCTTTCATGTTTTTAGATCTGTTCTACCATCTGATAGGTTGAATTGCATTTTGGAACCTTTTTGTGTTAGGCTGAGTTAGTTGCCATGATTCTAAGGTGGCTTCCAGAGGATATCACTGTTCATAATGAAGATTTGGAGGGTAAGTTATTTTTTAGTTTAGGGAAAAGTCCAAATTACTCCCCTCAAGTTTGGCATATGTCCAGATTACCCTCTAAACTTACATTTGGTTCAATTTACTCCCTCCAACTATTTCAGTTGGTCTAGTTTACCCCTTAACATGATTTGTTATTTTTGTTTTTCCACGTATTAGTTGAGTCTTAATATCATGCTTTTAAATAGCTCGCTATAGTTGTCACTATAGCCCGATATAGCTTTCTGAGATAAGAGTGCCGCTATTTGTATTCATGCACAATTTTGCCGCTATAGTCTAATATAGCTCCGCTAATAATGGTTGATAAAACACTAAGCACCTTAGCCTTAGCTCGCTATTTAAAACAATGCTTAATATCAACTTCTGTGATATGATAGGGAACATCATAAGTTATGTTAGAAGGCAACGTATCATATGCAACCCAGCTTCGTGTGCAACCTATGCAACCACCAATTAAGGCCACAGGATCTAGATCCAACGTCTGAGGTTTTTTTCACTTAAGCCCCTCTACCTATGGGTTTAAATCTAACCCTGTGTATCCAGATGGGAGGGTTTAAGTGAAAAAAAACTTAGACGTTAGATCTAGATCCTGTGACCTTAATTGGTGGTTGCATAGGTTGCACAGGAAGCTGGGTTGCACAGGATACGTTCCCATGTTAGAAAAAAATATATCTCAACTTTTTGTCACTATTTTGATAGCTTAGGAAATTTAATAATAAATTAACACTAGAGATACAATATCGTATGAAACTTAATGATATAGTGCATTTTTCTAACACAAAATTCAATGTCCTCTATCGCCTCACGAAATTTAAAACTAAAATATAATTTGTACAGAGAGAAACAAAAAGAAAAATCTCTTTAAGGTGTTGGTTACTTGGGCCTTGTTTAGTTCACCCCAAAATTCAAAAACTTTTCAAGATTTTCCGTCACATCAAATCTTGTGGCACATGCATGGAGCACTAAATATAGATGAAAACAAAAACCAATTGCACAGTTTGTCTGTAATTTACGAGATGAATCTTTTGAGCCTAGTTAGTCTATAGTTGTACAATAATTGTCAGATACAAACAAAAGTGCTACACTGTCAAAATCCAAAAACTTTTCACAACTAAACAAGGCCTTGGTTGGACCAACTTAAATAGTTGGAGGGGGAGTAAATTGGACCAAATGTTAGTTTGGGGCAGTGGTTTGGACATAGGCCAAACTTGGAGGGGAGTAATATAGACTTTTTCCTTTAATTTATTATTTGTGTTCAGGACTTGAAACTAGATTCATTCTCCAAGTTTAAACCATCAAATTAGAAGAATGGAAAACCTTTTCTCTTCTGTTATTAGGTTATGTTATGTGTTCTCTTCTGTTAACATCAAATTAGAAGAGCGGAAAACCTTTTTCTCTTCTGTTAGGTTATGTGTTCTCGTCTGTAAACTTCTTTTTTTTTGTCACAATAGGTGATAGGCGGAGATCTCTGTTACGCGGCCTTACTGAGTCACTGTCACAAATTCTGCCTCTATTATATTCTGTAAGTTTGCCTTTACACCTTCACCATGTCCAATAGATGCCAATGGTTCTGTTGGGTTGCCTTGGTTCATGATACTCCGAAGCATACTAACCACAAGTATCATATTATGTCTTGTTTTGTAGCTACTTGAGAAACATTTTGTTGCTGCTTTAAGTGAGCATGCAAAGCAGCAAATGGATTTGGCTAAACAACATGCAGGGACAGTGACGGCAGTTCTAAATGCTGTCAATGCATATGCTGAATGGGCTCCTGTGACAGATCTAGCCAAATATGGTTTAATTCATGGGTATGTTTACTGGAACATTTGATATCCCTAGTGATTCTCAATTCCCTCATAGTTATTATGTTCTTTTTGCAGATGTGGTTCCTTGCTTTCTTACAGCGATTTTCGCCTCCATGCTTGTGAGTTTTTTAAAGTGATATGCCAGAGGTATGGAGAGACTTTATGTACACTAAAAGTTAATTTCACTGGTTTTTCCCTCCTGATATGTTCTTGTTTTTGTGGTGCCACCTGTCTCAGAAAAAGACCTGTGGATGTGGCAGTTGCTGAGTATGATGCTGCAATGTGCAACATTTTCCAGGTGTTGATGAACATTTCACAACAATTTTTGACCAGATCTGGCATGCAGCCCAGCTCTATTGATGAGAGCGAATATGAGTTTGCATCGTGTGTTTGTGAGACAATGGTTGCTCTAGGGTCTTCAAACATGCAATGCATACTAGCCGATGGACCCAGGACTTTCCAGTTCTTACAACAAGTGAGCATTTCCAAATACACTTCTCATACTTTTTGAAGAGTAAAAGGTTGCTTTTACTGCCGTGCAGGTTCTTCTCTTGATCCTGTCTAATTTGTTCTAGGGCTATTTGGCATCTAGGGTTTCACAAGAAATATATCTGGGGTTGTTGAAATTTTGGGAAAGTCTGTCTATTTTGTTGTTGGAATATGAATTTCGCACTTAAAACTTGAGAATAAAGATGCCTAAAAAACTGAGTTTGACAAGAAAGTGCTACTGCTGTACTTGCAACTTGCAAGATCCTAAGTTTCTCTATGTACTGTTAGGATTGAATTCGACAACTGCCATACCTATTTTTTTTCATAAATTTAAATGGAAAAGCAAAATAAGTGGAGCTAATGTGGGATTCAACACACTCTGTGACACATGCATGTTAACATCTTCCCACCAGGACCTGCTGTGTTTGTGTGCCTTGGTCATGGTTGTGTAACTTGTGGTTAACTCTTTAAATTCAAAACCAAATGAAACTTTTTAGCTGGTTATAAGTTATATTGGCACATCTGCGAAGTCTGGCTATCCTAGAATATTTGGTTCCTGGCTGGCGGGTAAGGTAATGGTTACTAACGTGATGATGTCCTATATGTAATTATGTATTACATGTGGGCAATGCCTGTTTACCTGTGTAACATAACATCACCACATGACTAGTTTGAATATGCTTAATGAAATTCAATCAAGTCTTAAAATTTCACTGACATGATTTCCACGTGTTACCATTCGGTCCATTACTTTTGCTATTCTTCAAACAAATTTCGTGTCCTTGCAGATGCTGGAGTATTACCAACATTACAAAATCGCGCTTCATTTCCAGTCTTTATTATTTTGGCTGGTATACTCCTTATCTCTATTTGCATAGCTGAAATGCATGTCATATTGTTTTGTAACTTTAGAGAAGTTGACACAAACTTTGTCTAGGTGGTATTGAGAGAACCATCGAAAGCTAAGTCTGTTGCACGTGTTTCTGGTGATAATTCTGCTGCTGGTAATTCTGCATCTACTGGTGACTTATCAACAGAAAAGGAGAAGAAAGGTGTATCAGTATTTGTCACTGATGAAATGTACAGTACAATTTTGGATGTTTCTTTCAAGAGAATGCTCAAGAACAGTGGAAGTGCAACTTCTGGGTTGTTAGAACTATGGAGCGAAGAGCTTGAGGGGAAAAGTGACTTCTGCAACTACCGCACCAAATTGGTATGTTTTCTTTTCTCCTGACTTCTAAAAATAGGAGTTGCCTTTTGTCCTTGTTAATCTTAAAAGATCATTTGTGGTTTCCCTTGTCCATCGATATAACTTTTTGTCATCTCTTGTTTTCATTGGTCTTGATTCTTGAATTTTTGTTGCATGATGTGAATCTACACAAAATTAGGAGGATGGCTAGTTATTCATAGTACATTTCTATGTCCTTCAGTTAGTGATTCTTTACCTTGATAGATACAACATGCTTCTCCTTTCGTCAAGTTTCCAATTTGATTGTGTGATTTGCCATACAAGTGGAACTTTTCGTATTGTAAATAGTTGGGAGGATCCCAGCTATATATATGTATGAATAAGTTACAGAAGGCCAGTACCCTTTTGTTTTTGGACCAATGATGGATATTGTCTGGCCTCTTATTGTCCACAACTCAGTTAACTGTGTCTTGATCTTCTTGCAGTTGGATCTCATTAAAGTCATTGCTTCTCAAAGATCTGTGATTGCTGCAGCAAGTGTTGTCCAGAGAATAAATGTTGTCTTTGGAGATGCTAATCAAGCAACTAAATCCCCCCAGGTTGGATTAGCTGCATATGTTTACCCAATGTTTCAAAAAGTTCTAGGCATTAAACAGGTGGTCAAGCTCTGCTTAGCGCCTAGTCGTTGCATAAGAGTTTCTTGGCAATTGTACTTTGTCAATCAGTAGATTTACAGTAGTACAGTACAATGTTAAATACAGAATTTTGGCACATTAAAAGAAAAAAAATTTAGCATTATCATGCACCCATCATGAGTTCTGTGACCATAAGTCACCTTCCATCATCTCCAATGTGTCTGAAATTCATACAGAGATCAAGCCCTAAGCCACTCTTGATGGGAAAACGCCTAGGTGCTAGGAAAGGCGGTGCTGCTTGCCTATTGCCTAGATGCTGCCTAGGATCTCTTTTTGAAACAGAGTTCTTACCGCATAAACCTAAATTAATGGTTTCTCTTTCCATTTTCATTTGGTCAATGAAGGGTTACCTTCTAATTCAGATGTTTATCTACCTCTGCAAAATGAAATTTGGTTCCAGGATCTTGACGCAATGGAAGGGGCTCAACTGGGGCTTGAAGCAGTTGTCAGTGCTATTTTTGATGGCTCATTTGATTGTGGAAAAACTGATTTGGAGACGAAATCCCAACTGCACAAGATTTTTGAAGGTTTCACTGAACCTAACTTGCTTTAATTTGGCCTTACAGTTTGGTCGGTGCTAAATTTTCTTCTGCTTGTCAACCAGGCTTACTTCAACAGCTTCTTTCTTTGAAGTGGACAGAACCTAACCTTGCAGTTATTCATGGTCATTATTTGGATGCTTTGGGCCCTTTCTTGAAACATTATCCAGATGCAGTTGCCAGTGTTGTTAATAAGCTTTTTGAACTGTTGACATCTCTCCCAATCACATTTCAGGTACATTTACATTTTATTTAAGTAATTACCATAGTAGTCTGATGCTGTGGGGTGTGAGCCATTGAGGCAGACTGATAGCCATCATATAATTCAATTCTATGAGTTCTAGAAATGAAAAACTGATACTACTTTGAACTGGACAAATGTTTCAACGTGCAATCATTTCATGCTGTTTATTTTTATTCTAATTTTGGTTATCATGTCATTTTTCTAGTTTTGTGTTTACAGTTCTCATTTCTGCCTTTTGATGTATGCTTGTATCTGCAGGATCCATCAAACAATTCTCGCCTAGCAAGGTTGCAGATCTGCTCATCATTCATTCGTATATCGAGAGCTGCTGATAAAGCTCTTCTGCCTCATATGAAGGTCAGGCTCAGCTCATAATTGATTGCCACTTTACCATTTGTTGTTTCATATTCGACATGGAGTTGCTTAATGACACATCCTTTTATTATCATGGCAGAGACCACTTACAGTACTATATTCAAGTTTCTAACTGCAGTTGTGTCTTGTAAATTCATTTCTCTGTTATCCTTCTATTTCAAGAGGGAAATAAGTTCAGATGGAGACTTAATAGTCTCTACGGTGCTTTCATTGATGGCTTTAGGCTCCATTGGATATTATTATTGAGCTGAGTTTTTGCTTCACTATGAAGTTCATATCAGTAGCATCTCTGTGCTGGGCTGCATAATGGAATATATATTTGCTGCTAGAGAAACCTTTATTCTATGAAGGTTTGATGTCATGGCTCTGAAAAGCCATTGCAAAACCAAACGAAGCCTAAATAAAGACTTAATTGTTCAGATTTTTATGTACATCCTCAGGTTTAAATTTTTATGATTTCTGACATGAAGGGTGATATTTAAACAGAGTTCAGATTCTAGCTTTGTCCCAAAAAGAACAAAAAAATAGGGACCCAAACTAGGAAAAGCTGCCTAGAATGATCAGTACTGGGCCCATCTCATCTGAAACCACTGTTCATCTTTTGAATTTAAAAGTGATGATTTTTTTTGATATTCTATTAGGCTGGGTCTTGTTATTAATCCTCGGGGCCTCTGGGGAACCTTGCCAGAGTTTGCTACCCTTGCATTTGCTTTGTGGCCTTGTAAGGATTGTAAATACATGCAGGTCATGTTACACTGAAATGTTTTAGTCTTATCCAATCCAATTACCCAGCCCTTTTGAACTACAAATGACCGTTACAATTTTATGATATATGTAAACTAATGATAGGTACAGGTCATGTTACATTGAAATCTTTGGGATCATAAATCTGGTCACTGGTTGGTGTGGCAAACTTGCATTCTTGAGTAGAAAAGGATCTGATTAAATCAGAACGCAACTGTTTTTCTAGGGCTTCCACTCATCCATGCTTTTATGTTGCTTTCACCATTGTTTATGCACTCTTTTGATTGTTTCAAATGCTTTTCCAATGACACAGAACATTGCTGATACCATGGCTTACCTTCAAGGAGAGGGCCGCTTACTACGTGGTGAACATAATCATTTATGTGAAGCATTTCTTGTGATGGCGTCCTCTGCTGGGTATTTGGCTGCTAAACCTCTTTGCCTAAAAGTAGTTTTAGTGTTGCTTCTGTCACAAGTTGTATTTTTTTTTTGTTTCCATAGGATTCAACAGCAACAAGAAGTTCTTGCCTGGTTACTTGAACCTCTTAATAAAATGTGGACTCAAGTGGAATGGCAAACTGCATACTTGTCTGACCCTTCTGGTTTGACAAACATGTTTGCCGATAGCCAATTCATGTGGTCAATTTATCACACGGTTACATTCTTTGAAAAGGCGCTCAAGAGAAGTGGAACCAAAAAGTCTTCAGCAGCTCTACAAGCACCCACCACAACAGTACCTGGTTATCTGCATCCGATGTCTTCACATCTTGCATGGATTGTGCCCCCTCTCTTAAGGGTATGTTTGGCTTTGATTGTCAATTGAGATATTAACTATAATCTCTCTGTAGTTGTGCAGTGACTAAGCTGATAAATAACTAGCATTTTAACTCCCTATTTAATCTCATTTTCAGCTGCTGCGATGCATACATGCTTTTTGGTCTGAGCCATTTGCCCAGTCTCAGACAGGGGAAATCAAAGCAGCAAAAAGCATGACTGTTGCGGAGCAGGCCAGCCTTCTAGGAGAGACAGGGAAACTTACCAAAGGTCAGGTTGCTCCTGCTGATGGATTGCTGGATGTTCAGAGAGATGGAGAATCAAAAGAAAACAATATAAAAAACTGGTTGCGTGGGATCCGAGACAGCGGGTAAGTATTATGATTTATGAACTAAGAAATTTAGCAACTTCCTATTGGCACCGGAAAATATTAATGCTGAAAATGGATTCAGTGGATGCAAAATTTCGTTTTATTGTTTGTCTACCAATATTAGAGTGGGATTTTATTGTTACTGGTTGGTAGCCTCAGTAGTACTGCGAAATATTGTTAGTGCCCCAACTAATGCATTGCCATGTTAATAAGGCCGAACAATACATTTTCACCAAACCATCTAGATGAAATTTCTGAAGGATAGTGCATGGTGAATAGAAAATAAGCAATGGCAGTTTCACCTACTTTCAAACGATTTGATCCAAAACTGTGGGCACTGCTACTGAGCATGCATGGTTGATAATGATCTAGACTTTTGTAGCTACTAGTTTCTGGGCAAAAACCTTGGTCAAAGTTGTTGAATTCTTTTTCTAGTTCACTCCCATCTATCTATTCCTACTGCACAGTTTTGGTTGAGTATCACAACGAAAGGTCTATGCGCACACCATACTATCTTTGGTTATGCCAAAACTGAAGTAATATTTTTTTCAAGAACATGCCTACATATTTCAAGAACGAACAGGTTAAGTGGAAGTAGATCTGATCATACACTGGGGCAGGCTGGATTCAGGTCTGGCCTGAAAAAAAACAATGTTTTTTTTTTGTCGGCCCAATTCTTGATTTGCCTCCCCAAACTGGTTAACAAACCATGGCTGTGACAAATGTGTCTGCCCGGCAGACAAATGAGCAGCACTTTTCTTGCTAGCCGTTTATAGTAAGAGTATAAGAGGCTTTTAACCAATCACACCATCTTATTGGGAATCCTAAATGCGTTAGGATGTCCAGGAGGAACGGCCCACCAACAGTGTCAAAGGCTTCGGCAATGTCAATCCACAAGAGAGCACTTGTGGCCTTCTGTAGTGCTGTTTGTGTAATAATTTGGCTGCAAGCTGAACCGAACAGAAATTATCATGCAACAGTCGACCCATGATGAATGCAATTTGTTTGGTTTTACATTCTGATCCAGCATTTGTTCCAACCTCCTAGCAAGCACTTTGGTGAGCAACTTGAAGAAACTATGTTAAACACATGGTATCTTCCTTGATAATTGGGTAGAATAACCCTGTGAACCCATCCGGGCCTGGGTTGTTGTCCACAAAAGCGTAAATAATATTAGTATAACTGATTTTTGAACAATTAAGAAGCTACTGAAACACATTGGAAGCAGATTTTTTGTAAAACCAAATTCTGTAGTACCAGTTTTACCAAATAATTGGTGCATGATGTGTCTATAATTCAAACAACCTTTTGCCCTGGTTTTGGTCATGACCAAGTTTTGGTGAGGTTGTTTGTTGCTCCAACCAAACATACCTTTTTCTAAGCTATTTATGCCATGTATAAGTGTCTGGACCCTTGGTCAACTTGGGATATTCTTATACTCCCTGCCATGGTTCAAAAAGGCGGCGCCTAGGCTCCGCCCAGGCCCGATTAGTCGCAAGTCAGAGGGTGTCTGCCTCGCCTAGGGGGGTAGACGGACCCCTAGGCGGCGCCAGCTCGTCGGCGGTGCTGGTGGGGGAGGTGGAGGGGGTACTGCGGCGCCCCGGTGTCCCCATGTGCAGATCCAGTGACCTGGGGATGAGGCGCAGCAGAGAGAGACAGCAGCGGAGGACGAGGCGCAGCAAAGAGCGCCGGCGGCGGAGGAGGAGGCAGGGAATCGGGCGGCAGAGGAGGACGAGGAGGAGGAGACGACAGGGAGGGGGCTGACGGTGGTGGATCTGGCGCCGGGAGGAAGGAAGATGCGAGCAGCTCGCGGCTGGAAGAAACGTGTCGAGCGGTTGCGAGACTCAGGAGGAAGAGAAAAGGAAGAAAATGAAACAGAGCAGGGGAGAGAAGATAAGGCTTCGGTGGGGGCTGTGGAGGGAGTTGGGCCATTAAATGGGCCTTTTCTTCTTTCCCCCCATTCTGTCCACAGATTTTCAATTTTTTTTCTTTTCTTTTATGTATATTTGAGTATACATACATGTATTAGCTACCGCCTAAGAAAACACCTTGAAACGCCTAGGCTCTAGGCTATGGGTCAGCGCCTAGAAACCGCCTAGCGCCTTCTTAAACTTTGCTCCCTGCATATTTAATAATAAATGAACACTTGATTGACACTTCAACAGGGTTGTCAAGTCGTCTGATTAATCACAATTAGTCATGATTATCAGTGCCATTGCAATCAGTTATGCACTATGATTAGTCGCGATTAGTCACAATGAGTCGAGATTAGTCGGCTGGTTGGTGCCATGGTGACTAGGGTCAATAGATGATTTGAAAAAAATTCACTTCGTTGGACCATAAAAAAAATATATATCACAGCTCATAAATATTAAGAGACGATTTCTGCTCTTTGTTCTAATCTTTTTTGATACGTGCAAAATGTCATGCTGCAGGTACAATGTTTTAGGATTAGCAGCTACTCTTGGGGAACCATTCTTTCGATGCATAGAGGGTTCTTCTGTCACCCTTGCTCTTATGGAGAATATGCAAGTTATGGAGTTTCGGCATCTGCGCCAACTTATCCACCTTGTCATTATTCCATTTGTTAAATATTGCCCTGCCGATCTATGGCATGTATGGCTAGTGAACCTTTTGCAGCCATTATTTGTCCACTGTCAGCAAGCTCTTAATTATTCATGGTCCAGTCTTCTTCATGAGGGTCGGGCTAAGGTTCCTGACAGCATTGGTAATCTTCCTGGGTCAGAACTGAAGGTAGAGGTAATGGAAGAAAAGTTGCTACGTGACTTGACTCGTGAAGTATGTTCTGTGCTTTGGGCTTTATCATCACCAGGCTTAAATAATGGACTTCCATCCTTGGAACAACTTGGACCTTCTAACCGGATGGATTCTGTTCTGAAGAATCTGGAGTCCTTTGCTTCAAGTTCTCTAACTGGGTAATGCAAATATTTCGAGCACCTTGCATGATTTTGCTAATACATTTCTATTCCTTTTAGCTGGATGTTATTGACCTTTCACATTCTCTGAGCTTTGACCATTCTTAGGAGAACCTTGTATTTCAAAAATTTCTGTTCTAACTTGGTTGATGTTTTATAGCTCCTTTCACAAGAATTAATATCTGATATAAATTTATTAGTCTGAACCACTATTTTATCTTGCTTCCTTTGCTGTATCTGCATATCATAGATGTAACTAGTAAAATAAAGTGCTGGGAAGAAATATGCAAATTGTGGCCTTAGTCCATGGAATCATAAAACAGCAAATATTTTAATACATTCTTCAAGATTAAAACATGAAACATACCACAACAGACAGAGGTAGTATGATATTATTATATTGCAAGACTTTTGAGGACAAATCTAGTGCTATTGTTTTTGTACGTCCAATTTTGATGGTCTCAGCTATAGTGTTTATTACATTTTTCGAAGTTTGATCACATTAAGTCTAAAGCATTGGGCAAAAAAGATATTAAAAGATGGAGGAACTCATCAAATAACAAAGAGACTGTTTTTTTTTCCTTTGCAGATTTCTTATGCTTCATATTGGCACAGCTCTTCCTGCATTGAGGATATCAGTTGAAGTGTTCACTTGGACAGATAGTGAAGCTGTGACTAAAGTTATCCCCTTTTGTGGTGCTTTGATCCACCTAGCCATTGCTTCAAACCAGGCTGAGTTGAGGCAGTTTGTTGCAAAGGATTTATTTTCCTCTATAATACATGGTTTATCTGTTGAATCAAATTCAGTCATGAGTGCTGAACTTGTTGGACTTTGTCGGGAGATATATGTCTATCTGTCCGATAGAGATCCTGCACCTAGGCAGGTAATTTTTGTAGGATACAGAATTGAGCTGGTATAAAAAAATGATTGCTCTAATCCGCCATTAGTCTTGCTATATGTTTTTTAGGCACTGAAAGTTTTTCATGCTATTCAGAAAAATGGGTTACATGTCAATTTTGAGCGTATAATTAATTCCTTGCAGATTAAAATTAGAAATAGCTACGTCACATTTTAGTGCAGTATTTTCTATGGACATGGATACATTGAATAATGTGTATCATGCTAACTTTTTTATAGACTTGTTATTTTTCTGTACAGTTTTTCTTCATATAACATTTAAATTTTCAATGTTACATACTGTGTTAGATTTCCATATCATTTAAATTTAGATTTCCATATTATTGACTAAGTGGTAACATAGGAGTATTCCTTTTTATTTACATGTTACCATGTTACAAAATGAGTGGCTAAATGCCTAATATTTTCTTGGGAACTTAGATACTAATATTTAACTTTGGTCCGTGATGTGATGTGTCAGACTCTAGGCTGCTAGCTGGGGTTTATTGCTCCAAATCCCAATTTGCAAATATGAGCAAGTTTGACTTGTCTATATATGGTTCATAGCCACATAGGCTTGTGCGTGATCCACATTTTGTCTGCACCAATATTTTGATAAATTTGGACAGTTTTATAATCTGTCATTGAAATTCTGTTATTTCACCGTCATAATGATTGACACCATTATATGTTGCTAGTTTCTTTGAGTTATTTTAGAAATAATTTTACTAGTATAATTTTTTACATATAAAAAGGCCATACTGTGCTACTCACTTATTTTAGTAGGCCTTGCTGTGGCAGGCTGATATTGTTTTCGGCTAAGGACTTGTACATGTTTATTTTCTCCACAACGGGATGCCCGAATTTCATTACTAAGAAACAATGAAATTACAAATTTGTACATGTTGATAATGAGTGAAATTTGAAGGGACTTAATTGTAGTGAAGTGAACAAATGCCTAGACATACTTTCTTGCTTCGTTAAGTGAAATATCGTTACCAATGAGTCAATGGGTAGTTGACAAGGATTACAAATTTTTGGTAGTAGGATGCGAGTCCTGGAAATAATTCTTTTACTGGGCTAGCTATATGCACTGGGACTAAATTGGAAGTGCTTTGTTTGTAGGTTCTTCTTTCCCTCCCGCACATAAAGCAGGAAGATTTACTAGCATTTGATGACTCTTTGAGTAAAACTGCTAGTCCAAAAGAGCAAAAGCAACATATGCGAAGCTTACTTCTGCTGGCTACAGGGAACAAACTAAGAGCCCTTGTTGCTCAGAAGACAACTAATGTGATTACCAATGTTACAAGTGAGCAAACTACCTCAGTTTTTTTCCTTTTAGTTTCATTATTGTGTATTGCACCCTCAGGAACATGAGAATAAAAAAAGCTAAATGCACACGGTTGCATTATTCTATGCAGTGGATTTATTTTCCGTAATCTCTATAGACTTTTATCTGTTGCTTACCATAAAAGATGTTATTTTTGTCAAACTAAAATCAGTTCCCTTCTAGCTGTTAGTTTGGCCATTGAGACTACATGAGATACATGTTTTATGTTGTATTTTACCTTTGCATAATGTTGTTAAAGCTTTAAGGTTACTTTATAGTCATTCTAGGACGTATAACATGGGGTGGCCGTAGTATGATGACTAGGAGCTTTCGTTTGCACTCTGATAATTTTGTGAATTGCTTTGTTTATTGTTCCATGTAGTTCGGTTACTTGAAATGGATCTTATGCTGTCGGGTAATCAGAGCTGATTTGGAATTTTACAATATCCTGACATTAACATGCACATTGCTTTCTTGATTTGCAGCACGAAATAGGAGCTCTACTGGTCACCATGGATCAAGTGCCGAAGAAGATGGCCATATTGGGTTGGCCGCACTATCATCGACATGATCTGCCAAAATTTGGGTGTGTAAAAAAGGTTGTATAACATAGAAATGGATCCTAATGTGGTTACTGTTGGTGGATGCCGGATTCTTGCAGCATCATTATGTGAGGATGAATGCATGCTTAGTTATGCGGCTATATACCCTTCCTGCCTTCATGAGCACTGACCGATTCTTTGGTTTAGGCGGTTTGTTTTCTAGAATGTATGTGCTTTGCGTCTGCGTGTGGGTTCTGGTAGATGGTGAAGTGGTGTGTGTAATTACTTGTAGCTCATAGTTGCATACTAATAGTATAAATAATCTTGTCCGTCTGGCATATCGGCTTGCGTTAATTCAGGCTCATTTGGCAGCATGGCTTCTTGTGAGTTGTGACAGCCAAGGCTAGTACTCCCTTAGATGGGGGAAGCTTTAGTTCTCCAAAACTTCTATAATTCCAACCAAGTTGATAGAAAAATACACCAGCATTTTTTTGACAACAATACACCAGCATTTAAATGTCATTAGTTTGATTAAATCCCCAGTAAATGTCAATAGTTGGATTATGGCTCTGTTTGGTTTAGCTTCCAGCTTTAGCTTTTGGCCCCAAAAGCTCAAAAGCCAACCAAAGGTCTCTATTTGGAGCACCGGATTCTCCAAAAGCTAGCTTTTGCGTAGTTCATTTTCCATAGCAGGGGAGGGGCTGCTTTCACCAGCTGTGGGGTGTTACTTTCAATGAAATTACCTACATTGCCAGTGGTTATGAAGAAAATTGTTCGTTCTATTTACCTTCTCTTCACTTCTGCTCGACCTCGACCGGTCCGTTTGTGAATGGTGACACTGAGGTGGAGCTAGGGTTTTTGGGCGGCACATCTTGTCGGTCGTGCCTCAAGCCACGGTCCCCTCTGTTGCTACCCGCTCCTCACCGGCACCACTCTAGTCATCTTGGACACCGCCCTGTTCCTCCGTGTTGTCCGCATCACCTCTGCGCCCCACCCTGGCCTCTTTGGTTCGTCGTGGATCCCTGTCGTCAGGAGCTCGTCAGCCTTGCCCCAGCTCCTCGTCGACCCCTGGAGTCACCTGTAACATCCCAGATTTTTACGAAAATTAAAAATACGAGCTTTTTAAAAAATTTTCCTGTAATCGTGTGAATCATATAGTTTCGAGGTTAAACTCGATCCTAACCTGCTAACAAACCGTTGCATTCATATAGAATTGCTTGTAGGCGAGTGCCTTTGTTCGTGAGTCATCTTGA
>Ga0182004_10000687_pt1 | contig 21997 bp, 29 predicted proteins | sample Sormic07211540_1_FD_120479 | JGI IMG/M metagenome (GOLD analysis project Ga0182004, IMG submission 120479) | Endophyte microbial communities from Sorghum bicolor roots, Mead, Nebraska, USA - 072115-40_1 MetaG | ecosystem: Host-associated > Plants > Roots > Unclassified | place: USA: Nebraska...
AAACTTAATATTCTAGCAGCTAGCTTTCTGAGGTTTGGTGCACTACTTCCATGGTTCAGCCACCACTTTGCTAAATTAAATAAACATAGGATAGGACAATGTAATATTGAATGTTATAGAGTACAGACTTACATTATAAATATAATAAGTACCAAGGCCAAAATTAATAGAGGGCTTACCTGGATCAAAATGAATATTTTTGCACTGCCTTTTAGCAATGTCCTTGCCAAAGGATCCTTCAGCATCTTGAAACTTTTGAAGCTCCTCAATAATCTTGTCCTGAGTGTCTTCATCTCTCACAAGCTTTGTGATGCAAGTTATTACACCATCTCTAAATGATTCATTGTCCTCTATTGACCTCTTGTTTTGATAATAATAGTAAGGGTTCAGGTAATAACCGGCCCTATGCAAAGGTGTCTTCAGCTTCATGTCCCACCTTTTGTCAATGAACTGAAAAACTTCCTCATACTTCTTCTTGTCATTGTTAAACTTCCTAGAGATCTCATTCTTAGCCTCTACTAGGTACCCATACAAGAACTACAGCTCTTTCGTCTTGTTTCTCCTTATCCTTCCTTTGCCTCAACTGCATGTTATTTGCCTTCTTTGACAACAAGTTCTGTATTTCTTCTAGCACATCAGATGGAACTTTGGTACACTTGGCAACACCACATTTAGGAACTTTAGCAAGGTGGTACTTGATTCTAGTTATTCCACCATGATAAAGTCCACTACAGAAGTTGCACTTGAGAGAGTTTTTCTTGTTCACATCTGGCATTGTGCAGTACTTCCAAGCAGGGTCACATGCTTCATTTGATTAGTTGCCTGTGGATGCAGTGCTGGATAAGCCTACAAAGTGGACAGAGTTAATAAGTGGGTGTTCATTGTCTCATCAAGAAATTCAGTAACAAAACAAAATTAATCATGCATTCTGAAACAGAAGCAGTCACTTGGCTCGGCCATTCTGTCACTAGTCACTACTACTAACTACGATAGATAACTCACTAACTCGATATGCAAATCACAGTAAAATCAATTATTCAATTCCTAAATTTCCTATCGCTTTTACAATACTGCACTACTGCTAAATACTTAATTTTAATTCGATTCCTATCTAGCATATGCATATCCATCTCATTCCAGAAATCCACAGAACAGGAAGATGAACAGGGTAGAAGAACTTACCAACTGTTGCCGCATTTGTTTCACTTGGCTCTGCCATTCTGTGACTGCGCCGTCGCCCAAACTGCTGCCGCCCAACCTGCCGCCGTCGCCCTTGATCTCGTCACCTAGCCTGCCGCCGTCTCCCTGGCCTTGCCTGCCGTCGTTGCCTTGGCCCTGCTTGCAGCCGTCGGCCAAGCCCTGCGTGCAGCCGTCGCCCAGACTGTGGCCGTCGCCCAGGAGAGGGAGGACGACCGGAGTGGGAGTGGAGAGGGGGATGGACGCCCGAGTCAGTGGGAGATCGAGGGAGAGCTGCGCAGGGCACGCCGTGCGGTCGCCAAGGAGCGCCGCCGCCCAGGAGGTCGGGAGGGAGGCTAGGGTCAGGAACTGAACGATGGGTTTAGGGTTTTAGGTAGTGTTGGGTCATGTGTTTCTTTGAATTGGGCCCTTAACAGGCTAAATTTGACTGGGCCGCCTTTTTTTTCTTGTCAGCAGATAAACACCAATAGCGCGCAAATAGCGGCGCTATGCCGCTACTTCAGTTTAGCGGCGCTATAGCGCGCTATAGCGCCGATAGCGTCGATAGCGTAAAAATGACATATAGCTTTGCGTCGGCTTATTCTGGCCGCTATAGCGGCGCTATAGCGTGAAAATAGCGCGCTATTTAAAACATTGGGGTTGTATGAAGCCCCCAAGGAAATACATATTCTTGAGTGCTAAACAAAACGACCAAGTTAAATCCATATTTCTTTAAGTGCTATTTGAAACCGTCAAGGTAATTCTTTGTTTACTTTAGTGTTATCACAAATTGCCAAGGTACGTAATTCACGTTTCCTTGGGTGTAACTAGAAACCGGTAAGGAAGTTCTAGTTTTATTGGGTGCAAACTCGCGAGTAAATTATTGTAGCTGCTAAGAAAAAATAATCAGTTTATAGTAATATTCCTCTTAGGCGCCGGTATATTAAACTCGTTGCATTTGTGTTAGTTAGACATTGAATTTATAGACACATGGTCCATTGACATGTTTGCAAAATGGTATACGTTTTTTCTTAGTAAACTAATCCAATAAGAAGTATATTTTTGTATTTTTTATGCATTGGAGAATGCATGTACTAGCACTTAGCTTGAAAATGCTTGTAGTACTACAACTTATTACTTGATGAATTTTTAATTTGAATTTGAGATGCACAAAGTATGTTTAGTTATCAGAGTTTTGAACTTCAATTTTTTTGAATCTTTCAAATGACCTCAAATGGAGATACAGTCGAAAACAAAGTTGTAGTACTAGACGAGATCAACTTTACAATTCAAACTTTTTTCATTTAAAGTTGTTTAGGTTCTCAAATATTCATCGCAAAAACCACTAAAGTAAAAAAATAAAGAAACATTCACTTAGTCACAAAAGACTTTATGGTGTAGGGTAAGTGTGTTTCACACTAAATCTTAAGTCATGAGATTAATTCCCAACTACAACAAATGTGGGATTATTTCTCTTTTTTTCCAATGCATATCATTGAGGGTCATCGTCACTCAAGAAAACTTATATCCTTAAGGGGTGTTACATTTCCTTGGGTGTCATCGGCACTCAAGGAAATGTATATACATCCTTGAGTGTTTTTATATTTTCTTAGGTGTTATTGGCACTCAAGGAAACTTATATCCCTTGGGTGTTGTTATATTTTCTAGACGGTGTTAAAAATTTGACCACTGATTTTTTCCTTGACGGCTTAACTCTCAAGAAATTGATTCCTGGTGGACCGCACTCAAGGAAATAGCTATTTCCCTATCTATCCTTGACGACCATTCTATGAGTTTTAGCCGCCAACATTGACTTGGCGGTTTGGCGTTTTTGTTGAGGGTTTTCGACCTTCAAGAATATTCAATTTTGCGGTAGTGATTGGATATAGGTTCAGTGTAGAGAAGAGATCTGCGATTAGATAATATACATTTTTTATCACCACCATAGGTAGATAATTACTTTAGTGTTATAATATAATATATATATAATCATAGATAGGTAGAATAGAATAAATAGATTGATAGACACCTAGATCACGCAAACATGGGAACCAAAGTTTTAGAAAGACACTACACAGACATACATAAGGGCCGAAATAAACGGTGGTTATCCAAAGGCATGGCATTGGTCGACTGGACAGCATCATGACGTAAAACAGAAGTCCTCCTCTCCTCCACTTGTCGTCGTCCACCCCTCCATCACCTCGTCCAGCACGGCGGCAGCGGCGCCCCCGTCGCGGAGGCCCTCGATGGTGGCCTTCTGCAGCTCGACCACCTTGGCCCTGACAACGGCGCCCTTCCCTTCCCTCTGCATCACCTCCCGCACCGTGGCCGCGATCTTGTCCCTCCCTTTGGACTCGGGCACCCGGTGCGTGGCGCCGACACCGTCGGAGAGCATCACGACATTTTGCCTCTGCTCCGTGTAGAGCGGCCACGCCACCATGGGCATGCCATAGACAAGGCTCTTGAGCACGGAGTTCTAGACGTACTGGGTGAGGAACCCGTCCGTGGCCCCGTGCGCCAGCACCTTGGTCTACGGCACCCACGACGGCACTACGAGCCCCACGCCGCTGGTCCGCTCCACGAAGCCCTTTGGGAGGTAGACGAAGGGGGTCCTCCTTGCTCTCCGCGTCGTAGTAGTTGTCGTTGACGGTGCCCTCGTCGCTGGGGCTCCGCACCACACACAGGAACCGCTGCCCGCTGAGCTCTAGCCCCAGCGCCAGCTCCCACACATGTGTTGGAACAAGGATCGCTAGAACACGCTGTCGGAGAAGAACAGTGACCACGCCTGTGGCGTGGTGATCACGGCGAATACAGAGAAACATATCTAGATTGAGACAATATTTTATGCTGCTAACAACCGCAGCCTTGACGATCTGTATTCTTGGTATTTATATCCATTAGGCTTGCCAAAACGTAGAGCCCTCCCTCGCCACGACACGCCCAGACCGCGCCACCATTCACGGAAGTTCATGCAGTACATGTGCTCCACGCATCATGGCGATGGACCGACTGACACACTACAGGCGATGTCATGACCGTGCACGCCTGCAGTCATGCTTAGCCCCTACTCCACCATTACAGACTCAAAAGGAAACACAAGGATTACATATGGTATCCAACAAATTAACTAACAAAACACCCCCTAATTCTGATGCACATCGACGACACCAAGAGCCCCCCTTAGTTCTACGAACTTGACTCGCTCCAGTGCTTTCGTGAAGATATCCGCAGCCTGTTCGTCAGTCTTGACATGCTCTATCTCCACATTGCCTTCCTCAACACACTCACGAAGAAAATAATACCAAGTATCAATGTGTTTGCTTCGATCATGGTAAACTGGATTCTTTCTGAGCATGATCACGATATATTGTCCATGAGAAGCTTCACCGTCGTCTCCCTTGTTCCAAGCATATCTGCAATGAGTCGACTTAGCCAAATGACTTGACACGCTGGTGCTGCTGCCACATATTCTGCTTCACAAGATGACAGTGTGACAATCTTCTGTTTCTGTGAAGCCTAGGTAACCAGACTAGTGCCTAAGAAGTAACCCACTCCGGTTGTGCTCTTCCTATCATCGGCATCACTTGCATAGTCACTATCACTGTACCCAATAAGCATTGGTTTCAGCTCAGCACCCCTTTCATATCTGCAACCATAGCCCATGGTTACCTTTACATAGAAGCAGCCTAGTGCTCCCTTCCTGGAGCCTCCATATGCCTGCTCACTACTTCTACTGAGTAGGCTAAATCTGGCCTGATATTAACAAGATAACTCAAGCTTCCAATCAAGCTTCTATACTCAGTAGGCATTAATGCATCTCATTCATTCAGTTTGGTTAGCTTTAGTCGATTCTCCATTGGAGTCTCACACGAGTTATAGTGACTCATACTAGCCACCTAAAGTATCTTGGCTGCATATGAACTATGACATAATGTGATGCCACTGACATCCTGTCGAACTTCTATACCCAGATAATAACTCAACAACCCCAAATCACTCAAGTCAAACTTCTTCTTCTTCTCTGACTTAAAAGATTTAATGTCCTTGACATTTGGTCCAGAGATGACCAAATCATTGACATACACCCCAACTATCAAAGGAGAATTGTTGTTGTTCCTCTTGTAGACAGTGATCTAATTTGTTCCTTACAAATCCTAGAGCAACCAATTCTTTGTCAAGCTTTGAGTTCTATGCTCTTGGTGTCTGCTTCAACCCATACAATGCCTTCCTTAGTTTGAGAACATTGCCTCCATTGCAAATTACAAAACTTGGAGAGACTGTTGCACATACACCATTTCAGAGAGATCACCATTAAGAAACACTAATTTTATGTCCATATGATGGACCTCACATCCACCTTGAGCAGCAAGTGCCAACAACACCCTTACAGTTTCATACCTTGCAATTGGAGCAACAACTTCTTCAAAATCGACACTAAAATGTTGAGCATATCCTTTGGCAACTAAGTAAGCTTTATACTTGACAATTTTACCATAAGGGTCTTTCTTGATCATGAAACCCCACTTTAGGCCTATTGCCTTTTGCTTCAGTTGTAATTCACTGACATCCCAAGTTTGATTCGCTTCAATGGCTTTCATCTGAGCTTCCATGGCCTGTCTCCAACACTGCTCTGTCATAGATTGTTCAACGGACCGAGATTCCTCAGCTGCAACTAAGCACAGCCCACTATACACAAAATCCTGAAGTTCTTTAGTAGTGTGAAGCAGGTTAGGGATGGTCTGATATCGCAGTGGCACTCCTTCTGAATCAGCCGACTGTCCTATCGGTGGAGTCACCCACTACACCACCGACGCATTAGAGACAGAGACGGGGGTCTGTGGAGGTGAATTCTGAGCACCCTCGAATGATGGAATTGATCCAGTAGGTGACAGTTGCTCCCCAACAGCATTAGACTACACATCAGCGGAATTGTTCAAAGTTTCGCCTATTGTTGGACCGGGAATAGTAACTTCTCATTGCACTGGAAACTCTAGTTTAGATTCTGCTGCAACTGTGACGCTAGTGCCATCTCCCTCCCAATTCCATGGTTTCTGCTCATCGAACACGACATCACGGGTGATCATCAACTTGTTTTTCATAGGATCATAGATTCTATATCCTTTCGTTCTCAGCTCATAGCCAAGAAACACACCTAGGACTACTCTGTCAGTGAGTTTGCTCAATCCGGGTCCAAGCACTTTTGCATAAGGTTCTCATGTGCTTGACCCTAGGTCTTCGACCATACCAAGCCTCAAACGGTGCCTGGCCCTTCGAGCTCTTTGTTGGAGACCGATTCAGTATATAAATAGTTGTGCTAATAGCTTCTCCCCAAAATCAAGTTGGCACCTTCATACTTCTCAAAAGACATCGAGCCATTTCAACAACCGCCTAGTTCCTGCACTCTACAATGCCATTTTGCTACAGAGTGTACATAGTTGTAGTATTGAGTCTAATCCCATGATCTCTGCAAAATTATACAAATGCTCCAGATTTGAATTCCCCACCCCCCGATCTGATCAGATTGCTTTCAAACACCGCCCTGACTAAACTTCAGTAGCTGTTATGAAAGTTTTGAAGTGTGCGAGTGCCTAATCCTTTCTTGACAGTAATTCGATCCACATGTATCGACTAAATTTATCAACAATTAACATAAAATAGGACTTGCCTCTTGGAGTTGGTGGTGCAATCTATCCATACAAATCGGTGTGAACAAGCTCTAATCCTTCTTTTGCACGCCACAGATGACTGTGGAAAGGGAGCACAGTGTAGCTTTCCCAAAGCACACCCATCACAGACTTGCTCAACTTTCTTGATTAGAGGTAGCCCATCTACCATGTCTCTCGCCCCTAGATCATGTAACACTCTGAAGTTCAAATGCCCAAACCGAGCATGCCACTTCCATGCTTCTTCTTCAATCTTGGTCACCAGACATATAGGTGCAAACAACTCCATCTCCATCGGATACAGTCTATTCTGCCTTCGTGCTCGTATCAACACACCACGAGCCACTCCAGTATCCTCTCGATCAAACACCTCCATAACTCCTTTATAAATTTCAACTCAACACCCCCCTTCTTCTAATTGGCCAAGACTGTTGATATTACACTAAAATGATGGAATGTAACAGACTTCAGTCAAACACGATGCTCATTGCTCTTCCCAGCCATAGTTACAGCGCCAACACCACATATCTCCACTATGGATCCATCACCAAACCTCAGAGCCCCACGTACAGACTCATCTAAGCTTGCTAATGCCGACCGGTTGCCTGTCATATGGTTTGTCGCACCCATATCTAGCATCCAAGCTCCCTAACCATATTTTTCAAGATAAACCCGATCTTGATTTAGGAATAGCTTTGAGCTCTAGGACCGAACTATGTTGCATACTTGTGCAACTAGTAGTGCTGGCTTCACTTCTGTATCTCCAGCAACATGATGAGCAACATCTTCTTGTTCTTCCTTGCCTTTCTTCTTATTCAGACACTCCCTAGCCCAGTGTCTGAAGACACCACACTTCTTGCATCTTCCTTTTCGATGTGGGGTACTTGACGATGGATGAGAACCAGCCCAGTCTCATGGATGGTCACAGTTGTTCTTGTTCCCATCAGAACCTCCTCGGCCTGCATTATCACGTCGAGCTTGATGACCTCCACCCTTGCCACCTAAAGAGGACAAGTCTGAGTGCATCATACGACTTTTATTTCTCGCTAGCCATTCTTCCTCTGTCATCAAAAGAGATTTCGTCTTCTCGGTGACTTGATCTACCATCGGCTCGAACCTGTCTTCAGCGGCCTGAGACGGCCTACAAGTTCTTCCACACTCAATTCCTTCTAGTCTACAAGTTCTTCAACACTCAATTCCTTCAAGTCGCAAAACATCTCTATAGTTACTGCAACTTGATTGTAACGCGGTGGTACTACTCTAAGAAACTTTTTTACCACCCATGTGTCATCGATGCTCTTGTCACCGAGGCCTTTTAGATTAGTCACCAATTTGCTGATCCTAATAGTGAAATCATCAATTGACTCACCAGCCTTGAACGAGATTGATTCAAACTCCACGAAGAGCTTCTGTGCATTGACCTCCTTGACTCTCTCTGCACCTAAACACATCGACTTTTATCGCCGCCCATGCTTCCTTCGCCGACTTCTTGTTCAGCAATAGAGAATGCATCTTAGGTGGCACGCCACGTAACATGGCGCTGATCGCAAGCCAATCACGTCTACGTTTAGGCTTGTCGCTCTCGATCGCGTCCCACATGTACATCGCCTTAAGATTACACTACACATAGACGCACCACTTTTGATAGTTTGTATGGGATAGCATCGGCTAGATCAGATTACTGGCAGCTTGATTCCACGCACGCTCTATCGTCTCCTCGTCCTTCCCACTGGTTCCCATAACGTCTGAAGTTAGGGTTCACGTCTCCTTCTAGATCTCGATAGATCGATCCACACAGCTTCTCCTCCTACTCCTTCTCGATGCCGAACACCTCTCCTTCGGCCACCAATGGCTCTGATACCACTTGTTGGAACAAGGATCGCTAGAACACGCTATCGGAGAAGAACGGTGACCACGCCTACCACATGGTGATCACGGCGAATATAGAGAAACAAATATAGATTGAGACAATGTTTTATGCTGCTAACAACCACAGCCTTGACGATCTATATAGCTTGGTATTTATACCCAACCGGGCTTGCCAAAATGCAGAGCCCTCCCTTGCCATGACACCCCTAGACCGCGCCGTTGTTCACGGTAGTTCACGCAGTACGTGCACTCCACGCATTGTGGCGAGAGACTGATCGACACACTATAGGCTATGTCATTACCATGCACGCCTGCAGTCATGCTTAGCCCCTACTTAACCATTATAGACTCAAAAGGAAACACGAGGATTACATATGGTATGCATCAAATTAACTAACAATATGCTAGGTCAGCAGCATGCCACCAAACCCAAATTAGACGAAGATCGCCGACCTAGGCGGCTGCCGGTCCAACCACTCCATGCACAGCGGTGGTGTGCCCTTGTTGTTGTCCTCGGTGTGGATGAGCACGCTGATCAGGTACACCGCGAGCCAGCTGCCCATGGTGTCCGGCTGGCTCAAGATCCTTGCAAGGCCTATCTCGACGGAGTTGAAGGAGTTGACAAGGATGGCGTTGGCCTCTCGGTACTTGGTGTCGTGGTGCACCATCCAGCGGTAGCAGGGGTCGGTCTTGTCCTGCAGCGGCATCAGGGGTAACGTAAAATTTGTCCATAAGGGCACATGTCCTCACAACATGGACCGCATGATTTACTCTGACATTCCTCCTCAGTAGGAGAGAGATATTTTTTATTGTCAATCCCCTATTAGGCACGAATCTCATAGCAAATCCCATGGTTCACAATGCAAGGGCATGTGCCCTTAACGGCAAATAAACTACGTTCTAGCATCAGGACGTCAGGACCCGGGATGGGCACGCACCCGTGCAGGTGCAGCGGCTCGAGGAGGTCCCAAAACTCGCAAGGAATGGAGACGTCCAGCTCTGGGAGGTGGAGGAGGAGCGTGAGCACATGGAGGTTGGTGGGGAAGAAGACGCACCTCCGTGGGACCCCCGCGGCATCGAGGGAGTCCACGCTGATCGAAGAGGTCGGCCACGAATGCCACATGGTCCGCCTTGATAGATGGTACATATCCTATACTAGATCTAATACAATAAGGAGAAGTACAAGTAGATCAAAAGTGTTAGGGTTAGACCATCAATAGAGGGAACAACAAGGGTGGCGGAAGTTGATCCTGAGGCAATGTCATCTGTGGTGGAGGAGATCCACGATAGTGTTGATGACGATGGCAGTGCGGACGTCAAGGCGCCGTGGATCCAGGGTCGGTGAGTCTTCCCACTGCTGGCTGTGCTCCCTAGATTGGATTAGGGTTTTCTAGAGTTTTGTGGATGTCGATGGGGGAAGAGTGGCGACTGTTCAACTCGTGAACAGTGCCGTTGGACCCCACCTCTTTATATAGCGTAGTGCGATGGGGGCTCACCAACCATTTAGGCTTGGGCGCCCCCAATCAGGGCATGAGTCAAGGCCCAATAAGGCCATTGGGCCATATTGGTAGGAGACCAAACCAACATTCTCCCCATTGATCTCACTCTATTCTTTATCTGTATTCTTTCTTTTCAAACTCTTTTACCTTATTCATTCCATCACTGATTAGTGCATAGAGCTGCTTCATCATCACAGTCTATCGCTGATAGACTTAACAACTATAGATACACTTCTCTGATCTAAAACAAAATTTGTTATTCTTTGGGCCTCCTTGTCCAGGAATCATAGGATTTCCCATAAACCCATGCCGGCCACGTGTTCTCTAAACACGCTGGGTGGTAAGCCTTTGGTAAGCGGATCCGCAAGCATCTTTTCAGTGCTTATATGCTCAAGCTTTATGACATGATCCCAGATCTTACCTTTCACAACATAGTACTTTATGTCAATGTGTTTGGTAGCACTAGTTGACCTATGTTGTGTCCATACTCTACTGCTGGATTATTATCGCAGTATAACTGTAGTGGCTTAGAAATGTCATCAACCACTCTTAAACTGGGTACGAACTTCTTTAACCAGTTCACCTGCCCTGATGCCTCAAAACATGCTACAAATTTGGCATACATTGTGGATGATGTAGTGACCATCTGTAATTTACTTTTCCACAATATGGCTCGATTTGTGAGAGTAAATACATAGCCTGACGTGGACTTTTTGTTATCTCACGCATAATCTGAATCTGAATATCCTACTATCTGCAGGGAATCTAATCTTCTATATGTAAGCATGAGGCTCTTTGTTCCTTGCAAATAACGCATGACCTTCTTTACTAACTTCCAGTGTTCCACGCCTGGATTACTATGAAATCTGCCAAGCAACCCGGTAACAAAAGCTAAGTCAGGGCGAGTACATACTTGAGCATACTGTAAACTTCCAATAGCCGAAGCATATGGAACTGATTTCATCTGATTGAGCTCATACTCGTTCTTGGGACACTGAAAATCCCCATATCTATCACCTTTGGCTATCGGTGCAGGTGACGCACTACATTTGTGCATATTGTATCTCTCTAGAACTTTTTCTATATATGCTTTCCGTGATAATCCCAATACCCCCTTCTTTCTCTCTCGGTGAATCTCTATGCCCAAAACATATGATGTCTCACCAAGATCTTTCATGTCAAACTTTGAGGAAAAAATTTCTTTGTTTCCTGAAGTAGACTGACATCACTAGTTGCAAGTAGGATATCATCCACATACAGGATTAGGAAGATGTACTTCCCATTCTTAAACTTTGCATAAACGCAGTTTTCCTCTACATTCTATTTAAACCCAAAACTTCTAATTGTTCTATCAAACATCAAATACCACTATCTTGAAGCTTGTATTAATCTAGGATTTCTTTAGGCGACATCCCATTCGCTCTTTTCCATCCATGACAAAACCTTTCGATTGTGTCATGTAAACAATTTCCTCCAAATCCCCATGTAGGAACATCGTCTTAACATCCATCTGATGTAGTTCTAACTCATAATGAGCCACTAGAGCCATTATGATCCTGAAAGAATCGTTACATGAGACTGAGAAAATGTCTCATTGTAACCAATCCCTTCTCTTTGGGTGAAGCCTTTTGCCACAAGTCGCGCTTTGAATCTTTCTACATTCCCTTAGGAGTCATATTTGGTTTTGTAGACCCACTTACAGCCTACTATTTTGGCTCCTTTAGGAATCTCTTCTAAATCCCAAACTCCATTGGAGCTCATTTATTTTATCTCTTCTCTCATAGTGTCTAGACACTTTGATGAGTTGGCGCTTCTCATGGCTTCATCATATGAGGTGGGATCACCCTCCATATGAAACTCATATGTGTTGAAGACTTCATAGTCATCTAGGATAGCTGACCTTCTGACTCTTTGAGACCTTCTCGGGGCCTCCACATTTGGCACCTCTTCTGGTTGGGGCTGTTGTTGGTCCCCTTCACCTGTGGCATCTGGTTCCTCTATAGGCTACGGAAGGACAGGTTCCTCATTTTCATCTGTTGTTGCCACAGGAGAGTGAGAAATAGGTTCTGGCATAGCAGTGTCTGACACTATCGGTGCATGCATAATGGGTAATTCAAAAAATGGCTCTTGAATCATCGAAGTGGGCGCATACACCCGCTTCTCTTCAAGATCAATCTTTCAAGCTACCATGCTCCCCCTGATCAACTCATCCTCTAGAAATACAGCGTGTCTCGTATCTAAAAATCTTGTATATATGTCTGGACAGTAGAAACCATAACCTTTTGATTTTTCTAGGTAGCCAATAAAATGGCAACTAACTGTCTTGGGATCTAGCTTTCCAATGTTGGAGTTAAATACTTTGGCCTCAGCAGGGCTCCCCCATACACACAAGTGGCTTAGTGAGGGTACTCTTCCTGTCCACAACTCATACGGTGTTTTAGGCACCGATTTACTGGGAACTCTGTTTAGAATGTGAATGGCGGTTTTTAATGCCTCCATCCACAAACTTAGCGGTAATGTATAGTAACTTATCATACTTCGCACCAAATCCTTCAGGGTACGATTGTGTCTTTCAGCTACTCCATTCTGCTGAGGCTCATCCGGTGTAGAATACGGGGCTACTATGCCATGCTCTTGTAAGAACATTGCAAAGGGTCAAGGAACTTGGCCATAAGGGGTATGCTGACCATAGTACTCCCCTCCATGGTCAGATCTGACTATCTTAATCTTTAGGTTGTGCTGATTTTCAACTTCAGCCTTAAATATCTTGAACTTATCTAATGCCTCTGTTCTTTCTTTAATTGGATAAATATACCCAAATCAGGAGTAATCATTTGTGGATGTTATGAATGAGTCATAGCCATCCACACTTTTCACAGGAAATGGTCCACAGATGTTTGTGTGGATTATCTATAAAATCCCTGTGCTTCGTTTGGCATTATTTTTAATTTGTTTTGCATACGTTCCTTAAATGCAATTTATGCATTGCTCTAATTCTGAGAACTCAAGTGGAGGAAGAATTTCATTCTTCACTAATCTCTCTATTCTCCTCCTCGAAATATGGCCTATGTGACAATGCAATAATTTCGACGATGTGTCTTGAGTTCGCTTTATTTTTCTATTCGCATTCTCACGCAAGGACGTATTTTCTGTAGCATCACATACAGAATTCACAGTTTCACGAAGTGATAATAAATAAAGATCTTGTTGGAATCCAACACCAACACAGTCATTATTACAATAAATCTGGCACTTGCCATCACCAAAATGACAAGCATAATCATCATCGTCTAAACATGACATACTAATCAAATTTCTTTGTAGCAAAGGAACATAAATGACATCTCTAAGTAAAAGAGTAAAGCCACTAGCAATCTCCAGGGAGACATCGCCAACAGCTTCAACATCTGCTCTGACTCTATTCGCCACTCTAATGTGTCTTTCTCTTTTTGCTATCGTCCTTGTCGAGCTGAACCCCTGTAAAGAATTAGCAACATGAACAGTTGCACCTGAGTCAATCCACCAAGTGGATTTAGAATAACTGACATACAGGGATTAATTTACAAAAGTAATAATATGAGCTTCATCTGTAGCCAATCAGGACATTTTTTCTTGTAGTGTCCCTCTTCATCTGTAGCCCCGGCCCATGGCCGCACCCCGCGGACTGTCCCGCACCCAGGCAGCCAATTTTTTTTGTTTACGTTCTTCGGCCCAGCAATGAAATTTGGCCCACTGCCGAGCCTTGCAAGGCACTCCCCCACACCCAGTCCGCAACCTGGGCCTGGGCCGAGAAAGCTCCCGCTCGCCTGGGCCGAATTGAGCCCGCGACAGCGCCGGCTGATCTGAGCCATTCAGATCAATCCAACGGACAGGAGTATTTTTCACTTGTATAAAACCCCGCCAACAGCCAGCACCCCCCAAAAGGCCAAAACCCTACTTCATTTTCTCCCAACCCTTCTCTCTCTCACCCAGCAGCGGCACCGGCCAAGAGCAGCAGCCGACGGCAGCCGTCTCTGTCCAGCACCAGCCCTCCAACCTTTCTTCTTTTATCTCCTACTCCCGCCATTTCCATGGTCACACAGGGCTTGCTGCCGCCTATGGCGTCCCGATCGGAAGCGGAAGATGGAGCAGCGCCGCTGCGGCGCCCCTCGCTGGAGCACGTGTGCGGTCGGAGCCGCGCGCGGTCCCGTTGAGTGGTCCTGCGGTAGTGCCATTTTGCTCGAACCCCATTTTGTTCACACACGACGCAGGAGCGACCGCGTGGTGGTGTCTCTGTGCACCGCGGCCAAGGACCGCCCGCGGTAAGCGACGGGGCCTCATAGGCCCTCTTTCTATTTTTCTTTGGGGTTCGGTTTGATGTTAGGGTTAGGGTTTGGTCTATTTCTGTAATCTTTTCTATCCCTATCTGGATCTACTAACTACATATGTGAGTGATACCATTGATAGATTAATCTGTGCATAGGATCGACTAGTAGTAGATCAAACGGGTACGTTCTTTTTTTAATGTAAATAAGATGGTACATATCCTATACTAGATCTAATACAATAAGGAGAAGTACAAGTAAGTAGATCAATAGTGTTAGGGTTAGACCGTCAATAGAGGGAACAACAGGGGTGGCGGAAGTCAATCCCGAGGCCATGTCGTCGCTGGTGGAGGAGATCCGCGACAATGTTGACGACGGCGGCGGTGCGGACGTCGAGGCGGCGTGGATCCGGCGTTGATGAGTCTTCCGATGTCTTCCCGTCGCTGGCAACGCTCCCTAGATCGGATTAGGGTTTTCTAGGGTTTTGTGGATGTTGGTGGGGAAGAGTGGCGACCCCCATCTCTTTATATAGCGCAGTGCGATGGGGCCCACTAACCATATAGGGTTGGGCGCCCCCGATTAGGGCGCGAGTCAAGGCCTAATAAGGCCATTGGGCCATATTGGTAGGAGATCAAACCAACACGCCTGAGCTCCAGGAGCAGGAGGAGCTCGGTGAGCGCGGGGAGGGAGCGCGCGCACTCCTCAGAGACATGAGCCGATGAGCGTCTCGATGGCGGTGCCGCACGGCAGGTCGGAGAGGTCGACGGGCGGGCGGGAGAGCGACGACACCGCGGGCGGCAGCGAGGCTAGGAAAACGCACGCTGCGTGGCCGACGCTGTGGACGCGAAGGTGATGAGCATGGTCGTGGCGCCGTGCCGCGACGCCAGGCGCTTGGCCAGCTCCGCCAGTGGGGATCAGGTGCCACATCCCTCGAGTCGCCAGTATCGCCACGTGCGGCCGGATGGAGCCATTGCTGCTGCCGTTGTTGTCCATTTTTATTAGCTGCTGGAGCTGGGGCGGTTTTTGCACTGGGTGGCCAGGGTGGTGGTGTGGTTTCTGCAACGCGGCCTGTGGTCTGCTGAGTGAGTGATGCAGCGACGAGAAGATGGCCGGGACGTGTGTGCTGCTCCCTGCGGCCGGGAAGGGTCGGTGTGAGGTCAGGGAGATGTCATGATCACGCAGGGTCATGGCAACCGACGAGAAAGGGAGAGAGACCTGTGTTGTCGTCGACTGCAGCCACCCCTGCGTGCTAGACCTACCGTACCTAGTTGGTGTTGTTGGCTGGCGGCTACAGGCGGCGACGCCGCCGGCTACACAGGCGGACGCGTTTGGCAAGGAGAGAACGGCTCCAGCAGCTACCTATCGCCTACCGCGAGGTTCAGAGGAAATCCACGCTAATTATTTGACGCATATTTGCTGATTGCTTTTATCAATCTTTTATTTATGCTTATGTGTTATGCAGGAAGCAAAACAGTGGTTGGCTGAGTGCTAAAGAATATTACACTAATATTCTGAATTTCTGATAGACATTTTGCTGCAGTACACTGTTAAAATGCGTAATATGTTGATAGACATCGCAATGAGCGGAATTTGCCTAGTATCATTATAAATTAGCATATGTCCTGTAGCAAATTTTCTCTTTAATTATATATATATACTCATATCAAGATAAGCATCCTCTCATAACCATTTCCCTCTATATCTTAGTTGCTAGGTTCCCAAAATATATGCCATGTTGGCATTCGCTAGGTTTTAAAAGTTGCCCGGGTAATTAATTGCCACGATTTATATCATTTTTTTATATTTAATTATGCACAATAGACAAGAAATACCCGTCAGTATTTTACTTAGGACGACCTGTTGATGAAACCAGGAGCGGACTTAGGATTGGCCACAAATTAGGGCCATTGCATTAGACATCAGTGCTAATTTTGCTTAGCTATAGAAAAGATATAATTTGTCCACTGCAATTAAGGGCTAAAGACTAGGGCAATAGCCCTAGTGGTTATAGTGTTGGGTCCGTCACTGGATGAAACTACAGCCACCGGTGATTTATCATCAGCTATACATATACACTCTTGAAAAATACTTTCCACCAGTAAGGGCCGAGATCGAACTAAATGGATATATATAATCCAAGCCGAGAGTGGAGTTAGGTGAACACAGCCGTATGATGAAAAACAACTTTCACATACAGTTCATAGAGCACTTTTTTCGTTGAGAATAAGTCCTTCCCTTTTGAATCAATTCCCCAACGGCAAACTAACCAACTTGTGTGGCCCCATCTATACTCAATCTCTCGAGCCCAAAGAAGACCTCCCTCTCCCTCGGACTCAATCACTCTTTTGACTCTATATATGTGGGCACCTGATATCTATATGAGCCTTTACCCACCCTGGTGACAGCATTCCTTCCTATTGCACCTAAATTTTCTATTTCTGCAAATATGTCACGTGTTTCTATTGTTGCTTTCTACGGGGGTTGGTAATTTCGTCATGGTCTTACATAGTCATAACCGTCAACAAAGCCTGATCTCTAGAGAAAATGAGCACAACATGATCATATTTTATACAAATAATTTGGTTTCACATGTACATGTGTTATTAGTATACAAGTAAAACACACGAGAAGTCGGGACAAAAGGGGTAACCTTAGGGTCGGTCGATCCTAGGCAGGAGCAGGACACCCAACCCACTTAAAATCCCGCTTTGTGTCATGAATTCATGTGACAAGCAAGAAAACACACTTAGACCATCATCAACCGTTGTATGTGACAAGCATCGTCCATAAGGGGTAACCTGTTGATTGAATGTTTGCACCAATATTCATAGATATGTGTACTCATTTTCATTAGAGTGCATTCTATAAATGTAAGTAGTGAAATATACATAGGAAATCCACACGTTTGGTAAGGCAAGACAGCAGCGGCTATCGCCTACTTCGAGGTTCAAAGGAAACCCACGCTTATTATTTGACATATTTGTGGATTGCTTTTATTAATCTTTTCTATATGCTTCTGTCATGCACGAAGCAACAGACAGTGAGGGGTGGCTGGTGCTAAAGAATATTACACTTATATAATGGATTCTAATGGGCACTTAAATATAAATACTCACATCAAGATAATTTCCTTATACCTTAATTACCAATTTCCTAAAATGTAAACCATGTTGGCATTTGCTAACTTTTGGATGAAACTCTTGTTTCATCAAGAGTTGTCCTTAATTGTAAAGTATTCATTGCTGTGATTTATCATTTATATTTCATTATGCAATATAGACAAGAAATACACATCCCTATTATACTTAGGACAACCGGTTGATGAAACTAGAGGCACCAGAGATTTATTAGCTATACATACACTCTTGAAAAACACTTTACACCAATAATAATAGGATTATTTAAACCACATACTTTATACATTATACTACCAAAATTGTTGATTGTAACTTTGTCATGGTTTTACATAGTCATAACCGTCAGGAAAGCACCATCTCTAGAAGAAAATAAGCACAACATGATTTTACACAGATAACTTGGTTTCATATGTACATATATTATTTTAGTATATTTGCAAAGTACAGAAGAGGTGGGACAAAACAGGTAACCTTAGGGTCAACCGACACTAGGGAGGACGCCCAACCCCCCTAAAATGCCGCTTTGTGCCCTCAATCCATGCGACAAGCAACAAAACACACTTGGGACCATCCTCAACAGTTGGATGTGACAAGCATCGACCCTGAAGGGGTAACCTGTTGATCAGCAGTTGGCACCAATTTCTAGATATGATCTCATTTTCATTATCTCCACTATAACGCACCAATCAGAATTATACTAGGTCCCCTAGAAAAATGTCCCTCGCTGAGAGCATCCAACCATTATGCACCTAGAAAAAAGCATCATCTCCATTAAGATCAAGAGCTTAAAAACACCGCTCACAGGCTTCAAACCTAGTCCAATGGCTAATTTTATTTGTTTGACGCCAGCTTCAAACGGTTGCATCATTCCCTGTTACAACTCTAGGATCAACTAGCAGTAGTTCTAGGATGGGAAACAAGCCTTTTATTGGGATGAACAATAGTACTAGAACAAGATCCAGAAGAATGGAGTAGTGTGGAGGGGTGCAAAGCATTAGAGGAAGCGGGTGCAGTTGCAGTGGAAGATCCGGAGGCCATCACTTCAGTGGTTGATCTGCGCTAGGGCAGCGACGGTTGATGTAGACTCGGTGGTGCAGTGGCGACCGGAGATGGAGAGGGTGATGCATTGCAGTGGCGGTGCTAGAGGTGCTTCCTGTCACTGGCTGTGCGCCCACTGTAGATCGACTAGGGTTTGTCGGTGGAGTGTGGCGGCTCATGGTGAACCTCGTACTGAGAGCCGCCGGCCCCCACCTTTATTTATAGCGCAGTGTGACAGGGGCCCTCCAGCCATAGATGGGCTAGGCGCCCCCGATTAGGGCGCGAGTCAAGGCCCAATTAGGGCTTTGGGCCTAATCGGTGAGAGATCATCCTAACATTCGCCCCCTTCATCTCAACTTTTACTTTAACATTTAAACTTTCACTTTAACACTTTCCTTTTTACTCGTTCCATCACAGATGAGGGCATAGAGCATGTTTTATCGTCATAGTCTATCACTGATAGATTTGACAGCTACAATACATGTCTCTGATCTGAAACAGTAACTTTAACTTTGGGCCATTTATAGTCCAGGAATCACAGGCTTTCCCTAAAACCCATGTCGGCTATGTGTTCTCTGAACACATTGGGTGGTAAGCCTTCTATAGGCGGACCCGTGAGCATCTTTTTAGTCCTTACATGCTCAAGACTTATGATTTGATCCCAGACTTTGTCCTTCACAAGATAATACTTTATATCAATGTGTTTGGCAACACCACTTGACCTATTGTTGTGAGCATATTGTACTACTGGATCATTGTCACAGTATAACTTTAGTGGTTCATCTATGTTGTCGACCACCTTTAAACCGGATAGGAACTTCTATAACCAGTTCACCTGCCCTGTTGCCTCATAACATGATACAAACTCGGCATACATTGAGGACAATGTAGTGACAGTTTGATTTGAGCTTTTCCATGAAATAGCTCCCCATGCGAGAGTGAAGACATATCCAGACATGGATTTTCTATCATCTCCCGCATAATCATAATTCGAGTACCCTTCTATGTGCAAGGATTCTAACCTTCTATACGTCAGCATGAGGCCTTTTGTGCCTTGCAAATAATGCAAGACTTTCTTTACCAATTTCTAGTGTTCCTATGCTGGATTGCTTTGGAATCTGCCAAGTAACCCAGTAACAAATGCTAAGTCAGAGCGCGAACAGACTTGAGCATACTGTAAGCTTCCGACAGCAGAAGCATATGGAACCACTTTCATTTGATTGAGCTCATATTGGTTCCTAGGGCATTGAAAATCCCCATATCTGTCGCCCTTGATAGTGGGTGCTGGTGATGCACTGCATTTGTGCATATTATACTTCTTTAGAATCTTTTCTATATATGTCTTTTGTGACAGTCCTAGTACCCCCTTTTTCTCTATCTCAGTGAATTTCTATGCCCAAAACAAATGAAGCTTCACCAAGATCTTTCATGTCAAACTTTGAGGACAAAAACTTCTTTCTCTCCAGTAGTAGACTGATATCACTACTAGCAATTAGGATATCATCCACATACAGGATTAGGAAGATAAACTTTCCACTCTTAAACTTTGAATATACGCAATTGTCCTCAGTGTTCTCTTTCAACCCAAAATGCTTTATGGTTTTGTCAAACTTCAAGTACCACTATCTTGAAGCTTGCTTCAACCCATAAATCAATTTCTTTAAGCGGCATCCCATTTGTTCTTTACCTTCCATGACAAAACCTTTCTATTGTGCCATGTAAACGTTTTCCTCCAAATCTCCATTGAGGAATGTCGTCTTTACATCCATCTAATGTAACTCTAAATCATAATGTGCCACTAAAGCCATTATGATTCTGAAGGAATATTTACATGAGACTGGAGAAAATATCTCATTGTAATCACTTCCCTCCCTTTGTGTGAAACCTTTTGCCAGAAGTCGCGCTTTATACCTTTCAATATTCATTTGGGAGACACATTTTGTTTTGTAGACCCATTTGCACCCTACTATTTTCGTTAGTCCTCATTGATTCCAATTCATCTTCCATGGCTTTAAGCCACTTTGATGAATGATCGCTTCTCATGGATTCTTCAAATGAGGTGGGATCACCCTCCATTTGAGACTCTTCTGTGTTGTACGTAGTGATCTGTTTGCAATGATGTCCTACACCGCAAAACCAACACTACACGTGCCACACCCTACGCATGGGGGCCACGATCTAGTTTACTATTGGCAGTGCTTAACTCAGATATTTTACCACCAATAGTTGCATAAAATCCTAGCATACTACCACTAAACTTAGAAATATGGCTTTAGAACTAACAATCTCCACAAGTTTTGGTGTTCGACAAATTATAGGAGGGCATTTATTGAATACATGGAAAACACATTGAAAATGCGTAAAGAAACAAAGCGTGACACCATATTGCGTAAATCAAAAGAGCCTAAGTGGGGGGAAGGCCTACTACCAAGCCAAATCAGGGCTAAGCAAATGGAGAAAATGGCCAAGACAAGTACATGGAGAAATTCATCGAAATGCACTTTCTAATGCTGATTTGTGCAAAGGAATAACAAAGACGCCCATCAACTCGACTCCACCGGGGCAAAGCACCACCAACACATGATGCATGTCCACCCCACAATATGCCACATGAAGACGGTGGCGAGGCAATGCAAAGGCGATGCAGCTATGTCTTCCCACCAAGAATAGCTCCTAGCACCACCATGCTCCCTGTATAAATAGAGGGGCAACCCCTCCTCTATAACACACCTCCTCAAGGCACATAGCACTCCCACTTGAGCATCATTCCAAGGGCTTAGGGCCTAGATAGCTAGTAGAGTTGTAAGAGATATATGTGATGGGAGCCTGTGGCAGGTGGTGATAGCCCAGTCCGTTCCTCGTAATCTCCCACGTCCACGTATGGCATAGAGCAACATAGGCCAGCCTTCCCTGGCAGTCCAGGTGTGATCCGATGCCCGAAGTAAGCAAATAAAAGTGTAGTTTATCTTCTCAGCATAAGACCCAAAAGCCATAGGAATCCATCTCGACCCTTTCCAACTTTACCTTTATGTTGTCCTTAGATGAACTAGCTAGAAGTACCTTTGTTCCCTGTGAAAAATACAACAGCCTGAATACTTTTGAGTGAAAGCTACAACAGTAATTTTGTGCCTGTTGACGGTCATTAAGTATCAAATTTAATTATCAAATAAACAAAGAAAATGATACAAATGAAATCAACATCTAGACTTAGGGTTTTATCTGACAGAATTCCACGAGTTTTGGTGTTTGTCTATTTCTGCAGGGGGTTATCAGGAAATACGGAAAAAAGGCCCACACGTCGGGATTAC
>Ga0182004_10000688_pt1 | contig 21990 bp, 19 predicted proteins | sample Sormic07211540_1_FD_120479 | JGI IMG/M metagenome (GOLD analysis project Ga0182004, IMG submission 120479) | Endophyte microbial communities from Sorghum bicolor roots, Mead, Nebraska, USA - 072115-40_1 MetaG | ecosystem: Host-associated > Plants > Roots > Unclassified | place: USA: Nebraska...
AAAAATAAAAAAAAAAATATATATATATATATATATATATATATATATATATATATATATATATATATATATATATATATATATATATATATATATGAGAACTTAAATAATCCTAATGAAAAAGTTTGCATCTATAAAGCTCCAAAACTCACTGTTCTCTATAATTTTCATTTAAATTTTGCCTTCATCTAACTTCTCTTTAAAATTTGTGAATTTATTTGTTTTGTATCTATTTTTAAAGATGATTGACTTAATACATGTCCATAAAAAGTCAATTTTTAGAGACTGTTGACTAAGTCAATTGACAATAAGATCACCTATTAACATGGCAGTTGACATAAGCAACCGCCACTAGAAATCATATTCTCAGAGACATTTTTCTTAAACCATCTGCCGCTGAAAATATCTATACTTGGGCTAGTTTACTTAATGAACTGGATCATTTGTAAGTTATAGTGCTCCTAGGACTAGATAGAAATGCTTTGCTTAGTGAACCGTCCTCCTAAAAAATAGGAGGGTCTGTGAATTATTTATGTAGTAATGTGATATACAAAGTGGGATTTTATGAGTAGAATGAGGGATTAGGGTTCATATGATCCGAAAGCGTCTATGATGAGCCTGTTTGCTCGTCTGAAAAGCTATGGCTAAAAATAATGTTCGCTGATTTTATCATGAGAGAAAAACACTGTTGATGTTCAAACATGACAAAAATAATAGATGCCGACACTTACCGATGTGACAGTGTCCAATGCGTATTGAAGGATCATTATCTTCTATGCGATATTTTATAATCATTTATGTAATTTTCAGCTAAAATCTGAACCATGCTTGTGGGCATCTCACATCGTGTGACTGAGTACTCCACCACTACACTCGCAGTCATAAGGTCCCCTTCTTTCTGCCTCCTATGTGGTCAGAGCCTCAGAGGGAAGGTATGAAATGGCTCGATCCTTAGTAATGGAAGATTTCAATTTGGGCTAGAGGGCAGTTTAAACCATTATGGTTTGTATGCATTGTTTAGGACAAGATCAATCATGATTTTTTTTTGGCAAATTACAAAGTAGACTTTCATGCTCTTTTTGGCTTTTCTTTACTAAGATACAATCATACAAGTAAAATCAAAAGTCATAAAAGGTTACCCGAGGGAAAAAAAACTATAGAGATTCTCCCATCCCATATAGAGATTAGGATTAGTGCTGACCATAATATATATTTCTAAACAGCTGTGAAAAAAAAAACTTTTGAGAAAATCCCAATCCTTGATTGACACATGCATGGATGAGGAAAGAGCAAGAGGAAAAGAAAACCAACCTTTGATGGTGCCAAGGAAGCCGCTGCAGTTGGTGTCCATGGGAATCAAGTTGAGCTTGGTTCCCTTGAGCACCTTGGCGTCCGCGTTGACGTCGTCGACGGCGAGCTCGATGGCGAGCTGCGCGGCGCGGCCAATCGTGGAGTCGTACGTGAAGAGCGCGCCCACGGCCACCTCGCTCGGCCGCGGCCCCGCCGCCGACGCCGCGGCGGCAGTGGCCAAGAGCACAGTCACCACCACCAACTGAGCCGCACCCCCCATCGCCAGCCCCAACCCAAGCACCGCCCACGCACTAGCTATCTAAAGCACCGTGGGCGCCGCCGCCACCGTTGTCGGGAGCACCACCACCAGTGGCATCGGCGAGTGCGCTGCTTGGGAGGAAGATGGCAGAGGAGGAAGGAATCAGAGGCGCTGGTTTTGAGGTGCGCAAGGAAAGAGGAGGAGGCGGGTCGCTAGCAGTAGCACTAGCTAGAGTGAAGACGACGGCTCTGGCAAGCAAGTGCCAGCCAACCGGTGAGGTGACGCCGACGTGCTAGCCATGTCAGGGGGGGCGCGGGCCGTAGCCGTCGCCCATCGGACGGGCGGAGGTGAGCCAGCCAGCGAGCGGTGTGTGTGGCTCTGCTTCCTCCGTCGTTCGATCTCGCTGCTACTGTGCCATCCATCTGACTTATACGTCAAGATCAGAGCTCCTCCGTGGCCTGGCGGCGGGACCGGGAGGAGGAAGCTTCAAGCTCGCATTGAAGAGTGTATCGGACCGGAGCTCGGCTCGATCGGTACTGTGTGCATCAGGAACAGGACAGGACTGCAGGAGTGTCACTGTGTCAGCCAGTCACGCTCACGCTCACGCAAGATATGGATCAGCAAGACAAGGAAAGAATTTCTCCCTAATCGATCGGCAGGGTGTCCAAGCAAAAGGCCGGCTGCCTGTTGGATTGAAAGATTCTTTGAGATTTCAATTGGGCAAAGTGATTCCGCGCGCTCTGTCTCCTCTCATCTCTGCATTTCCCTGCCTTCGAGACTAGCGCTTTCGTGTCGTGTACTACAGCTCTTACTTACCCTGATACCCTCTCTAAACCTCCTCCTCCGATCTTCCTCCTCAGCTCCCTCGTCTCTATATAGCGTTCAAGTGCATAGCTTACTACTTAAGCTTATTGGAAAATTGGAGTTCGGTTCGGAGTAGGGCATTGCATTTACGACGAAGATCGAGCTTTTAGTTTGCTTGTTCACAAACTGTTGTTCTTGCATGCACCATGGATGACGACCTGAAACATCTGAGGTAGTAAAAATTGCAAGAGGGCTTCTGTCACTTAATTAGTTCGTCTATTGGCTTCTATTACCTTCATTCCTCCATCTTGGTGCTCAAATTCACAACCATATACGCGGTGTTTGCACAGGGTCAGCTTCTCTGGGGTGAGGCAGGAAGATCGTGGCCGCCGCGGCGGCGAGACAATCCCAACACCATCTTTTCAGCAAAGGACGAGTTCACGCAGAGGTGAAACTAAAATAGTTGAGACATGTGTTGATTTCATCTCATCTACAATGCTTCCAACGGTTGAAAAAACTGTTGAGGCAGGTGACTAATCCAAGCTCGCATTTCTGTTTAGGGTCACTGAGCAATGCAGAGGAGTACGACGCGGCGTATGCAGCCACGGTGGCAGCAGTGGCATACGCCATTGCCGCGCGAGAGGAGGAGAGGCTGTTAGCGTCTCAAGAGAGTCCGTCGCCGTATGCTGCCGCGGACAAGCTTTCGCGTGGAAATGGAAACAAGCAGCAGCGTACTGCTGCTGCTGCTGATTCCATGGATGAGCTTGCTCGGACGACCACGCCGCAGTCCAGCAAGTCACCACGTACACCCAAGAGAGGCGAGAGCCTCAAGAAGCCGATTTTCGAAGGCGGCAGATCCTCTTCCTCGAGATGGTTCACTGGTAAAGAGCCCATAGACGACGATTACCAAGATGAACAAGGTGGTATATATACTATCTAACTGTAAATTTTTTTTGAAAGAATATCTAACTGTAATTTTGAGCTTTTCGATCTTTTTGCTGACATGTCATATTCATTTGGGTGAAATAAAATTTCAGCTAATGTGTCAGTGAAACGGATAAGACTGCCGGTTCACAGGAAGCCAGCACAGGGTGCGGTTTCAGACGAAAGGCCCCCTGTTTACACTGATCCTGCACCACGCGTAAAGAAGGACCCCAGTTTCACCCGGAAACCGTCGGAAAAGAGAGGAAGCAGGAGATTCGAGCAGGATCAGGGCAACCAGACGGCGCCGGCACGGCCAATGGACAAGACGTCGAGCTCGTATTCGGCGGGCGGTAGGGAGAGTGGTGGAGCTGCTACTGCTACCACGTCTTCTGGTGGTGGAGTGGCGGCGTTCTCTAGCGAAAACGAAGCCATGGCAGATGCTTGGGAGAAGGAGAAGCTGGCGAAGATCAAGAAGCAGTAAGCGCCTAAGCGGCGATCAGTTTGATTTGATGCATGTTTACACTTGTTTGGAGATGCAAATTCGACTGGTTTAATTTGTTTGATTTGATTTGACACCAATTTCTGCCAGGTACAACGAGACGATGCAGACGATTGCTGAATGGGAGACCGAGAAGAAGGCCAAGGCCAAGCGCCAGAAGGAGCTGAAAGATGAGGTTCATTTCGCTCTGCTTGTTCAGAATCAGAAGATTTTTCAGAACGTACGACCTTGTTTAGTTTTACATTAATCTTGTGGATTGGTTCCTGCTTGCAGAGTGAGTCGGACAGGAAGCGTGCGAAGGCGCTGGAGGAGTACAACGAGGAGATGTCGAGGATCAACAAGGTGGCCGCGGCGTCGAGGCTGACGGCGGAGGACAAGAGGAGGAGCGCCGAGAGGAAGGTCAGGGACAAGGCGCACACCATAAGGTCCACGGGGAAGCTTCCCGGGACATGTGGCTGTTTCTGATCATCTGATGATGAAACCGCTCACCAGTCCATGGTGATGAGTCAATGTGCATAGTGTATGTGTACATAAGCCTCGATCTCGACCGGCAAATGGATCCATTTGCAACTAAATCGAAAGGGAACGACATGAATATCTGAGCATAGATGTGAGGCAAATCATCTTTGTTCGGAATTTCAGATGGCTGACAAGCACCTACGAAATTGATTTTTAGAAAACAGCCTCGTATTTACATAGGCGGTCTAAAATTGTCTATCTTCAAAATATTAATAAACTTTAGAGTCTGTTCTATTTATAGAGGTGGTCTAAAAATAAAGATCTCTAAAAATAAAACTGACTTTTATAGAGTCTATCTCAAAAAATAAAAGCCCAACTTAAAGTTTTCAAATATGTCCTCCTCTTATCTCTTCTCTCGGTTCTTTCTCTTCTCTCTCCCCATAACAGGCCTTAATAGCCTTCACTATCCCACTGCTTGTCTCTCCACCTTCTGGATCGAGTCAGAGGCATGGCAGCGTGGTGGTTCATATTGAGAGTGTGGTGGATCTTGTGACAACAAAGGCAAACCCCTCCTACCAGTGGCGGAATGACACACATACCCCATGTTGCTCCTATCATTGGGTGACGCACGTTGCCCCTCCGTACAACCACGTGGGTGTGGTTTCCTTGGCGTTGGTTGTCGTCTTTGTGGTCTTGCATGTCGCTGATGTGCTTCTTTTACTACATCTATGCCCTTCTAAATGGAATCCTCAAGGACATCTTATTGCGATGCTACTACTAAAGAAGCTATAGCAACGAGGCTATAACAATGGATGGTGACAAACACTAGAAGGTATCAGACACATTGTAGGCTAGGAGGAGCGCCATCTAGGATGCACTATTGGCCCTCCTGACACGTTGTCGAGAGGAGAAGAGGGGCGCCAGAGACGGTGGCATGTGCAGGTCGTGTCTCACTTGGCACGACAAATACTAGCGCCAAAAATAAAGGCAGTAGCAATAACGTTGGGACGAGAGCTAGTTCATTGGTGGGAGGATTGATAGTGGGCTCAACAACACACTTAGTAGCAAACCCTAGAATGAGCAGTGTCTTGCTTTTTTCTAGGCACTCTAGCCTGCCTCAACTATCTCTAATTAACAAAGAGCATACCATAGAGACATACACACATAAGACTTTTGAAGGTTAGTTTTGTAGCATTTTACCATTTTAACTTATTACGTAGCTCTAAATTGGTTGTACGTCTGATAAAATCTTCTCTTGTATCATTGTCTTGTCACGCAAAACAACAACGCCATAAACTAGCTAAAAATTTGGCGCTATGTCATAGCGATGCAGCACAAGATGTATGTCATCGTGAACACAGTGTTTTATTTTATTCTTTTTGTCCAACAATTTTTGGGATGTAGAGCCACGGCAAAAACCTTGAACATTTGGAAAATATAGATTTTTAAATTGTTGTAGTTTTGGTGGAAGAAATATCCAAACAATACAGTCCTGCTAGCTAAGCACACAGCGCACGCATGTCGTTGTTCCTTGCTCTTGGTACCAACCGCATCGTCGGGCATTTAATTGGAAAAGGAGAGGAGAATCTTTGGCACTGGTTGAGGAGAGGGAAAGCGAAGACGATGACAACCGGTATGTGAGGTCGTCCGTCGACGAGGTAAGTTAGAGGCCAATAGACATTGGAGGAGTGGCCCAGGTCCGATTGATCTGGTGGCTACACGTACGTACACAGACAGCGAGCCTGTCAAGTGAATATCTGGCGGCGACTGAGACCTTGTTTAGTTAGAGAAAATTTTTGGTTCTGGTTGCTATAGTATTTTCGTTTATATTTGACAATTATTATTTAATTATGGACTAACTAAGTTCAAAAGATTTATCTCACAAATTATTAAGCAAACTGTATATTTTTAAATTTATATTTATTATTTCATACATATGTTCAAAGATTTGATGAAAATTTTGGACAACTAAACAAGCCCCTGTGAGGCTGTGACGGTAACGCCACTGTACCGTGCGCCGGAGACGGTCACGGAAGCAAAGAATCTTGTTGTCACGAGTCACGACGCAGGCGAGCGAGAAAGATCTTTTTCTTTTGGCATGTCGCGGCCACCGGGCCCCATCCACTGGCGCATCCGGCCCGCTACCAAGCGGCTAGCGCTACTGGGCTGGCCGTCGGTCAATCATCCGCCGGGTTGGGCAGGTGGCTGAGGCTGATGATGACCCTGCAATCCTCCTTCGTGGGCTACTCTGCATTATGTATTTTGACCTCAAAAATCCAACAAAAAAAACTAAAAGTAACTTTATGTATTTTGAATTCTAAAACTTTTGACATTTTGAATAAAATTAAACGTATCTATAAAAAACTGGTATTCTATATTTTATCATTCTGAAGTATTTGGTATTTTATAGGAAACTAAACACACCTTTATTTCCTCGGCCCCAGTAGGATTCCATCGCCATTGGCCACCCATCTGCTTGCGTACTGAAAGCCACAAGCCCCTCCGCTATGGATAGGGAATGAAAACGATGAGGTCAAATTTTTTAATTTTATAATTTTTTCAAAAACAAAATCAGTATAATATTATCAAAAACTAATGTAGCACCAATATTTCGGTAATTTTGAACGATAGTAATTGACCAGAAAGTCCGAATCTATAAGAACAATATTCTCAAAAACTGATAAACTCACTAAACCGTAGAATTTGAGAAGATGTATAAAACTCGACTTATCTCATGAGACAATAGTAATAAATAAATACACAATTGACAAGACCACAAGCTAAATCATAGTTCACATTTCTTAGGTCTCAAACAAGCTAAACCCCATAGTCCGCTCGTGTTCATGGTGAGTGGCTAGAGTTAGCTAGGGTTCAATACCGATTGGTTGATTGCCTTCTTGTTCCTATATTGATGAAATACTTCTCGTATAGTTTCTTTCCAAAAAATATTTCCTTATGTGCTTGCATGTATAAATAGAATGCTTAGATGTAGACCAACTAGACCTAAAGTATATGCATTATATACGGATCGTTAAATTAGAATTCAAGGCCTTTGAATGGTTAACTACCGACGGTAATTACCGGCTCAATACGACAATCTTCAAAAATGGTTGGAAGAGGCCAAAATTGTTTTCACTTTCGTTTCCAATTATTTTTGTCGCTATCATTTTTGCTTTTCCGATTATCGCTACCATTTTCATTTAGGCCTGAAAATTAGAAAAAAAATAAAAAAAATCCTAAAATAAAAAAAATATTATTTTCATTTTCATCACTAGCTGTGGATATTCAAGCACGTTCCACTACGGCGACACACTTGACCGTCACAAGGCTGATTCGGTGGTCCAAATATTCTTTGAGGTTGAGGGCAGCATGGTACGTTGCTAGTTGCTGCTACCACAGAAACTAGACAGCAAAGGCTGCACCAATGGATGATCCAGGGCGAGACACAAAAGCTAGGTGGTGTTCGACACGATGTGCACTAGGAGGATGGTATGTTCATTTTGTTCGCTTGAGATTATTCATCAAACCTATCAATCATTTAATAGTATTTTACTTTCACAATAAATTAGTAATCAAAATTTTCAACTATGGCTTATTAATCAAGCGAGAGAATAGTGCATGCAAGAGTTGTGCATCGCTTGCATGTATTGGCGGAACTACACTACACTAGTCAAGACGAACCCTAAGAGCAACTCCAGCAAGGCCCCTACTCAAGTCCCAATAGCTAAATATGAGTGCCCAGACTAAAAACATTACTTCAGCAGGCCCCTCCAGACCCCATATTTGATTGGGCACCCATATTTCTCCCTCAGACCCTATTCCTGTTGGTCCAACAGGACAGCCCCCATCCTCCATCACGTGTCCTAATCCTAGCGCATGCGCTCTCTCTCTCTCTCTCTCTCTCTCTCTCTCTTTTCCCTTGCATGTGCATGACACCTACGGTAACCGGCTCGATGCTCTAATTGTGTCTCTATCCAAAGGAAGAAAAAAAGGACAATGACAAGTGAGTCTCTTTTGTCATTCTCTCTGGAATAGGTTTGGGGGCTTAAATTTAGATGCTACTGTTGGATTTGAAGAAAAAAAGTTGAGCCCCAAAAAGTAGAAGAGTATCCAAATTAAAAGTAGAGGTCTAGTTTTTAGGGCAACAGGCTCGGCAATGGACGGGTGGTGGACATCAACCTCAACGGCAGGTTCTTGAAGCCGCAAGGACAAGGGCGCCGTGCTGTCGAACGATCGAGGGGAGACTTAGGGTAAATGGTCTGGACAATTTTAATAATAGTTCCATGTGCATGAAGACGACATGCATTCGATGATGAGCTGAGGGTGGGCTGAGTGCGTGGCTGACAGCCGATGAGCCAAGTCAGAGGGGAGAGCGAGCGAGACATGTGAATATGGTGGTTGAGGCCTTGTTTTGATTCATTCACTACTGTAACACTTTCGTTTATATTTAGTAATTATTGTCTAACTATAAACTAACTAGACTCAAAAGATCCGTCTCGCAAATTATAAACAAACTATATAATTAATTATTTTTTATCTATATTTAATACTTCGTATATGTATCTAAAGATTTGACATGATATGGTAGAGAATTTTAAAAAAAAATTAGGGGTGTGAATGTGATGGCCGGTATGTGCGACGGAGACGGAAGCTAGCGTGTTGTTTAGTTCCAAATTTTTTTTGGTACTTTTGTTTTTGTTTGACAAACATTGTCCAATCATGGAGTGACTAGGCTTAAAAGTTTCATCTCGTGATTTACAAGTAAACTGTGTAATTAGTTTTTATTTTTGTCTATATTTAATGCCTCATGCATATACCACAAGATTTGATGTGAGAAAAAAATCTTAAAAAGTTTTATGGAAAAAGTCTACATAACCCCCCAAACTATCAAGGGTGGACTACTTCACCCTCCGAACTATAAAACCGGATATTCTATTCCCTGAACTTTCAAAACCGGTCAAATAACCCCCTAGAGTGGTTTTGGATGATGGTTTTGTCTTTTTCTTTTTTTATTTATTTCCACTAAATCTTTGAAAAATCATAATAAATCATAGAAAAATCATAAAATGAAAATTTCAATTTTGTTGGACTTCTGATGAGTAGATCTACACAGTGAATATATAATATGGTATAGCTTAGTATAAAGTTTTTGTTGTAGCCTTAAATCTATATTTTTCTGTAATTAAATCGAATAATTGATATATGCAGTTCCTATGATCCAATTGTAGTGAAATTTTTATGGTGGGCTCATTATTGTATGCTTGAACTATGGTAAAAGTTTCATACCCAGTGGATCACGTATAACTTAGTTATCAATTTATTTAGCTTTATTCTTGTTGAATCTATGCTTTGTTTATAACTACTCTTTGTACTCTCATAGCCTCAACTGGGGGCCCGGTCATCCCTCCCGGCCCACTTCCTAGCGCTAGCTACTGGGCTGCCCATCGGCCAATCATCCGTGAGGCTGATTAACCCTGCAATCCGGCCTCCTTATTTTATTTCTACGGCCCAACCAGCCTCTCGGACTCCTTCGGTCTACTTTCCTAAAGAAAAAAAAACTGCTGGGCCTACTAAGACCCCCCCCCAAAGCTGAAGACAAAAGCCCACGAGTTCCTCCGCTGTGTGCGGCCTGCTCTGGTGCTAAGTTTTTTCTGTTGAACTGCCGACTTGGGCTTGGCCTGTTACTGTTACCTGTTGGTGGATAGATCCACTGGGCGATGGCCCAAGGCGTTATTCGCCGGCGCTCGCCCGATCACAATTCACATGACGCCCACGGCCCACTACGGTGCGAGGCTCCGCTCGGTCGGTCACTCGGCGATGGCAGCTGCAGCCTGCAGGGGCCAGGGGGGGTTGCCGAGCGAGCCCTAGCTAGTGGCAGTGCAAGATAGACGACGACGACCTGCGCCAGCCGACGACTCCTGTGATGTGCGAGATGGAGATGGCAACTGCAACTTGCCTCCTGTGTGGGCTGTGGCCATGAGCCATGGAGGAACGGGAAGCCTGCGGGGGCTGCAGGGAATGGAGTTCGAGGAGCGCCGGTGCCGGCGCTAGCGGCCAGGATGTAGCAAGAGCAACAAAAAGGCAAATACGAGAGGTATAAAATTTGAACGTTCAACTTCAGTTTCCATTGTTCATGTTCTGTACTATACATATACATTCAACTGCTAGATGCCTGCTTGGCTGAAGATTTGGAGGAATGATCGAGGTGATGTTTCGGAACAACTATATATGATCTCAACCAAGTTATTAATCTCTAACAGTGATCACTTTATTAGTGAAAATTTTAAAACTAACATTTAACAAGCATATTGGCATATACTTCTGAATTATATTTGCTTCTTAGACTTTCATGTCGGATCATAGCAGTCTACTATGGATTGATCAGGCGATATGCATGCATGCCTTTGCTCATATATGGCAAGAAAGTTCTCATGGATTATACTTAATATAACATACTAAGAAAAACTGTTCTTTAATCTTTATGTCTCTCCGCTCTCCAACAACTTCTCTAGATCTTGTTTGGCATTTTGGACATTTAAAACCCATTCAAAAATATGTTTGTTAGAGATGCAAATGGAAAAGAGAAACACTATGCACAGCTTGAAAAAGAATTTAATTGCCATGGACAATTGTTTAGTATAGAAACCGTGTATATCTGAGACGAAATTCTAATCACCCTGATAAAAAATGGTTTCGTAGATCATCCTACTGCAACAACAAATCCTTTTTGTTTGAAGCTAGTTAGATTATCATACTATATATGTTTTGAGGAGAGAGAACCTAATTCAGTATGTTATCTGTATATGTGCTTCAATGCTTTGCCTTCTGAAGGACTGAAGTTGGAAAGTATGCTCTATGCTGAAGCCACTGCATGAGCATCTGAGGATCCTGCAGCTTGGTTATCTTTATCTGAGGATCCTGCAGCTTGGTTATCTTTCTCGCTTAATCTTCGTTTCATCGTTCTCTTAATTTCCTCCTCCTTCTTGTCGACAAACTGTATAATCTCTTTGAAGCTGCCAAGGCGTGATGGCTTCCGCTGTCTTTCCACAGCATCAGTGGCAGCAGCAGCAGCAGCAGCAACATCTGCGGCTGCTGCAGCAGCTGCAGCTGTTGCTGCTGCACTGGGCTCACCAGCGGCTTCAGAATTGGAGTACTTGTTATACTGCCAGCATATCCGTATGAAAAACACTACCAGAGCCAAGAGACATATCAGGGCACACGCGAGGAAAAGGCCCCAAAAGCTTCCGAGGCCAAGCCTGGTTGCTCCCACTTCGCTGTCATCAGAGGAGCAACTAGGCCCTGTGAACCACTCGTCGTGTATTCTCTGAAGCTGGCCACTCTCTGAGAGTTGAAGGATGGCTGTCGACAAGTCTGCAGCAAGGGGGGAGTCTCTCTTGAATGCCTGTAAAGAACAATGGAGAAGAATAATTATTTCAATTACTGTATCAAACAGGGATTTATGCTTCCATGAGATGAAATGGGAGGAGTGACCGAAACAAGGTGAACAAATACAGAAAAAAATTGAAATAAGAATGAGGAACGTACAAAGCCCCATCCCTCCTTGGTGAACTCCTGTCCTACTATTCTGAAATTGCAGTGGTATGACAGGAAGATCTCAACATATGGCATCTCATCAACAATTGCAGCAACACCGCCGTCTTTTGGTCCACGTTTAAGGGCATCAGCATACTCCTGGATTGTATTTAGTGGTACCAATCGATACTCAGGAATGTTGAGCTCATCAATCAGGTAATTTTTGGTAAATTTTCCATCCTGATATCCAATAGGTAAACCACTTGAAACCAAACTGTCGATTCCAGTTATTCCTGTTGCGAGCTGTTGGACTGTGAGGATTGACGTCAAGCTAGCAGTATAACTTGAGTTGATGATCAGCACAACGAACAACCATATGATCAACACAAACCGCCCTAGCGCACTTACAGTGTTCTGTCCTGCAGTGAGATTCTCATCAAGATGTTTCCATCCAGACAGGGAAAGGATCGTGGACGAATTAAGCATAATATCATGTGATGGATCTAGCAGACTTACTGTGTGAAAAGAACATTGTTGAGAAGCTAAACCTGAAATATAATAATGAAATGTCAGTCAATTAGAAAAAAATCACCAATAAAATAATGAATTTCGACCCAAGCTTCGACTTGGTAACCCAGGATAAAATACATTCCTATGTAGCCAGAAGCATACCAAAATATTGTTATAAGTTGTCGTCGTGGAGAGCCTCGAAACTCCTCATTACTCCGATGTTCAAGAATCCAAACAACTATCCCCACAAAAATAAAAAGAGCACCTGTTACACACCACATCTCCAACGTGAACGGTTTAAGGAAAGCCCAGGCACTTGAAGTTGCTTGTTTCACTGGTGCTACTATCACAAGCCCTGACTCAATATAAGGCTGTGTGAATTCTGCAATCTTTGTTCTGTTTCTCACAATAGCAAAGTCGCCTACAGCTGCATCAAGGGACTAAATGAAATGAAAACAAATCAGAGGACTGACAACAAAATGGTAACATACAACGAAAAAAGAATGAGAACATACATTGGCGGCAACCATATTAATAATGGCATCATAGTTAGGATTCTTTCTGCCATCCCCAACTGTTATGAATTGGCATGGAACTGGGTAAGGAAGCAATTTAACTGCTGCATTGAATATATCAATGCAATAACCAGTCACATTATCAGGGCCCTTTCCACCTGCCACTAATTCCTTAAAGCTTGGTTTGATTGGGACACCAACCCTTAGAGGCTGGCCATTGTTCGGGAAAACCCACCCCTTAGGAGTAGTGGTGGAATCACCGGGCCAAACCACATTGTGGAGCCGCTGGACAAGTGAAGAAGTATTTGGTGGCTTCTGATACAAAATTTCAGGAGGAGCAACAGAGAGGCCTGAGTAATTGGACCAATAGCCAATCAACCGGGATTCAGAACCACCGAGGTTTAGGATGTCATATGCTGGGTGTACCAAATTGCGATCTGAATTAAATTGGACTGGACCAGTTAGGCCTGTAAAATTTGTGAGCAGAAGTTGCTGTAGCATCTGCTCACCACCATCAAATATCTTGAGAGTTGATAGATGCAAAGTGCTGCCATTAGAATCATGCAACATTGGATCTGGAGAAAAGTTGATCTGCTGCCCACTATTGAGAAATTGATCGATACCACGAGCAACAGCCCAAACTGAGTCATAAGCATAAAAACCATAAGAGTTCAAGCCATAAGTAATACTTCTATTACGAGCTGCATTATTCCATTTAGATATGAACTTTTTCTTGGCATCAGATTCAGGAGTGTGCTGGCGAAGAACAATTAGTCCCTGAAGATGACTCATATCTTTACGATCTCTAGGCATTGAGGAATCCAAGACAGCAGCTAGCCAATCAGTTACTATCCAGACATAGCCACTGGCCATCATTTGGAGCTTGTTAGCAACAGAAAATATTCTCATCCCTGTGTCAGGATTGACATGCACAACCATGACCCTTGATTCCATCATATTTGCTTTAAACAGTACATCGTTGATCACATCTGTATTTGAATTTGGAGGAATGGCTGCTTTATATGAAATCCTTGCCCTCTTTGCTGCAAGCGCATCACCAAGGGCGGACACACCACCTCGCCCATAATCATCATCAACGAATATAGCAGTCACCTCTTTCCACTGATAGTAATCAACAATGCTAGCAACGGCATTCATTTGGAAGTAGTCACTTATGGTTGTCCTGATGAAGTACGGATACTCTGATGCAGAAAGAGTTGGATCTGTAGCCGCAAATGATAGAAGAGGTACATGTAGCTCATTAACAACATGGGAGATGACATGGCCTATCCCAGAGGATTGCGGGCCAATAACAGCAACCACATTTCTTTCCATTAGCTGCAATGCTGAAATCAAGTAAAATTTTCATGAATCAGTCCAAGTGAGCAGCAGGTACAGCTGATTAATCAAAGTTTTCACTTCTGTATGTTTTTATTCTGCTTATACGATCTAACTTCCTAAAACTTGACTCATGTTAATCAAACTTTCTTATATGTGACAAAAACAGGAAAACTAGTGTTGCTTCACAGAAAGAGGAGCAGTCTTCAATATATGACACAAGAAAGAAAAAGGAATCTGGCATGAGAAGAAAGTGAAGGCTCAGATGCCCCTTAATTGTTGAGGCACGTCTCTTGCACCATACAGAATACCACAAGAGATTTCATATGTTGTGCCATTTGTGGTACCACTGTACCGGTATGCTTTTCGTCTGTTTCTCGTCTATTACCAGGACAGTATGGTTAGCAAAACTCTCAAGAAAGGACAGCGTCATCATAATTTCAAGTAGCAGTTGCTTTCTTCATTTCCAGTTTAAACATTACCAAATCATCTCATGAGATACGAGGCAGGCAATTATTGCATTTAGACTAATAAGGGAGGACTGGCAAGTATAAATAATGAGCAAGAGGGCACCTTGACCTTAGTTCAGACAGATAAAGACACTCAACCAATAATAATACACTGAAAGGAATGTCTCTTGGCAGTCAACACTTAGGTCCTAGAAATATGGGTTACCTAATCCAAGAGGGACTCTCAAACAGAAAAAAAAACAGTCCAACAGTGGTAACTCAATTAAACTGCGAATTGAATGAGTTTTCAGAAACAAAAATGGATGAAGCGAACATACTTTCTTCCTCCATGTGCCAAAAGACTCGATACTGCAAAAGAGGACGGATAAAAAGCAACAAAGCAAGGCTACTAATAAGTATTACTGTATAATTACTAATTAGTAACTATCAACGTGCAGCATTCTGAATCAAGTATGGCTCCCACTTTGTTTCTTTAAGGGCGTGAAGATTGCAGATCAATATTTTACAAGGCCCGCCACACCTAGAACACATGCACAAGTCAGATTCTGCTGGCATCGTCTCCACCACTATCATGTATCAACTATCAAGGAGGCTTATTATGCTTAAATTGTCGGAGGGTAAAGGTTCTTAACAAACATCTAAAGAAGTCCAGAAATGAGCACTCACACGTTACTCTGTTTGGTTACCCTCTTTTTGCTTGGTGCTAGCGCTAAAGCTGGAATTTTTTCTTCGTGGTCACCACTTCACTTTTGTGAATAGTTGGAACTGTAGGTCGAATCATTCCAATGGAAAGAGAACAGTTCGGGCTAATTTAGCAGCCCCTGATCACTCGGATTAGCAAACAAACATTTATTCTGCACGGCTGACCTCCAATCAAAACCATTGCTCTTCTTTTTTTTTTTCCCAGACAAAAAGAAAAGGCAAAATTAAGAATAAGAAAACAAAATCGGTATTCTAAGTTTAATCTTCTTTGCACTGGAAATCAATCACTAATAGTACGTACTAAGATGAGCAGCCGAGAAGACTAGCCAGACGGGAAGCAAAGAGGAGGAAGAGGAGGCCAACCTTCGATGGTGCCAAGAAAGCCGCTGCAGTTGGTGTCCTGGAACAGCAAGCTGAGGTGTGTGCCCGCGAGGACGGTGCGGTCGGCGTTGACGTCGTCGACGGCGAGCTCCATGGCGAGACGCGCGGCGCGGCCAATGGTGGAGTCGTAGGTGAAGAGCGCGCCCACGGCCACCTCGCTGGGCGGCGCCGCCGCCGCCGTGACCGTGGGCACGGCCACGGCCACGGCGAGCAGCGCCAAGCGGCGGAGGAGCATCGCCCGGAGCGCGCCCATTGAATGGGCCTACGTAACCCAGAGCAGCCGAGGCGACGAGGCGGAGCCTCACTTCATTCAGGCCTCCACCGCCGGATGAGTCGGCGCTGGAGCAAGAGCACCTGGCGCCGTCGTGAGCCGGAATCTTGGGGCGGGTCGCATCGGGTGGGCGGGTTCTTGGAGCAATGCGCGGCAGGGGGGGTTCGGCAAGGGGGCTTGGTTTGGTTTGGTTTCTCACGGCCGGCCGGCCGGCCAAACTTGGAGGGTGATGGGAGCCTGGGAGGACCTGGGCACCTGGCCTGGCGGATGAAAGAGTGCCACCGTCGGAAGGGAAAAGCAAGATGCTGTGAGTGTGTGGGGGAGGTGGTGGCCAGACCAGGTGGGCAGGGCACCAAGAGGATGACAAGCCGGACTCTCTCTGCTCTCCCTCTCTGGCTCTCTCTTCCTCCCACTGGAACAGGAAAGGAAAGGATTACAGGTCAGGAAGATGGACGAAAGCTCGACGGGCGACTGCCGTATCAGGATTCCGATTCACAGCAGCCAGCTACGTACCTACGACGCGTCCAAGGCTCCTCCGTTGCGTGTCCCGGCGACAGCAACGCCGGCCGGTTACGTATCGATCGGTTGGCGCCAACATGTGCTTCACGCTGGCATGGATGCGTGGCATTCGCAGTCACGTTGGCAGCCAGCCTCGGCGCGACCGCGACGGAGAGTCCGACGCCCCGAGCGCAACACGCGATGCTTCAGACGTATCGCAACCACAATTCCAGAGCTCGTCATGATGATCAAGGCGGAGGCGGAACAGCGGGGGCGAATGCAGGTACGAAAAACTTATAGAGTTCGGCGTCGGGGTAACTAGCTTCCACCTTTTCTTCAATGTAATTCCTAGAGTGTCCGGCTAGCCCAGAGTGTACCGAACTTTTTCACTTCTTAATATAAAGATACACAACCCTTTTACGTATTCGAGAAAAAAACAATATTCTTCTCTCATGACATTTCTAAATTTTAGCGAAACTAACGCGGGAGAGGGCAGAGCATAATGTTGCGCAGTCACTCACGGGGCTCATTAGCCAGTCAACAGCGTCGGAGGGAGGGAAGGAAGGCGTAGACAGGGAGATATTTTTGCAAGGAATGGTATAGATACTATAGGAGACGTACGGTCGGCGGGCGATTTGCAGCCATGGAATTGGAATGAATGGAAGAATTGAATAGGATGACGATGATGATGGATCGATCATGCATTGGCATTGTCGAGGATGGATTTATTCGAGTGGTACGCGACAAGGAAAGGCGAAAAGGATGATGACTGACGAGGCAGAGCAGGGGCAGGAAGGCCTTCACGTGTCGAAATCGTGCCCCTTTATTCCGTTTCAGCACACTGTTCAGGATCTTGTCACTGGTACACAAATACACAGTACTAGGAGTAGCCATGGATGGACGGTGGACTTTTGATCGATCTGCTGATGATGAGCAGTACATCAATCGTCAGGATTCCTTGCTCCAGCTCCAAGGGACGAGCAGCTTTTCAAAAACTAACCAGAACTAGCAATAAGTTACTTGCTCTGATCACAAACACATCTCTTTTTTTTTCCCCCAAGATTAAAAGTTCGCCCCCGAAATTCAAAAAAAAGTTCTCCCCCGGCCCAATGTGTGTTCCACACTCACCAGCAAGTTTATTACGCCGGATTCATGAAATTTGGCAAGTATTATAAAAGGCCTAGCTAGACGAGCAAAGCTTCCATCACTTTCAGAATAGCCAATGTCAGTCCGGCATCGACCTAGCTAGACCTGCCTAATAAAAGGCCTAAAGCCACATGGCTCTCCATCAGGCAAGTTGGAACCGCCGGCAGAAATCTCTGTTTTTTTTTACATAATGGAAATATCAGTATAATTTGAATCAAAAAGAAAATTCTCTGTATAATTTCCATAGAAAATCAAAGGAGTTAGGATTTCAATGCGTTAACTGACGTACATTTCATCGTAAATTATTAGCATCTTTTTATCAAACATTTCAAATAGCCTTGTTTAGTTCCAAAATTTTTGGCAAAATGTGTATAGTATCAATTTTGTTTGTATTTGACAAATATTGTCCAATCATGGACTAACTAGGCTCAAAAGATTCGTCTCGTCAATTTCGATCAAACTGTGTAATTAGTTTTTATTTTCGTCTATATATAATACTTTAGGTATACATCTAAAGATTCGATGTGACGGGGAATCTGTAAAATTTTTTGGAAGTAAACAAGGCCTAAATATACGTAATTCTTGTACGTTACCGTTGGCGTCACATGCGCAGCTGGCAGCTAGGAAACTGACAAATGCTCACGTCCAAATCACTTCGCTTGGACACGATCATGCATGGCACTAGAAAATAAAGTAGTACCTCAAAACTGTAAAGACAAAAGATAAACATTCGCTTCAATCTGATTTTATATTATTGACTGGTTTTGTCGGGAGACGTTCTCTCACGTGACTACCCATGATGAAGTCATGATATAGACGGACTACACAAAAGCTTAACGGGATTTGCGTATATAATATCTTTTTTTCGCGATGAGGCCATTCACCCGTATTTCATTAACAAGGAAAACGTTTATAGAGAAAACAACAAAGCACGCCGGCGAGCAGCCAGCGAGACAACAAGTAACAACCTAGCTACTGGAGTGCAACAAACAGAGATTACAAAGCAGGGTTCAAAAGCGACAGTAGCTGAGGCAAGACAGAGAAGCAAACGAAGCCGGCCGCCACCCAAACTTGCACCTCACACAGGAGCTTTGAGAGAAGTTGCTGGACATTACAGATTTCTTGGTTGAAAGTTCTGACATTTCTCTCTTTCCACAGGATCCAAACGACAAGTAGCACCAAGCAGTCGAATGCCGGCCGTAAATCACCTTGAAGGGCTAGCCTGCTGCGCAGCCACCAGTCGACGAGTTGGCTGTCCGGCACCGGCACTAGCGCAGAGACGCCAAGGGGCACAAGAACTGCAAACCAGATCTCTCTGGCCAGTACACAGCCGGCTAGTAGGTGGTCACATGTGTTTAGCCTCTTGTCCGCAGAGTACACAAGTATCATGAGCCTGCAAACCATGTCTTTTCCGTCGATCGGCCGTTCATAGTCTTTGGTGAACCGCAAGCCAGAAGAAGAACTTGACACGAGCTGGGGCCTTCGTCTTCCAAAGCTCTTTAGCTCCCGGCAGCGACGTGGAGCCTGCAAAAAAGGTCATGTAGGCTGATGATGCCGAGTAGGCGCCGTCTGTGTTCCAATGAAGCGATCCTCCCGTAGCGGTTCCAGGACAATGCCGCGCAGAATGTTCCAGACTCTAAGGTACTGGCACAGCACTTGCACCGTTGGCGCCCCTGTGATATCCCTTATCCATCGATCCTAGAAGAGGCCGTCCCGGACTGACTTTTTCTTCCCGGACGCTGAGATGGCCGCGAAGAGGTTAGGAGCGTATCTGCAAAGAGGACCGACCACAGTCCACGAATCAGTCCAGAGACGCGTGGATGCCCCATCGCCAACAGCTACCCGCATACTAGCGGATGCCATGGCTGCGACCTCCTTCTCGACCTTGCACGGGAGCTTCAACCAGGTTGCCTGCGGAGATGTCCTCGCCAGCCACTCCCAACGCAGGCGTAGCGCAAAACCGAAGAATCTGAGGTCCAAGACACCTAGGCCTCCCAAATGTTTTGGCCTGCACACGATTGGCCAAGCCACTTTGCACTTCCCAGCTACTACGGTTGAGGTCCCGGCCCAAAGGAATGCACGCCGTCGCTTGTCTATCTGGTCCATGGCCCACGCAGACAAACAGCAGGCGATGCTTGTGTGTACAGGTATGACGAGAGTGTCACCTTGGTTAATATTCGGCTAAAAATATGTTGGATAACCATACTAACATACTTGCTAGCAAAAACAACAATGTTTAATTTCATCCCATTATGAAATTAGTCTAGGGTTCTCACCTATTCATTGAAGAAAATATTCATCACACAATATGGACAAAATAGCAGTAGGCACAACTAGTCCCTATCAGTTGTTAATTGTTATCACATCAACCCTTGCTAGTACAGTTGGAAGTGATCTGTTGCAACTAGTTATGTCTAATTATGTTTTGACATAACTAGTTGCGGCAGATTACTTCCATGACATAACTAGTTGCAGTAGATCACTTCTGTAGTTGCAACCAAAAATCCCATAAACAAGAAAAACACCTAAATCAGGATAAAAACCACGGGACAAGCTAGCTAAAAGTTTTCTTCCACTCATCTCTAGATAGCACTAGAGGCAACCATATATCAACATACAACATATCTTGGACAACAACAATAAAGTTTAAAGGTGCTACTTAGGGAGTGGAAAGACTTCACTAAATAATGGTAGAACTCAGATTAGAGGCGCCAAGGATGTGGATCTGAAGCTTCACAACTTCAGGGACAAATTCTTTTGATCTATTGCAAGATCTCATATCTAATCTCACTCTTTTCTATCTCTTTTCTTTCCTTTCTCATGGGCAAAGAGCAAGAGGCTGAACTAAGGCTATGTTGTTCGTCACTCATATACAATAGTAGTTGCATCTCAAAATTTCATTCTTAGAGAGTTGACGGGTGAGGCCGACATGGGCGCCATTGTGTAAGTGCAATCAAGCCCTATTGTGGGTTTTGATGTTAATGACAACAAAATTAGAGGACTAACAAGTTTTATCGAGTTAATGAGCAGGGGATCAAACTATGGAAATGATGTACAGGTTGCTGGTATTCTGAAAACATGTTTGAGCTGATCCAAACTCAAGGACGTGTTACTTCGTTTTATTTTCTTTATTTGAGTTTAGGAAAAGTCGTACTATAAAGAAGAATTCTAGAATTGTTGGTCAACTGTGCAACCAGATGCTCATCTTCACAAAACAACATTCTCTTTCTTAGCCAAAGCAGCACGCAAAACAGTTTCTTTCTTGACCTGCTCTGGCCAGGGCGGCAGTGCCGCCCTCTTCTGACCGTTGGGACCCAGGGGAGGTCTATACCTCTGGACGCTCCTCACAACGGTCATCACGGACCTTAGACGACTTATCTCTTGCTCAGACAGACCAGAGCTCTCTCTCTCTCCTCCATTGTTGCTCTCCATCCCTCAAGCAATCTTTGATTCCAACCGTCAATCCTTGAGAGAAAAGGCAGCAAAACTCGATTGGAGAGTAGATCCACTGCTTCCCAAAGTCTAAGAGCATTTGGTTCATGTTTGGTCGGCGGTTCTAGGGTTTGTTACTCTTGGAGCTTGCTCCTAGCCGGCTAGGCGTCGCCCATGAGCTTGCCCTCTTGTGTGGCAGCCTTGGGAGGTTTGTAAATTTGTTTTGCAGCTAAGAAATCACCCCTCACTTCAAGAGTTCACACTCTTGGCTTGAGAACGAGGGTAAGGCAAGCCTTTGTGGCAAGCCTAAGCCTTTTGTGGCTTCCTCAACAACGTGGACCTAGGCAAGCCTTTGTGGTGAGCTGAACCATGGGATAAATCTCTGAGTCTTGTGTGCTTCTTGCAGATTATATCTCAAGTTTTACTCTTCTAGGGTTTGGTGGCCCGATCTAGTCTTGAGAGACTTTTCTGTGGTATTCAATCTTCGTACTGGATTTTATCCTTGTTTTGCAGGATTGTGTTCTTCACTATCTAAGTTAACTTCCTGCAAAGTTTACCTTCTTCGGTACTTTATTTGAAGGTCGGCAGTGCCGCCCTGGAAGGCCGGTAGTGCCGCCCTCTGTTCTAACAGAGTTTTGAGTTAAATTTTTACAGGCCTATTCACCCCCTCTTTAACTTCCAGGAGATCCTACAAGTGGTATCAAAGCCTCGTTACTTCAGATACGCTTCACCGCGTGAAGTATGGAAGTTGGAAGAGGTTTAAGATCCGCCCGAGAGCCAAAGGATGATGATGTGCTTGTCGAGGATATGCAAGCAGCGGTAGTGAGATGTCACTATCCACAGCAAGCAATGCCACCCTCAAAGATGACAAGACCACCGATGCGGAAAGAAAGAAAGAAGAGCGAGAAGAGAAGCAAGGAGAAAAGCAAAAGAAGAACAACAAAAGCATGATGAGAAGC
>Ga0182004_10000689_pt1 | contig 21987 bp, 19 predicted proteins | sample Sormic07211540_1_FD_120479 | JGI IMG/M metagenome (GOLD analysis project Ga0182004, IMG submission 120479) | Endophyte microbial communities from Sorghum bicolor roots, Mead, Nebraska, USA - 072115-40_1 MetaG | ecosystem: Host-associated > Plants > Roots > Unclassified | place: USA: Nebraska...
AAGGCTGGCGTCTTTTGCTTATGTAGCTTGCGTACTGCGCCCTGGACATAAAGAAAGTTATCCTGAATGCTTCTTTTCTTTATGAAAGCGCTTTGACAATTGGAGACTAGGGAATTCAGGCGAAGGGCAAGTCTGTTAGCCAGCAATTTGGAGAAAATTTTGGCAATACTGTGAATGAGGCTGATGGGTGCTGGTACTCTTGATGGTGTGTCCCCAGTCCCCACCAGGTAGAGAAGTGTCGTGTCATTGCTGAAGGTGTTACAGCAGCCAGGTCTAAACTCAGCAGGATTAGAGACCGAATTTGCCGAGTGAAAACGAAATCAGAATGTGATTGATTGTCTTAGTCTTTGTGTTCTATTCATCCATATGTCAAATGAATTTGCAACGCGATGAGCAATATGTATCAATGATTAATAATCATTTGTCTACTATGGATGATGATATCGAATACGAGTTCGCTGTGGTTGCTTGAAATTCTATCCTCCAAGTGAAAGGGTTACAATTTTTTCCCCTTGAACAATCGCTGTGATTGATGAAAGCATTTGATTCTGTAGTTTGGTCTTGCACATAGTCATAAAGTTTCTGGGTCGATGGGGTCAAGGTAAGGAGTCGTGGTACGAGTACGATACTTGCAAGAGATTTTTACATTTCGGGTCGAAAATGAACCTGTGAACCCGGGTCGGGGTCGACGAACCCATATCGAGAGTCGAAGGTGATGAACCCGTTTTATGTGACTATGGTCTTGCAAACTTTGGGGTGTTTAGTTTGAGGCGTTAAAGTTTAACATACACTATAACATTTTCGTTTTTATTTAGCAATTAGTATTCAATCATAGACTAACTAGGCTTAAAAGATTCATCTCGCAAATTACTCTCTAGCTATGTTTTTAGTTTTGTAAATAGTATATATTTAATACTTCATGCATGTGTCTAAATATTCGATGTGACAGAAGTTAAACTTTACCGGAGGAAACCAAACGGGGCCTTTGTTACATAACAATTATTTATATAAACAATATGTTCAGTACGGTCTCCCCTGGTGATCTCTACAAAAATGAACTGTGTGATGTGTGGGCGGTTTGTTGGTCGCGTCTAGTCTTCTTCGGGAGTGATGCTTGCAAACCTGGCCCTTTGGGGGCTTGTATGAGTCTCTTTGATTCTTTTTTTTCTTCATATTATAATATAATGATGCGCAGCTCCCTCATGTGTCAAAGAAAAAAAAAGAACATTGTGGGAAAATATGCTTTTGGTTCAATGTGAGATCAATTTTATCTGTGTAATGTACATGTACATATACATATACCACATCAACATGGTATGCGGTTTGTTTCAGACTACAGATCTACGTATATCATCTAAACCTTGAAATTACATGTTGAAGATATCTGAATGATTTCTCATAGCTAATAAAACCCATAAACCAAAAATCAAATCCATCAACAGTAACTAAATCAATATACTTCTCATCAGGATTGTACAAATTTTCTCTCACGGAAGCGCTCTTTATTCTTTTTGCGGGGATCAACACCTGCAGAAGGTACAAAATTCATTAGCTTTAACTTCTTGTGTGAATGCAAATATCTTTGAACCGCATTTTCTATCTCAAACAGTTGAGGTGTTATACTATATATGTTGGAGATTTAAGATTTTACTTCAATTACCTTGTAGGGCACCCTGGTCCTTTCCCCTTTGGGACATGCTAAACTCAGGGGCCTATCACTATGGAAAGCAATCTTCTCATTTGAGATAAAAAGCATTCCTGCTATTGGACCAGCTGTGGTTGAAAGATAACACTGGAAAGCCTTCAATAATTTCTCATCCTTCTCCACTACAAAGTATTGCCTGAAGATTTTCTCAATGCTGCCAGCTTGTAGAACCTTTGCACCGAAGCTTAGTTTCCCTTTGATAGTTTCAGAAATTTTTGGCCCCAGAGTTACTGCAAAGAAAAAGAATATTTAACAGTGATGAGAACTTTTACTAATGAACATAACACAACTTTTATCTGCAGAAAAGAAGACAATGGTTGAATTCTTACAGTGTTGTTTGAACCCTTGCATGTAGCTATCTGTTTTCAGGTTCAGCTTGTTCATCCGGTAAATGAAGGAAGTCTTCTTGTCTGTATCATGGGTAGGGAAGGGCGCCAAATCAGTCTTGACTTACAAAGTTGTTGCAAAGGGAGAACTCAAGAAGCAGGTGGTGAGATTCTTACTCTTCTTATGAATCAAGGCAGAACAGGAAGGTTTTCCTTCCTCACTGGCATATGCATACGAGGCCAAAGGAATTCCAATGACATGCTTCTGGTTCTGGGCAAAACTCTCCATTGCTTAGAGCTGCTCTATCTGCAATCCTGCTTGGAATTGGATGCTGGGGGTCTCAATGCCTGGCTCTGAGAAATTGATGCCTACTGGTGCTCAGAGTCCGAGCCATATGTGGGCTTTTATAAGGTGGGTCGAAGCTGCCTAAAAAAAGGTAACTTTACTCCGGGGAACAAACAATGTGGTCAAGAGTTTATGGTATACTCACCATCGCCTCATCATCGCCACGTAACCGAATCAGCACTTTATGCTGCATACTCACCATCGCCTCATCAGGTTGACTAAAGGAACGGGCACGAGCAGAACACTTGGTCCTTCCAGCCCAGCTAAAATGAGGAGGTAGCGATGTTTTCCTTTTCCACCGCACTTTCTATTGCTTACCATAAACTCTTGATGACATGCTTACATGTAATAGTTAGCTTATTGGAGTCACGTGTTTTATGGAAGAACGTAAGGAATCTCGATCAGTCTAGAAAACGTGCACATGGCAACTTTATACATGGCAATTGACAAAGACCAATGGCCACATGTCTGCTACTCTGATGAAGATGTGGATTTGATGAATCTGATGCTGACTAATCACTAATGGAACAGAAGAATAGCGTAAATAAAAATGGCATGTTTTCAGCCGCGTAATAACAATCACGTGTTCCTGTTATCCTCGGGGATGGCAAATCTTGTTCATTTTGGTCAGATGTCTGGTACGGCGACGAAGCCCTGACTGATGTTTACCCTGCATTATTCAGTCACTGCACCAAGAAGCATGCCACTGTAAGCGAAATGGTGGAAACGGGTCTGCAGCATGTGCCGGTGCCCAGGTTATCTCAAAGGGCCACTTCAGAGATGCAGCCAGTTCAGGATACAATTTCCAACACCGTGCTGTGGACAAACGACAATCCATATTCAGCAAGGGGGACGCTGGGCTAGACAGTGGTGCCCTATACCGCGTTGGTATGCTGGCAAATTTGGAAGGCACGGAATACGGCAGTCTTCAGAAACGAATCCCTCTCGATTCATCAGGTGCTTGCTTCCTGCAAGGCAGCGGCCGAGCAATGGCGATACAGACTAGCAAGAAGGAAAAAGCACATTGCTGACTCCTGGTGTCAAATTTTCGAGATGGCAAGGCAGGGCCAAGGCTAACCGCTCATGCTACTCTCTCTTCACTACTTCATCCTGTTTCATCTTCTTCTTACCCTGATCACCCTCTATGTGATCGTGTAACTGTAATCGTTTGGCAATATTTTTTAGGACCGTTTGGGGCCAATAATAAATTTGATCAGGTGGGGAGCACCTCCCCCGGTTGACCGTCAAAAAAAAAAGTCCAAGTGTCGAACCATATGCTGCTACTGACACTGGGGGAAGCAAATGCACAAAAGCTTTCGTATCTTCAGTTCTCCTACCTCGCTAGTTATACCTTTTCATTTCTTTATAGCCTTGTTCATCCATGACATGAGAAGCTGACTATCTGGCATTTTGGCCGCTTCGTCATAACGGAAATAACGCCATGGTTGTCTTGTTAGCTCACGAGTTTCTTATATTTATGTAAACTCGAAGTTTTTTTCAGTATAAACTGCTGACAAAAGAGTGCTCTGGTGATCATTCAGCTTATTAAGGTCTCCTTTTCAGTTGTGGCTCCACATTGGTTGTGCGCCTTTTCATCACTCTATATATACCTGTGGGCCACAGCCTTTATGTTTAGAATTGTTCGTAACATAGAGAAAGCATTTCCTTGCCAGATTCATGGTTCAAGAACATGGTGTGCCCCAGGTGATGGGCTCGGACATGTGCATGATGCACCATGAGACTAGCCTGATGTGTAAAACCGCTCGCTTTCCGCTAATCTGGAATTGGTTATAATAAAGGTTCCATAATGTTTGCTTTGTTCAACGTCCGCCACATTTTCAGTGACAGGTGTTGACCTGACATACGCGGAACCTATGCAAAACCCCGTCAGAAAGGCGATCTTGCTCACAAATGCCAGTGATCTAGCTGTCTTGGAGATCCCAGGTTTGGTTTAATACGGGCACTTGGTGTATAATAAGATTATGCTAGATATATTGTACCTGCACTTTGCCACTTTTGGTCTGACAAGTGGCAAAGTCTGAATACAGGTTCTGCATTTCTGCAAATGAATTATGGTAGGAGCCTGGGAGGAGCCACGTTGCAGAAGTATAGTCATTCCCCGATGCGCCACTTGGCAGTCTCACACTAAATATGTTAGCAATCATGGAAACCTACGGCAGTGAAAAATAGAAATTTGTTTTAATTTAGTAGTGACGAATAAGTGAACAAGCAATATCCCTATCCGCAAAATGTACGATGACCCGTATATTTTTCATAATCTACCTAAAGTCCTCCCAATATGAGATATAGCCGCTGAGCCCCACGGTATGGCTTAGATCTGTATGGCCATTGGGCCCACCTTACATGTCCAACCTTGGTTGTGAGTCTCTAAGTGGCTCTACAAACAAGCTCCCACTGGGGGTTTGGATGTAAGCCATCGCTTTGAAAGGTCCAAATGGCTAGAGGGGGGAGTGAATAGCCTATTTAAATTTTCTACAAACTTCATTAGTCAAGTGAGTTAGTAAAACAAATGGCGAAGCAATTCTAGCACTAGCTCAACTAAGCTATGCAAGCCATCTATACAAATTAGTACAAGGCTAAACACTAAACCACAACATCAAGAGAAGGCTACACAATAGCTCTACTCTAAATAAAAACTAAGCTACACAAGCTAAACAACTAGCAAGGTAAGTAAGTAAAAGAGTGGAGAGTGATTGTTATACCGACGTTGTAGAGAAGAGGTACATCCAATCAATCACAAACACAATCACAATAGAGAATCCTCGGCACAAGATAACACACGATTTTTTACTGAGGTTCACTTGCTTCCCGGCAAGCTAGTCCTCGTTGTGGCGATACACCCACTTGAAGGATCACGAGCTAATTGGCAATTCAAAGCCAAACCCTCAGCGGGTGTCGCACATCCACTCCAAGATGGGGAACCTCCAAGCCACGAGCGATCTACTAGAGTAGTCAGTTGCGATCTCCTACGGGGAAGGCTCAAGAACCCCTCATAAATTACTTGGTGAGGCTTAAAACAATCTCCAATCATGAGCTCAACACCTCCGCTGATCCATGCCGTCTAGAGTGTCGGGAAACACCCAAGAGTAACAAGAAATCCACAGCGAACTCAAGGATCAAGTGCCACTAGATGCAACTCACTAAGCAATGCACTTGAATCTCACTCAATCTCACTAGTATTAGCAATCAAGCAAGGAGGTGAGTGGAGGGAGGGTTCTCTAGCTCAAAGTATGTCTCAAGTGTTCAAAGGTGCAAGAGAGAGACTCCCAAGGCTGGCCACCATCTATTTAAAGAGGCCAACCTAACAACTAGCCGTTACGGCTAAAATCGGGGGCGTCGGACACGCCAACGCTAGGCGTCGGACGCACGAACCCAGCGTCCGACGCTCACAGAGCAACCACGTGTCACTAGTCATTTGAACTCGACCGTTGCCGCCAATGGCTAACTCGCACGCGTGCCTAACACAGTAGCGTCGAACGTGTCGGACGCTAGGTGTCGGACGCGCCACCTCACGCCAGACACTACTTAAAGAGCTTCGCATTCGCGCAGGGCCGTCAGACGCGTCCGACGGAGGGGCATCAGACGCACCCCCAGCGTCCGACACGTTCATGGGTGAAACCCTCGCTCGCGTCCCTGCTGACGTCACCACTCACCGCACGCTGGAATAGTGTTCGGCCCGCGTCCGACGCTCACCCGTCAGACGCTTCGACGCACAGTTCAATAGCGCTACTTAGCCACAACACACCGAACATTGGGCCAACGTCCGATGCCTCCACGGCCAGCGTCCTGTGAGTGTTTTTCCAGTAAAAAACACTCCCATAACTTCTCCAAATTTTCCATCGACGCAATAGAAAATATACGTTCTATTTTCTCAAAAGCGCTGAATCTCGCCTTGCAAGCTCGACCGGAGAGAGAGGAACTCAAACCCCTCTCTACCCTTAAACTCCATCTTCTTTGTAAAATGTGCTAACACCACCAAGTGTTCACCACCATTGTGCATGTGTGTTAGCATTACACAAACATTTTTATCAAAGGAGTTAGGTTAGCACATAACTAGATCCTAATGCATGTGTTGCTATGCCTAACTCAAATCACTTAAACACAAAACATTAGCAATTTGGTGTCATTAATTACCAAAACCAAACTTAGGCTTTCAGCCTTCTCAAGGGGCCAAGGAGCAATATCAAGGCTTATAACGGTCCAACAAGAGGGCGGTTGAGATCCCCTTGAATCCGGATTGCCTTCCCCTCGAAGGGTCGAAGGAGTGATTGTGATGGGACATTAGTCTCGAGAGGATGCATCTAAGATCCTTTAGTGGGCTCTAATGTGGCTTGACTTCTCCAGTTCTCCCAAAAGGTTCATCAAGCTAGCCGACGTGTCACAAGCGCTGGACATGCCGGCCCATGCCTACACATGAAGGACGAGATGGCTATAGGTCTTGAAAATACAACACCGTGGATAGGGTTCGAGCATCCCTGGGCCTGTGGTGCTAATAAAATGCCATGATCCAACGACACACGTAGGTCTAGAGCCCATAACCTTCGTGACTTCGCTCCAATAATAGAGATGATGGCTCCCTACCATCTCGAATGGATAAGGACAAAAGGATGATGATGCACGTTGGACTCCAACAGATGCCACCCCTTCTTTTCTTATTTCTTCTCCCTTTTTCTCTCCATAAGCTATACTAGAGGATACCTCGTGCATTGTTGTGGAGATTACAAAGAGATTGAAAGAACATGAAGTGGAGACGATGTGGATATCTCACGATTAAGAGGTTGAAAGTTAGTGAGATAACATGCCTATAAGTGGGAGATGATGTGGATAATTAATGAGGGATGATGTAGATGACTTGCATGTTGAGATAGACTTCTAGTGAGATTAGCTATATACTCCCTCTGTATAACAAAAAACAACATCCTAGCCCCTATACGCAAGATTGTAAAGAACGACGCTCTGTCCCCAACAACGCTAATCTGGACACTAATGCCCCTGCCCCTTCGATGCATGCATCGCACATTGATGACGGGATCAATCCACGCCACAGCCAATCCTCCTCGATTCCTATCTGCGTCGTGGCCGCTCGCCTATCACCCTCGTTGCTCTCCATTCGCATTTTATTAAGCCATCATCGCAACTCACCTCGCTCACTCGCCATGTATCGACTCGCGATTTATTAAGCCATCGTACTTTCTCGTATGGAACACACGTGAAGTAGCATTTAATAGGAGCAAACAAGAAAAACTCTACCCTAATTAATCACTTCTTGGTATGCTAAATGCTGTCCTAAACGTCATTTTTTCCTATATGAAGGGAGTAAGAGATATAGATAAGAGAGGACTTGTGTTCTCTCTTAGGCATCAAGACACAGAACCCTAAGACATTTATTGCACACCCTCATTTGTAGCCGCTATAGTAAATGGTAAAGCGTTCGTGCTCAAGAACACGGACAAACGCCATACAAGTGGATATAGGGCACATTGCTTGAACTAGTATAGATTCTGAGTCTTTGAGCGCCAACCATCTAAAGGTATACACATGGCTACAAATTCACTAGTTGGTGCTACAATACAAAACATTGACAATAGGTATATAAATATTTTCGTGAAAACATGACGTTCCTGCCACCTTTTACATTCACGTAATCCCATCCATTTGTATTCAATCTTTTTACAATAATTGTCTAATGTAACATCCAATTGAGAAACAATTTTCACCATTTTGTACATAATTTGATACCATTGCAATTTTTTTGAAATACTTAAAATTAGAAAAATACACTTTTATGGATGGATTTGCATATTTCTATGAAGCATTTTCAAGTATAGAAACCCACGAGCACTAGCATAAAATGTTGAATGTTCTAATATTTGAAGTTTAAAACCACTATATCGTCGCAACACACGGAGGCATAGAGACCAATGCGTACATTCATAAATACCTATAGACATAGAAACCACCATGTGCAAAGGTAAATATCTTCATCAAATTCCATAGAAAACATTCACATAAAAAAGTATGCAACTCAATTTAATCTAACAATTTGCCAAACCGACACATGGGATGGTGGCTTGGTGGGTGGGTTGAACCATGTGGCAGGTTGGATTGGATTGCATGCTTTTTCATGTGGAGGTTTTTATGCATGCCAATAAAAAAATTATGATTGTCCATGTTTAAAATTCAAATTATTGAGTTACAGAAAAAAATGTTGTGAGAGAGAAAGATTGAAGGATATAGATGTTTAGGATTTCCCTTATATGAGAAAAATAGAAAATAAGACTAAGTTTAGGAGAATTTTAGAGATGTGCTGACTATTTAACGGGGAGAGAGTCTTTCTTTTGCATTTTTTTGAATCAAATGTAAACTTAAAAGTCGGTGAGGCAAAAGCACATGCACCTATGATAATCCGAGCATCAACTAGGAATCATGGACTTCTCACTCAAGCCCATAACTGTCCCTTCCAGTTTTCTAGAGCAAAGGCAAGATCCAGTCCCACTCTTGCAGCCTCCTAGATGACACCATTCACTTCTACCTACTGCCCTACTCCTCACGGATCTATAAAGGATTTCTAGGACTATGTTTCCACGAGATCTCTCGTGACCTTCCCTACATGCGACTATGATGGCACTATGGATATTTGCAAAAAGTTGCGGGCAATGCTCATGTGGCCACTACTAGATCCCCATTGCCACATTAGTTACAATGGCTACTCCTCATGTCTGCACACTTGACAACTGCTAGTTCTGCTGCACCAGTGTTGATGCATGCGTGATCGATCACAAGCTCATGACCACACACAACGTACACTACTTCGAATCATATAATAGCGCCTGACTCTTTCTCGTCGATGATCAAATCCATAGCCACACCCTCATCAACATTCGTGTCCCTCGCCTAGAGTAGAAGGTCTCCCACCTCCTCGACATGTGTTGGCCCCTTTCCTGCATCATCGCCAGTCTCCACCCTCTCGAGCCCTCCCGATGACTAGAATTGCATTAGCACTAGCATCGTTATGTAGTGGTAGCTCGTTGCATCTAGCACCAGGTGGCCTTCTAGCATATGAGGGATTCTGTTTGCTACAACATTGGATGCAGATAACATAGCTAGACCTCACTTGAGTGGAGGATGTCTTGTCCCATGATGAAGGCTTCTATTTCCTCACCCAGGGAGGTCACCTTCGCGTGTGCATAGTGGATTTCAACCATGGTGGAGACCCTGAAACTATATCTGACTCAATATGCTTATTCTAGAGAGGAGAGTGGCACAGACAACTGGTGATAGGTCAATACCTAGTGAAATCTAGAGGCGTGCTCCACATGGGTCAATACCTAATGAACTCTAGAGGCGTGCTCCACATGGTCGTCGGATATGGTACTCACTTTGCTGGTTGGTTGCAACTAAGTTCAATGCACATAGACTGAGTTGAAGACACTAGATGTTTGGATAGATGTCCACGATCATTTGAGATGGCCAAGTACATTGAGATGAGACTTGAGGAGGGGTGTACTTTACTAATGATGAGAGCTTCTATGATCCTATGATGTTGTTTCGTGGTGTTGATCAATGTTTTTAAGGAGGAGTAACATGAATGAGGGTACTAGAAGGCGACACACACTATGGAGTGGCGTCATCATTGATGGAAATAGCAAAAAAAGGCACATAAAAAGATATGAACTCTGTAGGAGCATAAGATGAGACTTTGTAGAGGAGCTATAAAAGAAAGGACAATCCTCAACAAAGTGATATCACAAGAGATATGTATGCGACGAGAAGAAAGATCATAGCAATCTAGGACTATATTGATGTAAAAGCGGCCCGATCTTCCGATAGGATAATATCTTCGATTAGTGGAGAACTCGATATTCATGATCTAGGCTTCAAACCAAGTCTGATTTGGACCCCCTAGTTATCAACCACACACAACTTGATTGACCTCATCGAGAAGGCTTTCTTGTAAGCAAATCGATAATACAAGCAAGAAGAAGATGAACATAATCTAAAATTAGAAGTACGAATGAAGTATATGAGTTTGATAAGAGGTTCAAGTCTGATTCAAAAAGACTAGTCAACACAGGCGAATACACATCAAGAGCGGGCCCTGGCTCACAACCGTCGATCCTGGCGATACAAATGCAACAAACAATGTTTGTTTCACAAGAAAAACTAGAATGCAACAAAACCCCAAACCCTAACGAGACGGACGATGACTATTTATAGTCATAAGCACTCTCTAATGGGCTCTAACACGATACACGGTCCAATGAACCAAAAGACAGTGTCGTAGCACCTAACATATTTTAGACAATAATTTATTTTGACAATCTTACTGACTTATGACGAATTTGGATATGAAACCAAAGCCATTGGTTAGCTTATCAAATTACCTTTCTATACACATGTGAGTACACATTGTACTCTCCCCGTCTTAAAATAAATACACTATGGTATTTATGCCGATCAATCTTTTTAAAATTTGACTGAATTTGTAGAAAATATTAACTATATTTGTATCTTTGTATAAGTTATAAAAATAGATTCAATGATACTAATTATATATTATAAATATTAATATTTTCTTTTATATATTTAGTCAAAGATGACATATTATTCTTTTATTAGGATAGAGAGCACATATGCGTATAGCCCATAGCCCATCCGACGAATGCCTTCTGCCTTGCCGGTTGGCCCAAACAAAACTTCAGTGCCTTCTCCACTGAGAACCCCGAGACCCGGCCAGTCCCCTCGCTGCCGACGCCACACAAACACCTTTTCCCCCTCATGTTCACCGCCGGTGCGGACGGCAACGGCCACCTGCCGCGTCCGCGCAGGTCGCGGCGCGGCGGAGTAGGCCACGCAGGCGTCATGGGGTCTCCACAGGGACAGGTGGCTCTGGGGGCTCATCCGCACCCGGCCGCCCCGCCGTGCACCGACTACGACGTGGCCTACTTCAAGGCCTACTCACACATTGGCGTCCACGAGGAGATGCTCAAGGTTTTTACACCACATTCTTCTCACATTTCTAGCTTCTCCCTGGGGGATGATTGGGCGGATGTGTTCCCTGATGCGTCGGCGGGGTTAGGGTTCTGTGCCAATTTGTGGATCGGATTCGTGGGATCGTCGTCGTCGAACTACGGGCGTCATCTGGGATTCCTTGTTGTTGTTGTTGGGAGTTTTGTAGCGCTAGCTTACAAGACTACAGAGTTGACTGCTGTTTAGTCTCGGATATATCCTGAAGATCATGCTATAACTTGGTCACTGCGCCTGAGAAATTTTGCTACAGTTTTATGGGACCATGTATGTAAGTTGTTTTCTTCTCGCGAGCTGCAGATAGGCCATTTTTATCCTTGCGGGCAGGGTTTTATTGGTAGACCAGGGACCTTAGCTAGCATCTCTGACACAGAGTGCCACACATTTTCTGCTATATGCGTATCTGCCATAGACAGCCTAATGTGAGAAATGTTTCCTTGTTTTATGAACCGATAGCGCTACATGTATTCCTCTTTGTGGTTTATATTCAAGTGAATGTCATCATTTTGCTAATTCAGTACTGATTTTTAGGTTGCTGATTGCAGGATCATGTGAGAACTAGTACTTACAGAAATGCCATAATGCATCACAAAGATCTTATTTCAGGCAAGGTAATACTCGTTTAGCAATGTATAGTATTGGGTAGATGTTTTCCTGTATGTGATATAGCTTTCTGTTCTGCTCAGTTAACTCTTTTGGTCTATGAAAATGATAACTTCAGGTAGTTTTGGATGTGGGTTGCGGCACTGGTGTCCTTTCGATATTTTGTGCTTTTGCTGGTGCCACTCGTGTAAGTTTTTAGTTATTAGTTGCACACTTATGCATTTCTGATGATCTTATCAATGTAGGAAAACTGATGTTCTTTTAATCCCTCACTCTATAGATGCTACTATATTCCTCATATTTTATGCTGTTGCTCATGCACTATCCATCCACATAAACCTCATCTACCGAAGAACCACTACCTTTAGGAATTGATACTTACTAGGCAAACATTAATCAATATGCTGAATCCATATTCGGTTATTTCGTTCTTTACTGTATATTTGAAAAACACGTGCTAACTAAGAGCTTGGGATTATATATTTTCTTGACATACAATGGCACTCTCTGTCATGCACATGATGATAGGTGGGATGGACCAACATCAGTGTGAGAATCCAGTGGATAAACAATATTGTCTCTAAATCATTATTACCATTTAAGGGCCAGAACAGTTGATGCTCTCCAATGCAACTGTTTTAAGAAACTAAACATCCTCTGTACACTCACTTTGCAATATAACAATCAAATTATGAACATTCCAATAATTTCACTGTACTTTGGATTAACCTATTATAGTTAGTAACTAGATAATAACCCGCGCGTTGCTGCGGGAGACGCTGGAATTATATTTATTATACATGAGGTGAAGTGTAAACTTTGCTGCAATGAAGTTTACAAAGCTTAAAAAATGTATAATGTGACACCATAATTTATCTTTTAGAATACCATATATGGCAGCGCCATGTCTTAAAGATGTGTCCCTTATGTATATTTGGTAATAAATAAACTTTGTATAAATACAAAAACATATGAAAAAGAATCTAAATAGCATCGTCTATACTGCACTGATGATCCAGACTTCCAGAGACAACCAATGATGACCAGAGATTGGAGTTCAGTATCGGGATGCGGCAGGCCAATGGATCAATGTGGATTGTGGAGGACTTTTGTAAAACAACTGCACAAAGAGGCCCGGTACTCCATCGGTCATTCAGTCTCCCGTAAAATCTTCTCAAAAAAAAAAAAATCAGTCTCCCGTAAAAAAAGAAAAGGATGCTGTACTTTAAAAAAAGTCGGCCACAGCCTCAGGCACGAACGCGCGGATCCAGAGCCATGGAGCCACCTCGCGATGGCGAAGAGGAGGTGGCGGTGTGTGGCCTTGATCTCTCACGCGTTAGCAGCTAGTGCCAACGGCTCGGCATCCTTCTCCAGTCCCCCCGCGCCAGCGCACCCTCATCTCCCCACCTTGGTCACAGCAGCGGCCCTCCCAGCATCGCCGGCTTCCTCTGAGTCCCCTGCCGCATGCGCCACCCCATGGGTGGCGGTGGTCTTGTCATTTTATATAGGGAAAGATTGGATTGTTGGGATTTCATATCCAAATCTGGAGAGGTAGTGGGGAGCGCAGGAGGTGGAGCGCAAGGGACACACTAATGACGTGTGGATGTGAAGGGATGGACTCTTCGGTCTTTGACAGTGGATGCTTCGGTTGCGATTGGGATGGGAAGGAGACTGCTATGATTTAATTGTTGATGTCGTGGCTGCACCAAATTGCATAAAAATCTGCTAATGGGGTTCTCCTTTTTAGTTATAGTAGATAGTTGGATACTTGACTTGAGAAATTGTGCATTCAGTTGGCTAAAGCTGTGTGAATGCACTAATCATTTTATCTGTACCAGGATATATCTTGTGCTTGATATTACCAAATACTAGAAGCATCCATGTTTATTCTTTTATGATTTAAAAGCATATTTATCTTTGTTGCAGAGGCATTTGACTTTTTTTTGTTCTTTTTAAATGCATGAAGTATGTAGTGTGGTGCTACTAGTTCTTTTTGCATGGGTGCTGTAATTTGTTATTCAGTTATGTACTACATGTGATGCAATATTTACTGATATAGATGAATAATTTTATTTGTTTTTATTCTTTATTATTCATCTCCTTGAATGAGTTTATTATGTTCTCAGGTTTATGCAGTTGATGCAAGTGATATTGCATTGCAGGTAAACTCTTCTCACTCCCTATTTTCCCTTTCAGTTGGGTTGCCAATCTACAATCATGTTTTGCTGAGCCATAGTAGTTTTTTTGCTGCACAGATGTATTAACTTACGTTGTCAAATTGGAGAATAAACCTTGAATTGAAAAGGTCCATCCTCCCAGCCCTCCTTTATGCTTACTTAGGAACTTGCAAGAACTAAAAAGTAATTATGCTTAGGGCAACAGGTTTTTTGTGTAGCTTGGTTGTCCCAGTAGGAAAGAGTGCCTCCTGTCAATGATAGTGAAATACAACATGGATAGCATGCCTTATATGATCAAATAGTTCTGTTCTTAAAATGCTTTTTCCATTTTTTCTGTATACTATCTGTAGTATTACTTCTGTATCTTATTGTTAGCTTCTATAAGTTCTACTAATGTTGATGCTGAACATTCTTTTTAAACTAAACAATTTTAGGCTATGGAGATTGTAAGAGAGAATGAGCTATCTGACAAAGTTGTGGTTTTGCACGGCCGAATTGAGGTACACATCTCTGTCAATTTTTTGCCATTTTGTCACTGTTTGCATATACCTAAAATCTTTATTGTATTTTTGTGAGTTTTTTCCCATACTTACCAGTTATAGCCAGTAATCATCATCTTTCAAATTCTATATTGTTGTGGGTTTTATCAGTTATCACCATCCTTAAAATTCTATTTGGAGGCCTTCACTGTGCTATGCAACATGATTGTCTTTGATTCAAATGCAGGATGTCAATATCGAAGAAAAAGTTGATGTCATCATATCTGAATGGATGGGATACATGCTTCTGTATGAGGTATATATCAGTATCCCTATAGTTTGGACAGTTGGGCTAATTTTATGCTCACTTCACATAAGTGCTGCTCTTGAAATTTCATATTTAGTCCTCTTGGTGCAGAGTATGCTGGGAAGCATAATTTTTGCTAGGGATAAATGGCTTAAGCCAGGAGGTCTTATTCTTCCATCGCATGCATCGGTAGGACTTTGATAAAAGCATTATATAACAGTTAACTAGCTGAGGTGGATTTGTGGAGTTTTGAGGCTGAGATGCAAGTAGTATTGTTGCAGCTTTACATGGCACCTGTCACAAATTCTCAGAGATACCATGATAGTATTTACTTCTGGCGAGATGTATATGGCATAAAAAGTGAGTTTAATTCTCCCATTCTCAGCTGGCTTAGTTATTTGTTTGTCATATGCATAACTCTGGCTGTAGTATTTCTCTGAGAGTAACCCCTTTTCTCTCCCTTTACTTCAGTGTCCTCTATGATGCCTCTTGCAAAACAATGTGCGTTTATGGAGCCATCAGTTGAGACAATTAGTGGAGAGAATGTCTTGACATGGCCAACAGTGGTGAGTCCCAATTATTTGTTCTGCCAGAAGCACATTTTCCTATCAGCTTGACATGCATTTTACACACATGTCACTCAGGCTTCAGCATATAATTCTTGTCTTAGTACTATTTTCTAGCTCTGCATGTGTGAAGTGACCTTATTTTTTTTTCTGAACTACAATTTACTTTGGTTCCTGAGCAGGTTGCACAGGTGGATTGTTATACCATACAAGCTCAGGAGCTTGAAACCATCACTGCTGCATTTAAATTTACGTCAATGTTGCAAGGTACGTTGTACTAGTTCTCTCTTTTTTTTTACACATGAAACAGGTATATCATATATGTATGATGGAAATAGATCATGATTCTATCTACTAGATTTGCACAGCTGTTTTCCTCGACTGATAATTGATAAAGTTTACACATTGAGATGACCTGTCATAAACTCAGAATCATACCTTGTGCCTATATGGCAAGTTTAAGGCTTTTCCACTCTTGTTTGAAGTACTTCATCCATTTCTTCTTTTTATAGGGCATGTTAGATTCTGGGTGATTTTGTTTGTTATAGGCCTACACTGGTTTCAAAGCATGCATACGCTGCTTTGTTCCTGTTTTGCACTTGGTTGTTAACTGTAACTGAGGTTAGACATGCACGGTGGTGAGCAAGCTTTGCTCAGTGCGTTCAGTTAAAGGGATGAGCATTAGTTGTAAGTTTTATTCCTAACACTGAGAATGAGGATGGCACACTAATTCTTCCATGTATATCAATCCAGGATGTTAATTTCAGTGCCAAGGCTTAAGCCACCCTACACTCTGAAATGTAGTACATCTTATATAGCCAATGTGATATTCCTATTGAAACTACTACAAATTTCCTATAATAATATATAAGGGATTATGGTAAAACATAACTGGTATTTTTACCAGCACGATCAGGGATTTGTCTCTTGCTTGTGGCACTGTTGCTACAAGGTGATGATATTTAATAGTCTTGTACGAACCTGCATCAGTAGGCTGTTCAACTTTGGCCATTATAGACAAATTTGTATACATGAATGTTCTTTTATTCTTGTTTCTGAGCCCGTATGGGTGGGGCAGGGTTTCGGGGGTTTTCTTGACCTGCGTGAGAAGTTTTCTTCTTAATGCAACGCCCGGAGGGCGGTCTTATCCCCTGCAGCTCGAGTTTTTTTCCCCTGAGGTTGGTATGATCAAATATATCCTATCTGAAGTCTGATCCCTTCTACAGTAGATATTTTGAAAAAATATATTTATAAAGCTATAAGATTGAGGTAACCAGAAAAGCAGAATGACTATGCTGCCCTTCCATCAAGTACTTTGGGAAGTTAGGATATGTTCTAATGCTTGAGCTGGAATGCAATCAACAAGAGCATTTGAGAGAAACATCCATACATGTGACTTATTTTGAGGTGATGACGGTGACGCTAATAAATCCACCTCTTGTCTTATAATTTTGTGACTGCTTGCCCAGTTACAGGCCTGATCAGAGTTTTTAGTTTTTACCCATGATTGCTGGAATATAACGTGCTGCGTGTGGTGTTTGGTTTGATACAGGTATAGTTAAATTAAATTAACACCCCGGTCAGAACAATCGCGCTTTTGTTGCCACTGTCATGATCTAAACCTGCTACTTTGTTTGGCCAGGCCTTCTTCTGCTGTCATGTCTTGGTTAACTGTTTTCTCATAGTGAGCTCTGTTGCTTAGTCATGGTGCCAATGCAATAAAACTTTTGCTAGTGATCGTCATTGGAAATTATATTGATTTAGCATGCCTGATCTCTGTCGAGATTGTGTTTATATCACATATGTGTTACTTAGTGTAGATGGGAAAATAGTGCTAACCATGCTCTCTCTCTATCTTGTGTTTTTTTAGCTCCATTGCATGGTTTTGCATTTTGGTTCGATGTTGAGTTCAATGGACCAGTACGCCAGAAATCCAAGAAGCAACCTAGTCAATCATTGGATGGGAACACCCAAAATGCCAGCCCAAGCAGTAAGAAGAAAAAACCAGATGTCTCTATTGTTCTTTCAACTGCACCAGAGGATGCCCCTACTCATTGGCAGCAGGTGATTGTTTTCCACAGTAACATATTGATTTTCTTTTACATAAAGATATAGGTATGGTTCTGTTGAAATTTCTACACGATTACATTATTAACATCCACAATACTGATTCAGAATTGCTTTCTTATCAGACCCTATTGTACTTGTTTGAACCTATTGAACTAAACAAAGATCAGATCATAGAAGGTTCTGTTACCATCTCCCAGAGCCAGCAACATGCCCGCTTCCTTAACATCTGCCTGAAATACTTGTGAGCCTTCTTGTCCCAGTTTATTTCAGCTTTCTTATGTGGTCATTTTCAAGCTTAAATAACGCTAGATTTCACCCGTCCTTGCAGTACTGGTGACCAATGGTATGTCAAAGAATCTGTGATGCGATAATCTGGGGGAAATTGAAACAGAGTAACCTTCTATCTGAATAGGCTCAAATCTGTTGTGTATGACGGACAACCTTGCTGCTGGTCATTGCGGTTTAGGAGCATTCTGACTGCACTGGGTTGTCGTGGTGGCAAATTGATCCAAAAATGGAGTGCCATTTCGAGTGATGCTTGATCAAAATGGTAGTGGGCCTCGACAAGTAATATGTGAATCTTTGGCTCCAAACTCAATTCTACGAACAAAACATAAGAGTAGGAGAACTACACTTGACCAGAGTAGCACATTTATCTTTTTTTTTTTCATTCTTTTGACCAGGTACTAGTTCTGAGCTCAGTTGCTGGTACTTTATTTTTCAATAATGGACTGCCCATTCTTTGTAACGCTTCTGCGGCGTTTAGTGCAGCATAGACGGTATGATTCTCCAAATGGCAGCATGGAATTTTTACAAGTGTAGTTTTCCAATGAGTAATATGCATGAATGGCAATGGTGCTTGTCAGTTTGTTTCAATTTGGCCATCGTACTTAGTAAGTATAAATCACGGCCATAAAGCTAACACACGGCTACACCGATAAGGTCATTAGCTCCTTAATCATACGTATTTGATTTAAATAGAGTAGGTTTCGTTGATGACAATGGATAAATCACAGCGTAGACTCCATTTTTTCTCATTTACGCTCACCTCGCCTTCACTTAGGGGGTGTTTGGACTGCTCAACTTTGTAGTTTTGTTTCACAAACTCTACCATATAGCAGCTTCACCATAGAGTTTGTGGAGTAGGAGGTGCTGTTTCGCACGCAGAGCCCTTGAGATGCTCAGGAAAAAATATGGAGCTGGCCTCTAGCTCTACCTTTTTTTGGAGTGGAGTTCGTGAAGCTAGACGTGTTTAACAATGTGAAGCTGAAAAAATTAAAGCGGAGCAGTCTCAGACACCCCTCAGTATTCTTAACATCCCCAAGTGTAAGAACTGTCGTTTTCATCTACAACGTTCCTCATTATGCGTCACCTCCCCAAGTGTGATACCGTGCTTAAGTTTTTTTTCAATATGTGCTCCTATTTCATCCGTTTTTTTTTTGCTTATTTAATTGTTTTCTTTTCAACTAAATAATTGAGTTAGCTATGCGATACATAGGTGTATTCTAGAAGCTAAAGAATTGCGGCTAAGAAAGTGTGGTGTGCTATCATTACGGTAATGAATTAAATAATACTTTAAAAGGCTATAGCATAGTACATGGCTAATGGTGTGGTGTGGCAAAGTTACAAACCAAAGATTCCCTAAATAGAGGAGAGGAGCCTATTTATTTGAATTTATCTATCAAATTTATCAGTCTTTTAATAATACTTTTTTCTCATAATAAATCAATGAACAATATTTTTAATCATGTCTTTACAGACAAGCGAACAAGCTCAAATTATCGTTATTCAGGTGTGGATGAGAAAATAAATAATAAATGAGAAGACTCATGACAAGAGCTACGAATGGCCCTGGAGCATGCAGCTCTACGAGGAACTAGGTGAATTGTTTCAAAAGATCCGTGCTTGCATATCTGTTGAGTGAGATCAAATTAGAGTTGTCTGAATCTACAGTGCCATTATCAGGTATCCAGACGGTGTAATACTGTAGCAGATACCAGGCTTTGTAGTTTTATTGGTATCCAGCGATCTGCCAGAAACACGCTAAAGCCTTGTTTGTATGTAGTCGGATTCACATCAATCCACGTGTATTAGGGTAGGTTGGAGTAGAAATTGAACTAAATTAAGATAAATCCGACAATATCCAAACAAAACCTAAATATGTTTTCCTTTTTTAAAATTACTGAGACATCTGCCACATCCTACGTTCCTAACGATTTCCCTAAATATACAAGTGCCTTTTTTTGCAAGGAAAAGAAACGGACCTAGGTGCATCTGGCACCCTAAACAGAAACAGTTGAACCTAGGCCTTGTTTAGTTTCCAAAAAATTTTGCAAAATTTTTCAAATTCCCTATCACATCGAATCTTTAGACTCATACATGGAGTATTAGATATAGACGAAAATAAAAACTAATTGTACAGTTTAGTCGGAATTGACGAGACGAATTTTTTAAACCTAGTTAGTTTATGATAAGACAATATTTATCACAAACAAACGAAAGTGCTACAGTGTCGATTTCCCAAAATTTCCAAACGTTTCACACATTGCTGCCAACCAATGTGAAATTGTGAATCAATGAAAACATGATATCACAGTGATTCTGTTCTGCAGTCAAATAATTTCTAATTTGCTATCTGATCTAAATCCGAAACATTTCCTACTATCAAACGAGCCCTAGTCAAGATGATTAGACAAAGGTGAAACCTATTCCGCTTCTTCCAATACGGCCTTGTTCAGTTGGGGAGCAAATTTTTTTTGTCACATCGGATAATTCAAAGGATGTTAGAAGAGGTGTTCGGATACTAATAAATAAAAAACTAATTACATAACTCGTCTGGAAACTGCTAGAGGAATTTATTAAGGGGGTGTTTAGTTCCCCTTTTTCCTTAAAAATTTTGAGTTTTGGTCCATCATTTTGCAAAATAGAACTAAACACTATGCAATTTTTTTGACAAAAAGTTGGTTATTCTACATTTTAGATTTTGGCCTTAAGAGGCAAAAAAAAACCCAAAAAGAGCCTCAAGAGGCTCTCATAAGGGTAATAAATTCTATATTTTGGATGGAACTAAACATGACCCTGAAAATTTTAGCATTTTACATTTTTATCACTCCAAAGTAGTTGGCATTTTGCATTTTAGATTATATGGGAAACTAAACACCCCTAAGTCTAATTAGTCCATCATTAACACATGTAAGGTTACTATAGCACTTAAGACTAATCATAGATTAATTAGGTTTAAAATATTCGTCTCATGATTTCTAACCAAACCGTGTAATTAGTTTTTTTATCTATATTTAATACTCTATGTATGTGTCTAAACATTCGATAAGATATGTGAAATTTTTTTGGATGGGGGACTAAACAAGGCCTACATATGGTTAAAGCGCTAAAGATTATATAGCGTACGTCCATGAGCTTATGCCTTGTTTAGTTCTATTTTTTTTTTCAAAAACCGTAGCACTTTCGTTTGTATTTGACAAATATTGTTCAATCATACTTCTCATAAATTACAGATAAATTGTGCAATTAGTTATTTTTTATCTATATTTAATGTTCTATGCATGTGCTGCAAGATTCGATATGATCAGGAATCTGAAAAATTTTGTCAATTTTTTTGGGAATAATAGCCGAATTGAAACATGAAGACAAATACTTACATGTGACCATATATGAGGCCTTGTTTAGTTATAAAAGTTTTTGTAAAATACTCCCTTCATCCATAAAATACTGCAATCGATGAGTTCAAATTTTTCCACAAATAAATGCTAAAGTTGCCTGCCTAGCTATGCCTAGGATGAGAGACTCACACTAACAGCACCTTCCAGACTACTGTCAGCTCACGCAAGAGACTTCTCAAAAAAAATCATCCTAACGAGTCTCCACCACTCGTTCACGCACGAGGCCACCAGCGCTTCGTCCGCAAAAGCCCAGCACGAGCAGTGTGTTGTCATATCAATTATAGGAGTATTTTGGTCATTTGCCATAGTCCTTGTTACCTTTCTCTGGTCTTACAATTGCAGTATTTTGTGGAGGTAGGGAGTAAACACTATAATAATTTTGTTTGTACTTGACAAATATTGTTTAATCATAAACTAATTATGCTCCAAAATTCATCTCATAGATTATAGGTAAACTATACAATTATTTATTATATATATATATATTTAATATTTTATGCATGCGCTATAAGATTGATGTGACGAAAAATGTAAAATTTTTTACAAAAATTTTTAAAACTAAGGCCTTGTTTAGTTCACCCTGAAAACCAAAAAGTTTTCAAGATTCTCCGTCACATCGAATCTTGTGGCACATGCATGAAACATTAAATATAGACGAAAACAAAAACTAATTACACAGT
>Ga0182004_10000690_pt1 | contig 21984 bp, 19 predicted proteins | sample Sormic07211540_1_FD_120479 | JGI IMG/M metagenome (GOLD analysis project Ga0182004, IMG submission 120479) | Endophyte microbial communities from Sorghum bicolor roots, Mead, Nebraska, USA - 072115-40_1 MetaG | ecosystem: Host-associated > Plants > Roots > Unclassified | place: USA: Nebraska...
CAGCTGCCTCCTCACCGGCAACCACCCTTATCGGCAACTTTCCTGCAGACCAATCACTATTGCCTTTTCTTGCCGATCCACACTCTACCGATCCTGGGTACGTGTCCAAAAACGGTGCCAACAGAAATACATACAATGCAATAGTATAGATAGTATCTAAATAAAATTTATTTTATAGTATACATAAAGTTAAAAATTTAGTGAATATATATTACAAAGAAAAAGCGAACAAAATTTAATTAGCACCAGGTCTCTCACTTCAGAAAAATATGTCGATAATAATAGAAATAAAGGAGATAAGAAAGAGAACATAAAGACTAGTCCTAAATAATATAGATGTAGCTGGAGATACATGAAGAAAGAACAAACAAGCAAAACACTTACTATAATTGTAAACTTGCTATTGAATTGTATCGTATAGGAAAAATAAAAGAAATAAAAAGGTAATGAAAAATAAAAGAAATAAAAAGGCAAAAGAAACACTAATCCTATTCTTACGGAAGAAAAATAAGCAACTAAAGTACTAACTACCAAATATGTCCATGCGTTGCAATAAGAAAAAAATTGGCAACACATGACAAACAACGATAAAGATATTATATATTTATTTAGTTTGTTTTATTTTTTAATTTAAAACTAATTTATTTTATGATGACCATGGAGTTCATAATATAAGTTCATATTTATAATAATATGATAATATTTTTTTCTAATCATAACTATGTCAACAGCCAGCATCTTCGGCAACTTTAGACTATCTCCAACAATCGTTACCCAAAATACAAGACCCATTTGTCCTTTGGGTAGCCCTACAGGTAAAAAGTTTCATACCTATTTTTAGTCTTCTCCAATAACAAGACCAAAGACAACACTCTCTGCAAATGGGTTTTGAGGAGAGAGGATACCCAAATTTGAGTTATGCCTCTCCTAATATCCAAAATAGATCTTCTGTATGACTACTCTGTTGGAGGCTATAGCTGACTCATTTTAGATTTAGGTTTCAAATGAGTCTCCTAAAGACAGAGTTGTTTTGTGTGCTCACCAGGGCATGACCAGGCTCGCGAAAGGTGGAAAAGCGCATGGGTGCTTGGACTGGAGCCTGGAGGGCACTCATCTCGTGTGCCGATGCCCAGCGCTCCACTGTCGAGACTGAGGCGCACTGCGTGTTGTTTGGAGCTTCCATATGGATGGTGGAGCTGCCCTTGTTAACTGGGCGAGTAGTACATGCTTCTCTTCGTGATTTGTTTCTATGTTTTTTTTGATATGATACACGATATGTTTTTTTTGGTTGGGTGTTTATTTCATTGGTTAGATATAAACAGATAGTGGTTTGCGTCATGCAATGTTCGTATTGGAAAATATCTGTTTGACTCGACGATCTCTGACACGGAACAAAAGTTCCACACGCCAAAAGAAAAAAAAAAGCATACGTGACTCGTAACTGGACACGAAAATAAAGAGACGCAAATATTATGGCGGTAACTGGCAATCTCGAACATGCATGCGTGGGAAACCAACATGATGACGACGTGCATTTCCTTCTAGAGATAAACCTGATAATTCTAATATCTGATCTGGATTTGGAAGAGGAATGAAACGTTGTGTATCATTAATATATCTTTACGGGACGTTGATTCAAAAAAAAATATATCTTTACGGACGCAGGGTTGGAAGGCGACCCAATACATTTTGAAATCCGACTTCCTATTGCACTAGACAAGAGCTATCGGAACTCATATGAACACGAGTTATATCATATATTGAAGTCTAGATGAAAGAAACCTTCTTTTTTTTATCTAGTAGTTAGAGGAAAATAGACAAAAAAAATAGATGGACCAAAAAATAGCTAAAATTTTTGCCTCTTTATTAATAGGTATAATAGCTTAGCATTATTACCTTGCTAATTGAATGATTAACTAGCTAATTAAGGAGGGAGCATTGCAGAGGCATCGGCATGTTTGGTGAGTATTCTTTCTCCTTATTTTATCTTTATCTGATTTTAAAATTAGTATATAAGACCCTAGTTAAATTTAAATAAAGAAGTTGTCAATTACAAACTTTTCACAATCTACAACTTTAGTTTTGGCCATTTTTCCATCCAAGACTGCTTGAAAATTTTAAATTTCACTATGCAACTCCTACTTTTAGAGGCGGTTGTGCTATCTTTAAAATCAATTATTAAAGATGGATGAAAATATAAAATATAGGTATTTGTAGAGGCAGTTAAAAACAATAGCAGTCTCTAAATGCAATTTTGGAGGTAGCTTGGTTTTGACTGATTTGTAGAGACAGTGTACCTCTATAAAAAAAATTCTCATTGTTGAAAATCATTTTTGTAGTAGTGTTTTCTTCATTTCTTTATAAGAAACTGGATGATGTTTAACTATTAAAATAAACTATCAGTAGTTTCGCGTAAAGTTTTAAATTCTTGCTCACCGATATATATAGAAGCCAATGCTGTCACAGTTTGTTATCCCGATCGTCAATCATTAGAGACGACGACACACAGGCCGCACCCAATACGCCATTATATTGGATGGCCCTCCCAGAAAACCGCAAGTTCATCTCTTGCTACGTCGAGCCAATGATACCCATGTTCCGCAATAAAGGATACCATAGAGCGAAGCAGATTTTGCATGAGCAAAGCCAAAGATGCTTGCTTGCTTCACATGCATAGGGATGATCAGTGACGATCAAGCTTGCCCAGCAACGCCAGGGAGTGATGAGGGGAGTGAGCAGTGACGACGTAGTAACTAATTAATAATCTGATGGCAACCATCTTTTTTATCTTTTTAATTTCTTACATTACACAAGCAGTTAAATTAAACCTGAATATATAAAACTTGTAGCGTGAATGAGTATCAAAAAGATCCATTGCTTGGCCTACCTTGCGTAGGTAGATCGGTGCAGGTGTATGGGCCTAAATTAATAACTGTGTGTGTGAGGGTCAGCTGTTCATTGATCGATCAGCTAGCTTTGTATCTCTTCTTCACACTATAAATACGCTGCCCTAGCCATGGCAATTCGCATCACGATCTACACGAAGAATTCAGAGAGAGAACACACACAGACACATCCATACATACAGTTTGCGGTATAGCTAGGAAGGATCATATCGAGCTAGCAACGCCAAGCATGGCGGTGAAGGTGTGGGTGTTCGTCGTGGCACTGATGTTCATCGGTGTAGTAGTAGTAGTAGGGCTTGGAGCTGACGACGGCAGCAGTAGGGATGGCGCCGGCAGCCTTAGCCGCTGTCGTCTGAGCTCGCCCAACTACCATGGCGCTCTGGCAAAGGCCATCCTGTTCTTCGAGGGGCAGCGGTCGGGGCGGCTGCCGGCGAACCAGAGGGTCAAGTGGCGCGGGGACTCGGCGCTCACCGACGGCCAACCCGAAAACGTGCACTGCTTACTACTCTTTCTTTTAATTAGCATCGATCGCCATATTTCTGAATTAATTTGCACAAGGTCGCATGCATGCATGATCTACGCTCTGACGATGATGAACCTGCTAGAATTTCCCAAAAGAACTGAAGCTAATATAAGCTCGTCGTCGTCGTCGTCGCTGCTCCATAATCCATATGCATATATGTATGTACATAGGTGAACTTGACGGGCGGGTACTACGACGCCGGAGACAACGTGAAGTTCGGTTTCCCGATGGCGTTCAGCGTCACCCTCCTGAGCTGGAGCGCCGTCGAGTATCGCGACGAGGTGGCGGCGGCGGGCCAGCTCCGGTACCTCCGGTCCGCCATCCAGTGGGGCGCCGACTTCCTCCTCCGTGCACACACCTCGCCGACCACCCTCTACACTCAGGTACAGGATTTGTCAGTTGCATGCATAAGATTTGCTGCTGCTGCTGATGCTGATGCTGATGCTTTTCTACTAGGTCGGCGACGGCAACGCCGACCACCAGTGCTGGGAGCGGCCAGAGGACATGGACACGCCGAGGACGCTGTACAAGATCACCCAGAGCTCGCCGGGGTCCGAGGCCGCCGGCGAGGCAGCCGCGGCGCTCGCCGCCGCATACCTGGTGTTCAGGGACGACCGGGACAAGTCCTTGGCCACGCAGCTCCTGGCCGCCTCCAGATCCGTGCGTCGTCACGTTATTACGCCTCATATTTTCTTAATTTTCTTTGTCCTCCTCCATGCATGCACGCACCCTATCCGGCCGTCAGAGAGAGTATCGGAGCATCTGGATTTCCGTTGCATGAATTGTTGTTGTTTCCTCTAATTCTGATAGTACATGCATCGAGCACCAGTCACCACCAAAGTGAACAAAGCTTTCCACGAGCAAGCAGCATCGTATGTATTGGTATTGCGTGCGTGAATTGCTCATGTAAATGACCCAAGAACCTCTCGCTCACCACATGAAAAAAATCCTCCAGACCTTCGACGAACCCCAGTTAACCTGCAACTAATAATCCTGTAATGTAACTTCTTTTTGAATCTTGGGCATATTACACTGCTAAACTTCGTCTCTTTCGTTCTTGAAAAATCTAAAACTTTGATGTTTCAAAAACAATCTAAAACTTTCATACCGTTTTCAAGACAAAGATTCACAGATTAATAACAAGACCAACTTTCTTTGAATTGAATAAAAATATGCATGCGCTGTTTTCTGAATAGTAGTAAGTGTTTAATTTTTTACTCCATAGTGACCAACATATATGATTTATATCAGCTCTTCGACTTCGCCAACAATTACAGAGGATCCTACCAGTTGTCCTGCCCATTCTACTGCTCCTACTCAGGCTACCAGGTGGATTATTTATATATATTAACCGTCGAATGAATCACAATTCATCATGCATCTTTAGTAGTGTCAACACACTTGATATACAAGAACATCCGATCCGTACAAATTGTATTACTTTTATTACTGGTTATTTACTAGTAGTGATTTGGCCTCTGCTCGACGCCCTGACTGCCTGCCTGTACCAGGACGAGCTCCAGTGGGCGTCGGCATGGCTGTACCGGGCAACCAAGGACAGCAAATACCTCGACTTCCTGCAGAACAACCAGGGCGGCAGCGGAACCGAGTTCAGCTGGGACAACAAGTATCCCGGAGCTCAGCTGCTTGCAACACAGGTTACTCTGTCACTCATCTTGCATGCACATCCTCCCAACTCCCAACTGGTCATTATTCATCAGTAACTAACTTGATCAACCATCTCCTTCAGGAGTACTTGGGTGGAAGGACAGAGCTGGAGGGCTACAAGAGGGGCCTGGACTCTTTCGTCTGCGCTGTCATGCCCAACAGCGGCAACACGCAGATCCACACCACCCCTGGTATGTGTCTGATCATTATTATGAATCAACTTCAAATGATCTGGGCATGCAGATGATCACTAGACGAACGTAGTATATGGTATGCTTGACAAGATTTTTTTTTTTTCTCATCTGCCTCTCTCACACACTGCAGGAGGGCTTCTCTTTACCCGCGATTCAGTCAATCTGCAGTACACAACCACTGCAGCCCTGCTGCTGTCAATCTACTCAAAGACCCTGACTTCTGTAGGCGACCAAGTAGTCCAGTGCAGCGCCGCAAGTTTCTCTCCAGATCAGATCAGTTCATTCGCAACGTCACAGGTAATAAGGAACACACACACTACCTCCTACTAATTTCTTGGTTTTTCAGGTGGATCACATCCTTGGGTTTTTTTTTCAGGTGGATTACATCCTGGGAGACAATCCAAAGGGCATGTCGTACATGGTGGGCTTCAGCTCCAAGTTCCCAAGGCGGATTCACCACCGCGGCTCCTCCATCCCGTCCATCAAGGTTCTCCCCAGGAAGGTCACCTGCAACGAGGGCTTCTCGTCATGGTTCCCGACCAGCAACGCCAACCCTAACAACCATGTCGGCGCCATCGTCGGCGGACCTGACGGGAACGACCAGTTCAGTGACAACAGGGAGGACTCCACGCACTCCGAGCCAGCAACGTACATCAACGCCGCATTTGTGGGTGCCTGCGCTGCTGCCCTCGGGCAGCAGAACCAGCTCAAGGAGCCTGTGGACAACATAGCCCCAGTGGACATCATCTAACTAGAGCAGAAAGGTACACAGCATATGTTAAGGACTAAGGACATGGTCTGTCAAAAGTTCCAATCATGCTATCGCCTTGTAACATCAAGGTTTACTTATATCTACCCCTACCCTTGATCATCCTGTATGACATGATAAGAAGAAATAAATAAATATAAGGCCAAGTTTACAGTAGTAGTAAACTATATCTGCCGAGTCAAACATCATTCAGCAGAACCCAATCAGAAGACTAGAGAAAGCACATCAGCTTTACCACCAATCTCATTTGAATTTGATGGGAATACAATGTTTTATCTACAATGGTTCGCTGCAGTACTCCAGCAATAGCTGGACGAATCAAAACTAAAGTGGATTGTTCTATTTTCTTTATACTGCCATCTGTATAGTAGTGTGCCACTAGGTTTCTGTTTGTCTCCCCTTCATGGTTGCTGGTCAAAATGAACTGCTAACCTGGTCAATCCAGGAACCAGCTAGAGATGCCCAACTCACTGCAGTACCAAAGAAGAGTTCCCAGAACCAAAGATCCACCGCGAGAACTGAAGAGAAGATGAGCAGAGCAAGCGTCTCGTATCTATTCAAAGGCCAGCCTGAAGCTTCAGCCAATGTCTTCAAGAACGGAAGGGATTTGTTGTCTATCTCCCGGCTTCTTATTGACCATGCGGTGACCCACTGCACGTCGGCTGGGACCATATTGAGCTCTTCTCGAAGACGTCTTCCCAGGTCTGGCATGTGTCCGCCGCCATACAGGACTGCTATTCTCTTGTACCCACAGTTTATTGCTTCCTTAATCTTCTCAGTAGCAACTCTGTTCCTCTCACCAATGATAACTGATTTCTCCTCAACGGGTGTAGGCACAGCTGTGAACCTTTAATAAAACAAAAAAAAGGAAAATAAAATCAGCCAAAATTTACTTAAAAAACTTATTTGCCTGATTGGTTTCAGATTACTCACTCAGATGTCAGTTGCTTTGCCAAGAAAATCTTCAGTGCAGCTCCAAAATCTAGCCTAGACAATGCCTCCAGCTCAGGAAATCCATCTTGGTTTTCCACTGGCAGACACAGCCCAGTGATGACGAGTAGCCCAACGAGCGGCATTGGTAGCACACGTGAGGCCCATAGTAACTTGGATCTCCAAAAGTCAAGACCATCCGGCATGTTACTTGGCTGCACCAAGGCTTTGGTTGATTTCAGTGTCATGTCTACGGCAAACGTGAGAATACTTTCACCTCTTTCACTCTGGATGAAAAAAAGGCACTGCAGTTAAAATATACTCTAGTAAAAATGGCCAGGGTAATACAATCAGGGAACATTATTAGAGATATGTATAGTCTAACACATGTATATCATGTTAATAAACATGAATGCTAACTGGTTCATGTATGATAGGCAAAACAGCTGTTACCATGTGACACCTAGTTTTTGTAACTAATGTGGTGACCAAACATTTCAAAAAGCAAAAGAAATGACATGACTAAATAAAATAATTACCTGAAGCTGCTTGAATGTTTCATAGTCAAGGTCAGCATGTTGCCATTTCTCATTGCCATAATCAAGACAGTCTAACTGATAATCCAATGAAAGAACCCGAGCCATTTGCTTCTGTATGAAACCAAGAATACTAAATCCTCTACGTGAAGATTTCATCTTCTTAGCAGCCATTGGACCTTTCGGATTGTTCAAATTCTCACGACTCGTAACCATTTCATACAGGACACAGTCATAATCTTCAAGCTCTTGCTGCAGTCTATCAAAATATCTGAAGAAAAATTGGAAATCTCAGCCAATACACCATAGTAATAGTAGCTATAAACACTGACGAATGGCAGGATGTTTGAATAAGTGAACGATGTAATGCACCGGGAGGGTACATCAACATGACAGCAAAACTTAGTGCGAGAAAATAATACTTTAATATGAAACAGGGGAAAAAGCACATACTCTTTGTCTGCAATGTGGACTGTAGAAACCAAATCAACCTGCAGCATAACAGGAGTTGACAATTGATTAGAAACTAGAGAAATTTCATAAAAAAAAGGTTCTAGGACATTGACTCAACTCGACACTGTTTTGCACCTATTGGATTCTTCTATCAGCTAAGTGGCAATCAACAAACTTATGGAAATGCTATACCAAAGATGCACACTTTCATTCCATACCACTGCAATTCACCAGAGCATGGTGAAAAAGGCAGTCGGATCAAGTTTTGGGTAAACAAAGATAATGTAAATGCAAGCTAAGCTAAGTCTTCAGAGTTGAGACAAAATTTCAGCATGCTGAAACTTCCAAAGTGGCATTCCTGATGGAAGCCCACAAAATCGAGGCATTGTAGTGGAAACAAGATTTAAGCTAATCTCCCTATTTATTGTTAAAGGATAACGCAGGAAATTCCTACTCATTCTGCAGAGAAGTTCACAGGCGATCAACAAGTTGAACCAATTAATGTTGGAAAATGGAAATGTTGTGGCACGAGCTATTAATCATTGGTTGACCAACATTCATTTTGTCTATTTCTTATTTGGATAACAGCATTTTGTGCATTTTGACGCTAGCACATCGGATTCCCGTGTCCATGGGAACAGGCGAGCGACACACGCACAAAAGAGCCAGCAGACTCACGTTGAGGAAGGGGTGGATGAGCGTCCACGGGAAGCGCTTCTTGAAGCGCACCACCGCCGTCTGCAGCTCCCCGCCTGGCACCCCACCTCCACCTCCGCCTCCCGCTCCTCCTCCGGCACCGCCAAGCTCGGGGCGTCGGTAGCGGAGGTAGTCGGTGATGGAGCTGCTGGTGGCGAACCGCTCCGCCCCTCCGTCGTCCCCGACCCCGGACGCCGAGGCGGCGGACGCGACGGGGCGCAGCCAGAGGGCGCGGCGCCGGCGGCGCGCGCGGTACGAGCGGAAGGCCGCGGCGAGCGAGGTGGACGGCGCCGAAGCCGTCGAGAGCATCGCTGACTGGGGTTAGGGTTTAGAGAAGAGAGAGAGAGAGAGAGTTGAAGCGGCGGTGGTGGGTGGAGGTCTGGAGGAGGCGAGTGATGAGCGTGGTGGATGCCGCCTGCTCTCCTCGGGTTCTCTCTCTCCGGTGGTCTCCGCCGGGGAAGATGGGGTTCCTTCAGCGGGCCGTTCAGGACTCGCGCGCGCGCGCGTGCGGTCACTGAGCTGTGGGCCCGCCAAGGATCTGATGAGATGGGTGAAGTAGGCGGCTGCGTGGTTGGCTGGCGAGAGGCCACGACCTCTTGCATCATCAACACCTCGTTCAAAAAAATAAAATAAATAAATAAAAGGGACGTTTCCGATCGGGTAGCGTGGCAGTGTATAAATCAGTCATGCTGATTTTTTTCACCTAATTTTACTGTGTTAAACATTACGACGCGAATAAGGTCCCGTTTGATCCACGGCTAAAAATTATGGTTCTAAACACTCTTTTAAGTGTTTTTTATATAAAAAGGTTTAAAATTAACAATATTAATAAGATGATTAATAGATCAGCTGTTTTTTAGCTAAACCCTTTAACTAGTTGATCAAACTCAGCAGCCAATAGACAAAAAAGAAATGACCCAAAACAAAACCCTCCTGCCTATCTTGTCTCCCATTTTCTATATTTTAAAAGCCACACGACGGAAATGGTCCTTAGTTTTTGCTTTGGTTCTCTATTTTCCACAAGGACCATTTGATAGGGGAGCACATGCCACTCATGAGACTCCTTTAAATCCTCCATCTATCCACTCTAGGATTTTTGTTGAATATTGGAAACAAATATGGCACGAGTTTATATAAAAGTTTAAAAAGGCTTGATACGGGTACACTGTATTAAGTATTTTTAGTTGGTCATATTTTATTTATTAAGCCTAGGCCGCTAGATTATGCTTAGAACTCCTATGTCAATAGAAATAATTAACATCAAGATTAAACAGCTAGCCCAAACCATCCATGATGATTATCTAATAAAAAAGGATCATGCCCCTCTCATAACCAAGAACATGTTTGCAATACAAGTTTAAAATAAATACTCTGCAAAAGTCATATAACTTTGTCCATGAGTTATGAACCCTATTTTCACGAGGCAGCCAACCTCTGTACTCACTTACAATGTGAGTCAAGGATTTTACTATAAAAGGGTTTTTTAGAGCTTCCCTAACAAGTTAGTAGCTGTGAGGTTTCAATAAGAACCAAATATGGATGCCCTCCTACTAAAAGTGGCACACATGGTTGTGATATAGCACACACCAATGCAGAAGTATAACCATACCCAACAAAGCCAAAGCAATCTTGTGTTTCTGGTAAACACTGACAAGTTAGAGTAGTTCAAATTACTTAGTCAAGATCACAACCATATAGTCTTCATAGTTGCATCATAGAGTGTGGAAGGCCTATATGGAGATCATGACGGCTCTCATCGCTGACTTGCCTAGAATTCCTAGCAAGTGATACAACATTGATGTTTAGATTAATAATCTGTGAACTATGATATGCAACATAACTTGATACATTTGCATGGATGTAGGTGAAGGAGAAGAAAAAGAAACAACTTCATCAGATTTATGAAGACCGATGAGGGTGCATGCTTCAAAGATGACGGTGACAATGAGAACAAAGATGAATTGCTTTGTTATGGTGATAGTGATTACAACAATACTCTTGGGATTCTGAATGTCTTGTCAGTTGAGGACTTAGTAACTTCAATTGATGGATTTGGACAAGGGTAGCTTTATTGTAATGAACTTGATGTTTTTTGTAACTTATGACTAGTTGCCTCAAACACATTCTAAAACTTCACATTATGTTGGTTAGGTTTGGAGTGAAGCTCGAAGGCTCCACTTTTCCAAAATGATTGATCATTCTCATTATTTATGCATGATTCATCTCAAACTCTAATAAAGGCAATGCCATCACAAACATTGAGCTATAGATTCAAATTTATCAGAATAGTGATTCAAGCATAGAACATAAGAAGCAATTCAAACACAACAAAAACATGGAGTAAATAGATATGAGATGAGTAATATAATTACTAATCTTCAATTAAATAATGCATACATAACCTTAAAAATAATAAACTTTCTACGTGAGGTTGACTAGGGTTTGACATATATTAGAGTTGTATGGTTCACAACACCAAGTATTGAAAAATTGAAAACATACAAATTTTTCATTTATAGTTTATTTGTGGAATGTAACATCTTTTGTATCTCGAGAGTCAAAGAATGTTCTTGAGATCTTGTTTCTTGAGAATCTCTTTGAGATGATTGGACTAGTGAGGTAAATGTCACCTAGCCAACAAGGGTTTGATTACTCTACTCCTAGTCAAGTTGTATTTATTACATCTTTCATGGGCCAGGGCCAAGTTGTGGGCTCTAATCGCCAGCCCATCTCCAACTCTTTTTTTCCTTTGTTGGTTATAAACTTAGGCCTTGTTTAGTTCGTAAAAATTTTCAAGATTCTCCGTTACATCGAATCTTTGTCGCATGCATGAAGCATTAAATATAGACGAAAATAAAAACTAATTGCACAGTTTATCTGTAATTTGTGAGATGAATCTTTTGAGCCTAGTTACTCCGTGATTGGACAATGTTTGTCAAATAAAAACGAAAGTGCTACAGTAGCCAAAAACCAAAAAATTTTCGAACTAAACAAGGCTTTATATTTAACAACGAATAATTTGAATTTCTAAACTTTACCACTAGTTGCTTTAGGAAAAAAGAAGATAGAAAAGAAGTTGAAAGCAATCTAACTCTGTGGAAGGACTAAGTTAAATACAAGTACATTTCAATCACAGACAATTCGGTTTATTTCGAAACATTGAACAAGAAGGCAGTCAAGTGAAGTATCCCACGGAAACAGATCTGCCATGTTTTCCTCTGTATAATCAATGGCAATCATAATAGCCAAGTAAACATTTGCATCTATTCAGGTACTTTACATTCTGTTGTATATGGCTCCTCTTCAAAGATGAGCATATCACAAGCACACAAATGCCAGGGCCAGCAGAGCTCATTAATAATCGAATGAAGCTGCAAAACTCACAGAGCCAAATCTCCTGTTTCCATTCTTGAAATCTGCCGCATTCATACTTCATAGTTCTCTACTTGCATGTTCATGCTGTGTTATCCTTCACAAGTAGGCAGTACAATCCAATTTACCAATTACCACATATTTTGAAAGCTGCAAAAATACACAATAGTCTGCAAGTTATTTTGTTGCAGAAATCAAAGCGTCTTTGGCAGATCATATGTTTTCTTGAGGAACTTTGTAGCCGTCTCATCATTTCGATAACATAATACCCGCAATATTGTGTTGGGGTTATCTGGACTCCAACGAGCAGGTACAGGAGGCATCGGGAACCTAGAATTGGCTGTAGGTTCATAAGATCCAGAAATTAGCTGCTTGAACCGTTCAATGAGGGTTTCGGTGTCTGTCCGTAGGAGTGGCAGAATGTTCTTCACCTCTGAGGACGCCTTGCCAACTAATTCCTCAGGTAGCCCATCACAATACGATAAATATAAGCCTCTTAGGGCTCGGAAATCATCCTCTATTACCTGATAGTCCTGACAGCTGAAAGCACGCGTCGGTCCACCAGCAAGAAGCACCAACAAAAAGCCATCAAAAGAGGCTTTCATCAGTGCAGTTATGAGACGATTTTGCACTTTATTGTGCACTGTGGCAGAAATAATCCTAAGGATAGGACCAAGCTCTTTTAACAAAGGCAGTATCCTGTTTGATGCAGGGCCCCCAACATAGAGAGTATCCAGGAGAAAGTGACTCAGATCATTGAACATCACCATATATGCAGTTGTCTCACACAGCTGTCGAATTCCTTCTTGGCAAGCTACCTGGGATAACCCAAAGTTTATGTTCAGACCATCAGCAATATCAGGCTGAGCCAACTCAACATTCTGCTGCAGGCGTTCTTTCATCTTCACATGTAGGTTTCCTAGCTCAGTTTGGATGTAGTAAATGGTATTTATTCGTAAACATAGTCCACGAAGGCTCGAGGCTTCATTCCCAGTTGTTGATCCAACTTGTGATCCTCGCCTCATAAGAAACTGTGGTTTTTCGTTTTTCTTGAATAACTTGGATCCAACGTCACACCTTGTCAGATGAGGTAGCTGAGGAAAAAGAGTGCTCCGAGTTCCTGTAAATTAATACAAAATGAATTCACCAAGATCATTTTGCGCAAGAACTGTATTAGCAATATACTTACCACAGCCTGTTTTCACTTTAGAGATATAATAATGTAGACATTTATCGAGTCCAGCTGTAAGATCAGAAAACAGAGTAGAGTTGATTGGTACAGACAAACGGAACAATGCATCCAAAGTTTCCTCAATTATGTGCAGCATCTCCACAGAAGAGGGAGCAAAACTGTCCCTGTTATTATCCTTTGGGTTCCAAGTCTGCATAGCAATTACAAAATTAATGCCATATTATATCAATTCATTGCATCCTAGAATGTTGCACAGATATTACTCCCTCCAATTCAAAATACAAGGACTTTCGAGTTTGTTCTAAACCAAACTATTTTAGTTTCGACAAATTTATTCTTTTGCCCAAACCTTATATTGTAGGTCAGAATGAAAAGAAAACAAGATCACCTCTTGTTGTAGGTTCTGGTCAGTCCAAATCTTAAGCTTGTCTAGTTGTTCTCTTCCCCATGCTTTCACCAGATTAGCCAGTACAGTTCCAGTTTCATAAGGCGGCATTTGTCTTACCACTGACTTGCCTCTGTCATCAACGTCCATAGAATCTTCAAGAGCAATATGAACTAGATTCTTTTCTAACTTGTCAGCCGCCTTAAGCACTTGAACTGTATCTGGTGTGAGCACTGTAAGACCAACTATAAATTTTTTCAGCTCATTTCCAAAGCAACCATGAAGGGTTGCAACAGCAACACCTGCAGCAAAGGGGTGCCATTTCTTCAGTATTGGACTGTATACATTTTTCTCCTTAATAGCGAGCTCAGTTGTTTCCTTTGCAAGAATTGACAGAACAGGTGTACAGTTTATGGATGATCGATTTGAATCTGCCTCTTCCATTTTCTGCATGATTCAACTACACAAAAGATAAGCACTGGTACAAGTGTTGAAATTTCAACCTCTTAGATTAAGAGGCTCATGTGAGTTGAAAGAAGCAATGTTCAGACAGTTATCAGCGGTACTCAGTGTCTAAGGTTTCAGCCATGCCTTACAGAATCTAGCACATTTGGTGATAATAGGACATACAATCATTAAAAAGAAAAAAAAATGAACTTTGAATTACCCAACTTAAATAGTGAAATAACTTAGCAAAAAGAGTCATCTTGTTTGGAACTTACTTGAGCAAATGCTTTGCAGAGTGATGATTTTATATATGTTTCAATCCTGGTGCGCACAACATCAATATCTCTGTTTGTTCCACTATGGTATTCATAAGATACATCTTCAAGAAGAATCTTTGCAGCTGAGATTCCTATTGAAATAATATATTGCATGGAATAAATATTACTAGTATTGAAAGTTTCATGGTAGGCACACAGCCTTTTCTCTTCCCAACCCATTATTGAGTTTAAAGTGGAGCTCAATACATCACAATAATCTGGATCTTTTGTTATTTTAGCATCTTCTGCAACTTCAACTAATAGATTCTCCATAGCAGAAAGCAACCCATTATCTGCTTGACCCAACATGATGAAATGGTTGAACAATGCCCAGGTAAAGTAAATGTTGTGGAGCATTTGAGTGATTCCAAAAACAGGCCAAGTCTTCTTCAACAGCTCCATAATTTCATCAATCTCATCTACTACAGTGCCTTCCTCAACATCAAAGCAAGCTTCTATCAACATTTTGTAGATATGGAGATTAAAGGGAAAACCATCTGCCCAATGACACTCATCGGAAGTTTCACAAAGGGATCTACACGCAAGGGACATGACAGCGCTGTGCAGTCTTTGCATGGACTCTGAATTCCTCCCAGTTTCAACTTGCCCAGCGTATGCTTCATGTATTATTTGCCGCATTCTCTTCGCAGAAATGTCTGACTTCTTTAAAGGAATAAGTGGGTGGACCAGCACACCAGCCTCGAGAAGCTTGAAATTCCTAGTCTGCCAAGCCTCGTACTCTAAAGGGTCAGGGAAATCTGATGCTTTACACTTCTGCAGGAACTCTAAGGGCAAAACCAAAGATTCTGCATGTGTGCCAAGCTGTTTCAAGGGAGAAAATAAACGTAAGTTAAACCTCTATGTATATACGCAGCAGAAATGGTTCTGTAAAATTGCAGGTAAATGATGGACTATGAAACCAACAGTGACTGAACAACCCCTGTCAACAGTACTCTCAAGTAATTTACATTCCTAAATAGAATGCCTGCTGAAGCTTGGTGATTTCTAGGAACTTCAATCATAAAAAATGAGAAAAAAGGAAAAATGAGCATACAGTTCAGATTTGGCATGTCGAAACGGAAAACCATAATTCAAATTTATCATGTATAGTACTAAAATCCATAACCAAAAATAAACTCAGGTTAGCAGAGAAAGCTCAGAGAACCTAAAGGGAATAGAGCTCATGGCTTTTAGGACGTCAGCCAACTAGTGCACACACACATTAACAAAAAATCATCATACAACGTCACCTAACAATCCAAGAAGTGCATAGCAAGCAACAACTATTGTAAGAATGCCTCGTAATTTAACCAAGAATACCATCCAAAAGACTACTTGGGCACCATAATACGAAATAGTTGGACATCTCGCTTAAAGTAACATAATAATCGAATTTACACATTTAGCTGCAGTTGATCACCAAGAGAAAAGAATGTATAGAAACCCCTGATTGCAATTGCAATTGTTTGCTAACGTAGTCCTTCATTACTCAATCACACACGTGAAACACCCTTATGTGGAAGGACAGAAACATAAGTACTCTCATCATTACTGAATCAGATGTGGCCAAAGTACAGAAAGGACAGAACATGCATGATAACAAGCCATTTGCCGCAATTGAGCCTGCAACCTCAATCACAAACCGAAGTCCGAACAATCAAGAATCAAAGCAAAGAGTTTATTACTGACGTACTACCAACCGCACGAAACTAACCCGAACCAGCCGACAACGCAACAACCCCAAGGATTTTTTTTTTTAAAAAAAAGGCCATCCCTGATGAAGAAATTAAGCTGTATTGTCCCTTTCAAGAAGCTGGGGTTCCTAACCTGCCGGGCGGCGACGCGGAGCAGCACCCGGCGGATCCTGGCGTCGGCCTGCTCCGTGACCCCCATCCGCACCCGCACCAGCTGCAGAACCGCCGGCCTCCCGACCTTGGACGGCGGCAAGGACTCGGGACCGAAGGTGCCCTTGAGCTTGCCAGCCGCCGTCGCGGGCTGAGGAATGTAGGTGAGGGGCCTGGCACCCGAGGCCCGGGAGGCGGCCACGAGCAGCTCGTAGGCGGTGGCGCGGAGGTCGGCGGCGGACAGGGCCACACCGAGGTCGGGGAGTGGGGGCGGCAGCGGCGGCGAGGTGGTGGCGGCTGCCGGATCACTGGAGTTGGAGGAGTCGCGGAAGCGGCGCGCCGTTGCCGTTGCCGTTGCCGTTGCCGTTGCCGCCATGCTACGTCTGCGATGCTCCCCGTATCTCGTCTGTTTGCAGATCGGTGATGGAGCAAGTTTAAGCGCGTGTTTGCTTTGGTTGGGTGCAAAAACACTCCGGGTTTTATTTGCCAACTTAACCGACAAACCCTACGCCAGCTCACCTAACAAATGAAATTCCTATATTTTTATTTTCCCATGGAAATTATCGTTCATCTTAAGTTACGTGTTGCCTTTCTTGATTTATGCGTTACAACGATATGTTGATGCTTGACACATCAACTTGCTTTGTGAAAATTTGGTGTTTTTTTTAACAGTTTTACTACTCTGCAGGTGACTTATAATCTGCGTAACCATCATGTACCACACGGTAACCATGCCCACATCCACACCCAAAGCCCTATTCATCTGGCCTATTGCGATGTTCGCTCTCGTCTCGCCCCACGACCTTTTTTTTCAACTCCGGTGGGCTTAGAAGAGAAGAGATAAGGACGACCTTCTTTTCCAACTCTGGCGGGCTTAGAAGAGAAGAGGTAAGAGAAGAAGGTCGCCCAGACGGTGGGGATGACGGTAGGGTGGTTTAGGGGCCATGGCGGTTGTAGAGTCGGCTAGGCCAAGGCAGGACAGGGGAGTTTGGTTGGAGCTCATTGCGGAAGGAGTGAGAGAAAAAGACGACCACTGCAGTGCATTAGAGTTTTGCTGAAGCTTCGTGGCCGTGGTGATAGCCATTGAGCTTCGGCTAAACCCTAGCACAGTAGCGAGGGTGAGAGTGAGGATGATGATGATGATGAGGAGGAGGAGGACATGACCGCCAGCAAAATAGGCGGGGGGTGACGAGGTGAAGGAAAACGGCTTGACGGAGGTGATTGATGGTCAGAGACACACACCCTTTCTTTTTTTAAAAAAAAGTGTTCGATTCCAAGAATTAATGTTATTCAAATCTTCCTTGCAGGCAATATAGTTTGGAACCTGCTATAGCAGTTAAATTTCATAAATATATGCGCGGCTTCCTCCAACACATCAGTTAATAAATTAAGGCATCATGGCTTATTTTGGTACGGTCCAAGCAAATGCGAAATGCATGGATGGAAATTAAATATAGTTAATATTATTATAGTTTATAGGTGAGGACCGAACAGAGGGGACACATGAGAAGGTGGTTGCCGACGGTTTGATGGACCAACTCCACCTCATGTCCTCGTGCATCCATTACACAACACTTGATGCATACATACAGGCATGCAGCATCTATCACCTTTCAGTATCAACGCGAGCCATAAAAAGCATCAAGGGCTTTTCTAGAGGGGACAAAAATTTCATGTTAGGAAGGTGAATGGCATATCTCATACTTAAGATCTCAGTTCCACATGTTTATCTGGAAAACTTAGGTCGATGAGTTGGTGTGGCACCGTGTTCCGAGTGAGAAGGCATGCCAGACTACCTCTATGCTGCATTCCTGCTCATGGATCAGGTATGTTAATTGGGACGTCCTAAGTATTTTGAGAGTCTAGACTCTAGACCCTCCGTTCCATAAAAAAAGTTAATATGAGATTTATGCTGATCAAACTTAAACTTTTATAAGTTTGGTTAAATTTATAGAAAATATTATAAACATTTGTATATCTAAAGAAATCTATAATAAAAATATAGTGAATGATCTAACTAATGATACTAATTATGATAAAAATATTAATATTTTCTTATATATATATTGGTCAGAGGTAAAATGTAGTCAACTATTATGGACTAGTTCATAGCAAAAGATACTCATATGCTAATATGCATATATTAGTAAGAAACAGATTATTTTTCTTGGTTCCTACTTCCTACCACTGACGCCTTTGCTCCTCCTAGCACCAACAATCGCGGTTGCCCCTCCACTCAGTTGCTGCTGCGGGCGTCCCCCTCCTTGGACTCCCTCATCCTTTATGTGCTCTGCAAGTATTCATCCTCTTCGAGGTGGAGCTGCGCGTAGGCGATATGAGGTGCGGGAATGATGGTGAGATTTGGCCTACTTACATATATATGGAGAATACGTCAGAGAGGAGATGGCTAGGAGCAAAGACATGGATGCCACATCTAGCTGACTACAGGAATTAGAGGAGCGGGTATCTGGGCACCACACACAACAAAAGGGATGGAGGAGGCAACGATGGGTGGTGAAGTGAAGATAAAGAAAGCACAATAAAAAAAAAGAAGGGCAAAAGGAACATGGGGCACGGTTGTTTCTTTATTCTAATATGGGACACAACTTATTACACTACTATAGATTCATCAGTGCCGGCAGCTTCACTGTCGGAATTAGGACAACCGGCCGTGATGAAAACAACCACTACCGGTTTGTGTCTCTAACTGGCAATAACTGGTCGTCTAACTATCACTACCGGCTCAAGCCAAGAACAGGCAGAAAACCGATGGTGATTAGCCTAAAAGTACTCTAGCACCATCCTCACCTATATATATACACGTCGTCTCATCCATTATTCCCCAGTCCGAGACACACTGGTTTTGCTTGTTCACCTGTTCTTGCTTGTGGGAGCAACCGAGCAAGCCAACACTCTCGGCCGCCAACTTCATCTTCAATCTTCTAAAAGTTACCAACTTCTTATTCTAATCTTCATTGCTAAAAATATAGTGTTTTTCTAATAATGGTCGCTTTTATTTTTATTTATACATGAGTTCTACGTAGCCTTTGTTATTAGTAACAAAAATTATATTTTCTGCATCTTTATTAGCAACATTATATCTTGATCTTAGTTAGCATATTATTTTTATTTATAAATCATTTCTACATAACCTTTGTTAAACATTTATTGAGTTCTAGAACTTTGTTAGCAATATTATTTCTTGATGATTTATTATTTATATGTTTCACTTATATATGGAGTATTGTTAAGTGTAATATTTACATGGGGGTTCTATATTTATTGGGATATTTTTTCATTAATTTTAGTTATGATGAATGGCGGTGGACTTCCCTAGCCACATGAATCAGGTTTCCACCCTGGCGATCTTCCATTTGCGCCATTGCCGGTGTAGGCCGTCTCGTATTCTCCATACCCATCAATAGTATGTATATTTTAAGTTTTACGTGCTAACATAATTTTTGCATATATACATTCATTCATATACGATTGTTGCATATGTCACAGACTATAAAACCGGTAGGTGTCTAGAATCAGCATTACGGGTGCTCAGGATGTGCGACATCTTCGCGAACATGACATGTGAGGTCGAGAATGATGAAGGAGACGATATATGAAATTGCAATCTCGCCTTCGAGATACCCATTAGGAACAATATTGAGGTGCGCGGGACATCGCGGTTCCTGGACCATGGTCGCTGACCAAGGTAGACGCCCAGATTGATGTCGTGCTCCTTTCTTTGCAGACGATTGAACGAATTAGCTACCATGTGTCTGATTGGTCATAGATGAAGATGCGAGCTTTTATGCAACATAGTCTTGGACGTGCCGCTAGTAAGCAAGAGGCATGTGACATTCAACAATAGGGATGTGGTACGACGAGTATGATATGAGAGTAATGTTTATTTATTTAAATTATTATATGAGCGCTTTTTGATATTTTTTGTTTGACCATTGGTAGGTTATGTCCTATAATTACTGTTGGTGCAAAAGTTGATCTGCAAACACAAATGGCTAATACCCGATTTCAACGTTAAGGCGTGCCAGTCGATTTGACCTTAGAAGCGACAAAGGTGGTAATTCGAACACTTTGGTCCCGACAACAGCGATGCGCCCGGATGTCACGGCCAAGAGGTGTTCACACGGAACTCAAGAACTCGTCGAGATTGACTCGAAGAATCCCTAAGAACTCGTAAGTAAAAGGAAAAATATGCAGGGTGACCAAGTCGTCGAAAAGTAGATGCTAGAATATGTGTAAAAACTTGTATTTGATTGATCGTGTATATCTTACATCGCTACGGGGTCTTATATTTATACCCTGCCCAAAAGGTTACAATCAGACATGACTAGGACTCGAATTCCAAATTAAACAGGATCCGTATACAAAGCAAACTCTAATAACTATGGAAAGCATTAAGTTATCTTCCACAACCGATCGGCATACCCCCATGAGTCGATCGACAACTCCTGCACCCTTCTTCATGACCATCGGCAAACCACCTCTCATAGCCATCGGCAACCATCAGCACCAATCATAGGCATGAATCCATCACCACTCCTAGACTTGGCCATATTCCGTCGTTTTCTCATCGGCATCAACCTTCATCGGCAATTCTCCTGTGAACTAGTTACCACTTTTCTGCCTGCCGATCTATACCTCATTAACTCCAGATATGCGTCCAAAGATACGTGTCCAAAAACGGTGTCAACACATGCCCCCTAATTTTGGAGTATAAAATCATTAATGCTTCGAAATTCTCCTTAGTAATGATGCCTTTCCGCAATTACTCCTTTCTGTCAGTAATTAATTACCAAATCCAAACAACCTTAGCCCGGTTCTCCAACATGCTCCTTGAATCTCTCAACTTCTCGAACCGAATCTCCCAAACATACGTTCATCGGCAACATTTCTGTTAGATAAGACTGCCGATGAACCGACCAGGAGATCTTGCACAGTAAGATATCTCCAAAATCATGACCGCTTGCTGTCAAATCACCTGCGCAATCCCTTGATTACCGTGCAAACAGTTACCATATCCACCTGAACACCCTCGGATTTTACGGATACGGCGAAGAGATAAGTCAGATTTGCCCCTGCCCTCTTTGTCCTATAAATACTTCCTTCTCCGGTACTCTTCCTCCATCTTATCATTCTACAGCCTCAAACCCACCTTCCTGGCGGCGGCACTATTCGAGAACTTCAAGAACTTCGGCAAGGATCTCCCCCAAGAATCTTTCGAGTCTTCGATTCCTTCCTCCTCTCGGGAAGAAATGGCCATCAACTTCGTCGTCCCTGAGGTCAACTCAGCATCCCCTTTCTTCTTTTTACCGTATTCTTGATCTTTCGCATAGTTATTTACTTGGTCTTTTCTTTCTTTTCCCTATCTTTTCAACCTTCAAACCTTTAGGAGTTGGCCGAGAAAATTGTTATTCCCACCGATCAACCCCACTTCCAATGCCTTGGTCCATTGGAAAACCCAGATCCTACTGATTTGATAAATGCGGAGACAAATAGGATGCCTTTTAGAGATGAGAACTTCTCTTTAGATCTGTGGAAAGACACCTTTCGTTACTGGCCCAGTTCTACCAAGGGGTGGAAAGATTGGTTCCTGAGAATCGGCAACTCGAACGAGGTTCAATGGGGTGAGCGCAAACTGGACCAGTGCATTAGGCTATCCATTGCCGATATGGAAAGAAACGAATCACTATTGATAGCAGCTTCGTACTTCTGGTCAGACACCCTTAATGCTTTC
>Ga0182004_10000691_pt1 | contig 21977 bp, 13 predicted proteins | sample Sormic07211540_1_FD_120479 | JGI IMG/M metagenome (GOLD analysis project Ga0182004, IMG submission 120479) | Endophyte microbial communities from Sorghum bicolor roots, Mead, Nebraska, USA - 072115-40_1 MetaG | ecosystem: Host-associated > Plants > Roots > Unclassified | place: USA: Nebraska...
GGCTGCGGGTGGGCGGCATGCACATGTTGGCTGACTGCGGGTGGGCGGGAAAGGAAGACATGGCGCGGGAAAAAATCATCGGACGGAGTTTGCGGTCCGGCCGCTCGGACTCTAACAGTGCCCATCTCCCTCTCCTCAACACATCTCCGCGTGCTCATCGTGAACGCACGAGTCTTTGGGGAACAAACCGCGGCGCAACCAATCTAGGAGTACGCACAAGCAAACACGCACGTCGCCATCTACCAACTGCCAACACTGCCTGTCTGTCGATGGCTGTTTGCCTGATTCAGCAGCATGGCTGCATGAATAAAGATTAAACAATTCTGAAACCAAACCATGCACGGTCCATGGCAGTGGCAGCACGAAAATGGTTGCTTCCTTCTCATATCTCACGACTCACCCGGTCCGGAAGGTATATTTCAATCAAACTTTTCCGTTTTTTTCCCAATTCTTCTCTGTTAGTATCACTGGGTGTTGCTTCGTGCCGTCAGCCCGTCAGCAGACGGTGCGTGCCGCGGACGGGCTCGGTGCCGGCCACATGCATGACGGAACGTCGGAACGTGATCATATATTCTGCATCATGTACGTGGAGGAAACTGCATGCGTCTGCGCCCACGAGGCAGCGCGCATGGCTTCCCACTCCCAAAGTTTCAGTTCCGCATGCATGCACGTGCTGTATCTGCATGTCGATCGGGGGCTCGGGGCCCGCCCGCCTGGCCGCCGACGCCGGTGAGGAAGCCAAGTTCGCTAGTGCTACGGCTTGCCGTCTTCTTCGGCGGACTTCAATGGATCCAGTAGCATGGCAGCTCAGCTTGTTAAAAAAAAAATTCAAAAGCCGTCTACGAGACGACGCTGATTGAGACCATCGTTTGCCGCGGCGGCCGGCGCCCTGTTTGTCGACAGGAAAGCACGCCCGGAACTGCATGGGCGCCGCCGGCTGTTGTCCAGGCAGCTAACAAGCAATGTGGTTGCGTGCGTGCTTTGTGCTAGTAGTTCAGGGCCGGGCTTCAGGCAAAAAAGCGGCTCCTAGGCCTAAAAAAACAAAACAAAGACAGCAGTATCAAGGAATGACGCTGAGGCAGAATGGATACGCGGGCAGTAAGTCGCGCCCGCCAAAAGGTCAGGCGGCTTATCTGTGTGACAACGTGCTGTGCAGTCACTTTACATATCGCTGTTGGGGCGTCAAACCAAGGGACGGTACGGTAGTATTCCGCGTACAAGTCACAGCCTGCAATGAGCCTTATCTTGAACACGCTCCTAGGGTTCCGGTTTTTCCACGAAGAGACAAAGTGGTAGTGACAGGGACGGTGGGGAAGAAGCCGGCGCTGCGCTTCCGGACGGAAGGAGCTAGTAGCTAGTACGTGACGGGACAATCCATAGATCGCGTCGGTCGCACACGACAGCGACGGTACTGGTTCAACGTCTCGCTAGCTCCCCGTGCCCGGCCCGGGGAGGGCGAGGTGTAACGGGCCCCGCGGTGAGCCCCGGCTGGCGGCAAAGCTGGCCGGCCGGCCTTTCGGTGTTTTCAACGGCCGGAGATATACCTAATTGTAATTCAGCCCGTTCTCTATTGATGTGAATTGCTAGGCCCTTGTTCTTTCATATTTTTAGATGCACAACTTTTATTAGGTTAGTTATATCGTGTATAAGCCAAAATGATCTATCATTTAGTATAGAATTATATGTAGACGTACATCGTCTCATTCTTACCGTAGCATATTTTCAATCCAAATCTACTATGTTTCCAATCTAAAGCTAATTAACAAATCTAAATATAACATGATACTATGTTTTGAACAGCACACGTCTACGCACAATATGATAAGTTCGATGACAAGTTATATTATGATAAATGACGTGATTATTGTATAAAATCTTCAAACCATAAGTTTAGGAGCATGTTTAGTGGTCCATCTTCCAGCGTCAATGGCCAGTGGAGAGCTTCAGGAGTCCTGAGATCGACACAGAGATTCTTGTATAGTACGCACTTCATGTTGACCGACCGTGTAGTTAACGAAAACATTTAGATACTTTTGTTTATATTTAATAATTATTATTTAACATAGCCAGGGACGAAGCTATATTGTCATTAGAGAGTGCAAATACATCCTCCAAAATTGTAAAAACAGTGATTATGTCTAAACTTTTACCATATATGCATCCCCCCACGGAAGATGTCTATGCACGTACAAGCTAAATATACACCTTCTAATTTGCTATAGTTTCGCCACTGACTATAGCCTAGATAACTAGGTTCAAAAGATTCGTCTCGTAAATTATAAACAAACTGTACAATTAATTATTTTCTATCTATATTTAATGTTCTATACATATCTTTAAAGATTTAATGTGATAGAAAATCTTCAAAAATTTTAGAACTAAGCAAGACCAAAATTAGCTTTCGCACTCGCAGCCCGAGCACAACCACATGAAACGCCCATAGGGAGTTTACGGTACGTAACAAGTACATTGAACTCAGACTAATCTGATGTGCTGTTTTTCTAGTCGTAATCACTCACTGGTGACTAGCCGCCGCCGTGTTTGACGGCGGGAATGTCATGTCATCTATATGCCGGCGATACGTACGGGGTGCACATCCGCAGCAGTGTGCGGATCAGCTATCAGCATCAGATGTGGTGATAAGCCGCCTGCGTTTTCGCTCTCGCTCCGCAGTTTGCCGCGTTTCCTCCGCTGCGTGTATGGTGCTGTGTGTGTTGGGCGGCAGCTCGGAATTAATCGCACCTCTCCATCGTGACAGCGATACTGAGGCCTGGCTTCACGCATGCGCCAGCTGCGGACTTCTTGCACCGACAGTTCGCTGCTGCCCGTGCTGTTACTTGCTAGTTTCCCCTACTGATCTTCAGAGTTCCTTCAGACCAGACGTAAGAACGCTGTTTATGGCTTCCCAACTGCATGCAGGTGCAGGATCGTGACAATGGATGGTTGATCTGGCAGCGGCCCAAACTCCATTCACGAGTCACCCTCGCCCATGCAATGCAACAGCCCGGTAGCCACCGGAACAGTGAAGGAAGTGGTCCGTCAGAACAGAGGCCTGCGCTCTGCTTACGCGTCAATCTTATCCGCTTAAACCCGCCCAGCACGACCGCTGCTCCCGGCACTCTTTCTTGCAGCCGTTTTCCAAAACCCTTCGGCGCCGCGTGACCGAGCCATCCGCGCTAGTGTGTTTTTGCTTAGTAAACCGGTAAACGCGTGCTCCTCGTGGTTCTTCATTTGCATTATAAATTCATCTTTGCGTCTTTGTCAGGTCCTTAAGTATCCTCCTCCGGATGGCTGAGATTTTGGGTGTCGTGGCTGTATACGTTCACCATTCGGCGACTTGTAATGAGTTTCAGTCATAACTCGTGTGTAAATAAATAAACAAACAAATAAATAATACTGCATGCTAGGAGTATTTTTATTGCATCGTAACAAATGGATCCATCGAAACGGGTACTCCAGCGGTATACGAGCTCGCTGCTTGCATTGGTGCTTGCTTGCTGATGTTATAGGGACGTTTGCGCGTCCATACTGGGTTTACCGTTTGTCCGTTTATACGTAACTCCTTCCACTATCCGATAATAATCACACTTCTAAGTTATGTTTCTGCCTAGAGGTGACATGCATGAACACAGAACTCATATATAGCGCGAAACAGGGAACAGAGGACAGGCGGTGCAGCGCAAAAACGAGTGAACGAGAACATCCGCACACCGTCGTCATTTCCTCTCTTTTTTTCTACTTTTTTTTTTATTTAAGGGTCGACTTTCTGTTGGTCCCACGCACGCTGATGCATAAACTTTTGTCCAGTACTCCACATTGGATCTCACACCCTATGTCTATGTGTGCACATTTTTTTTACAAAAAATGAACTGTAGAAATATAATAAGTATTTTTAGGATGCAGAGAGCATTCCCTATGACTCCCAAAAAATGTAATTCTAAATTTGGAATTAGCTAAACTTTCTCTAGTTTTGACCTATTTTATAGAAAAAAATATCAACATTTATTATGTCTATATAGGTTTATTATGAAAATATATTTCATATTCATCTAACGATAATAATTTGATATAAAAATATTTAGTACTTTGTTGTATGTATATAGATGGTTAAAGTTTATATTGTTTTTTAGTTGTTTTGGACTGAGTATATTTATCATATCATCAATGGTTTACGTAATGGGACGCACTGCTATAAAGGTAACTTTTGGGCCCAGTCATACCTGAAGTAATGCGGTTTGAGAGCTGGAAAGTTCAGGCCCATGAGTTAATGGGCCTGCCTGACGTGCAATTGAACCAACCAACATCCAGCCCGCTCATCGAAGAAAAGAAAACGAAAAAAAGAATTTTATATAAAAAACAAAAAAGAGGAGAGGCCCGGTCTGCCGGAGCGGAGGGGTGCCGATCCCGTCGCCGCCGCTACCCCCTCCTCAATCGCGAGCAACTCCTTCCGGATTCGCACCGAGCTTTCGACGATTTTGATGAGATTAGAAGCCTAAACCATCCGGGCATCGGTATGCTGCGGAAGGCCGTCGTCGCCTTCATCGCTTGCGCCGCCCTGTACCTCGCCTTCTCCGCCTACTCCCGGCGCCAGGTGCGGCTTTCCGTTCTCCAGTTTGTCTGGTCAGGTTCAGTCGTTAGGATGTCTGACTGACTATGCTTAGTTTTCTAAGATAGTTCAGATCAATTAGTGCGTCGAGTCGAGATGCAACGTTGAAGGAGGAATTTATTGGATCTCTCTGTGCCGGGACCGGGATCGCTATATTCTGTAGGGATTCGAGCTCTAGCTGCTCGTAGTAGCGTTTTTGCAATGTGATGTCTGAGATTACTATGCATGTTGCCAGTATGATGTCACTAAGGGACCGTTTGGATCCCTTCATTTTGGAGGAACTGAAATCTATATAATGGATTAGGCTTGACATTTCATAACTTTCCTAAGCTCACAAATAAGCCTATCTCAAATTCATAGGGTGGGAGATGGAAATTGGATTCTGTAGATCACTATGCCATAATTCTATCTACAACTTATAGCACACTCTTCAACTCACTTCCCTACAATAGAAATGCAATATATAAGTATGTCCCTTGTATGGCTATTGGCTAACAATAAATATACAAATATATCCCATATACAACTATATTAGCTTAATTAATCTATGCCTAAATTGTAACTATTAGAATGAAATCAATTCCAAGGATCCAAACAGGCCCCAAGTAATTTTAAGGAGCTGGTTCCCCTGTCAACGGTGCTTTTGCAGTGGAGGTGGTAAGGCATACATGCGATTCGGTTTTCTACCTTGCCAATGCCATTATCTTTAACTGCTGAATTGTGTCGTCGTGTGGCTTGGCTCCAGCATTGGAACTATCATGTGTATTGATCTAGTCATGTTGTGTGACATTTTGAATGATGCATAATATGTATTTATTTCTTTATTACCCAAGACAATGGAGATGCATTGTATGTACTGCTCCCTCCGTTCCAAATCATAAGACGTTTTGGCTTCTCTAGATTCATAGCTTTTGCTATGCACCTAGATATATGTTATGTCTAGATATATAGTAAAAGCTATGAATCTAGAAATGCCAAAACGTCTGTAATTTGGGACGGAGTAAGTATTATGGCACTTCATTAGAGAAAATCAAAGGAAAAAGGGAACTACTATGACAGTACTGTGGTGAATGCTACAGATTTCAAAAGATTTATCTTATTTGTTTTCTCATGTTGCACAGAGCATTGCAGAGGTTCAATTACCAGCAGTTACTCACAGGGTCTACCTAGATGTAGAAATTGATGGCCAACACATAGGTATATTGCAATTAACAGCACATTGTTAGGTGTTTTAATGGAAATCTTTTGGTCACCTATTGCTTGCATTATTTCTTCATGTTTCAATACATTGTTGGCTTAATTCTTGATTGACCCGACCCCATAATTGCAGGTAGAATTGTTATTGGTCTCTATGGGGAGGTTGTTCCAAAAACAGTTGGTATTCTTATTATACTTCTCTTTTTCCAGCATGTTCTTTTATTGATTTTAATTTTGATTTTCAAAGTTTGTGTACTCCTATGCATGGCTGGTGCTTCTTATGCTTCTGTTCTAGACTCTTGACATGTGGCATAATCACGAACTCATACATTTGTGAGTTTCCTCATTGTTTTGGTTAAAAGTTACCCTGTTCGAAGAAGTAGAACAAGTTAAGTTGATACATATTGATTTCTTCCACCTTTCTGTTCCTATCAGTGTGCTGTTTTGTGTGGTTAATGAAGATGTAGTTGTTAGCACTCTTCCTATTTTCATGATCCCGATTATATATGCCTATGGTTTTTTTTTTCTTGAAAGAAAAATTTCTTGGCTGAGACCAACCTCACTGCTTCAAACTTACAATTATCCCGCCAAAGTTATTTTTTTTTGCAACATATATGAAATAAAATTGCCTTCACAGATTATAGTTCATCTACTAAATTTCTTTGTTCTACACTTTGCAGAAAACTTTAGGGCCCTTTGTACAGGTATTTTCTTTCCATGGCTTATTTTGTTGTCACCAAAATCCCACCTAAGCTGATCGTTCATGTCCATTTGTTCACCATTTCAGGTGAAAAAGGTGTCGGGTCCAATGGCAAACCTCTTCACTATAAAGGAACACCATTCCATCGTATTATCCCTGGCTTCATGATTCAGGGTGGTGACATAGTTAGAGGTGACGGGAAAGGAAGTGAGTCTATATATGGAGGCATCTTCCCAGATGAGAATTTCACTGTGAAACATACACATCCAGGTCAGTTTGCACTTTGCCTTTGTTTCAGTTCATGTGTACTTAGTTACAAATTTATTTTCAAGGAAACCACCACTATTTTGTTTGACACTAGTGATGCTATCTGTTAAAGAATATGCAACTTTTAGTTGATGACATCTTTTTTAGATTACAACAGGGTCTTGTTTCTGATTTTATTCACTAAGTAGCTACACCTGATTTCAAGAAAACTATGTACTGAGACCTACCGAGTTGTTTGTCGGCAGCAAGTTTAAAAATTATGGTGCTTCTCCTTTTGTTTTACTTTGGTTATATTTGTTTCATCCTGACATGGTTGGCAATCAGTCAGTGTGGCCAAATCTTGAATCTATGTTTGATCTCCTGACAGGTATCTGTCTCAAAATTATTAAAAATTATATTGGCCATTTCCAACTCTACCTCTGCTTTACTGTCTTGCAGGTGTTGTTGCTATGGCGAATTCTGGACTTGATTCCAACGGATCCCAGTTTTACATAACTACTATCAAGACAAGCTGGTGAGTTGTGTTACACACCATGTCTGACCACTGATCAACTTAGAAGCTGCAGCTCCTGAAATGGTAACTTTGTAGGTTGGATGGGGAGCATGTTGTCTTTGGCAGGGTGATCCAGGGAATGGATACCGTGTACGCCATTGAAGGGGGTGCTGGGACTTACAATGGCAAGCCGAGGAAGAAGGCGGTGATCACTGACTCTGGTGAGATACCCAAGGAGAAATGGGGTGATCAGGAAGCTTAGGCTGTTCTGCATTCCTTGTCACCATGCCATCTTCAACTCAGGCGGCCATATACTTCTTTTTTCCTTGACCTCCATGGTGTGCCACAGTTCAACAGGACTTCTGGAATGTTGTATATCGTAGCTAGTTTATGGCCAGTCGAACTGACTCCGATCCCTTGAGTTGTGAAGTGGAGATCTGAAAAGTCTTTAGCTAGCTTTGTTACCTTGATACCTGGATTGACAATCTTGTGTCTGAAGTTATTCTGCCATATATATAAGGAAGCTCGTAGCATGTGCATAACACTCTTGTTTATTCATTATTGGTATTACATTTGCACATGTATATGCAAATGCATGTAGCTCACACACTAAAAAAAAGATCTGGAAGATCTTACACATATACCATTACAGGATGGTTTATTATTTAGGGGGACAATAAAAAAGCACCGATCCATATGGTGCTCTCGGCCGGCCGGTTTGACAGAGCAGATTAAATTAAGCTGTTGAGGATTGCAAACCAGGCTAGCTAACGCTTGTGGAATCGAGTCCGATCGATCCGGTAATCAGTTCAGCATGGTCTGAGTGGGGAGCAGGATCTTGGAGTCGAAGGTGGCGGTGGAGTTGAGCATCCAGGTGTAGAACGGGTGGAAGACGACGGACGCCGGGCAGCTCAGCGTCGCCGGCAGTTTGGGGCACTTGATGAAGGTCTTGGCGTCCGTGTCCACGCAGAGGTAGACCTGGTACAGCTGCTTCTTGCCGAACGGCCCGTCCCGGCACTGCAGGCCCGGCTCGACGCCCAGCTTCGCGGCCACCGCCGCCTTGATCCTCGCCGTGTTGTACAGCTTGTAGTCCGGCAGGATGCCCTGGTCGGCGAGGGCGCCGAGGATGTCGGCCTGCTTCCTGAGGCTGAGCGCCGCCTTGAAGTAGTCCAGCTGCTTGAGGCCTGAGCAGACGCCGTAGTTGTCCCAGGCGCTCTTCCACGCGTTCACGCCGTCGGTTGGCGGGCACTTGAGCCTGATCCAGTAGTGGTTGATGTTGTTCTCGATCTTGTCCAGCTGATCGTACGTGTTCCATCAATCGACGATGCATGGTGGTTGATTAATTAAGCAGGTTTATTAAGTTTAACATATACTAGACAGAGAGTGAGTGTGTGTGAGAGAGGTGAGTTAATTAATTAACCTTTTTAGCATCGAAGGGGCTGCCGTTCCTGCAACGGACTATGGGCTTGTTAATGGACACGTCGAAGGTTTGGAAGAACTCGACGAAGAAATCCTCCGCCGGGTAGCCGTACTTGGGCACGCAGCAACCATTGTCGCTGTCCTCGCAGTATGCTCCAGGCCACTGTGCATACACAGCAATCCATCCATCGATAGATTTAGCTAGGCAGCTTGCAACTAATGATTTCACTGGCCTACGTAGGATTTAGCTAGGAAGCTCTCCATGAAGATGACATATGAAGTCAACAAATACCAGTTCTGTAATGTAAATTGATTTATCTAATAACCACTTTGCGCTCGAGTGTGCACCCAAATATTACCGTTTGTACAAAATGCCGTGTAAAACTAAAACTATATAATAGGCTGTTTTGGGGCTAATATATGAAATCAGGTGGGGAACACCTCCTCCCGTTGACTTTCAAAAAAAAACAATAGCAAAACGGAAAAACAACCCGAATCGAGTCGATTTTAACCTATATAAATAGGGGTGTTGTAGTTGAAAAGATAACTTTTGGCAAGATAATAAAATGAAGATTTTCTTTAATTACCTACCCATTATTCACACATTTGCCTTGTCTTTATTTGGGTTTTCTAATTTGAATAATCCGTTTGACGATTGTCTTGAGGGAAAAAAAATCAATGGTAATCTTTTCTGCAGGTTCTTTTGATATCTGTGAACGTACTCTCTTCGTCTCAAAAATAATCCAATTTTAACATTCAAATAAGCTCAAAAAAACATTGAGATGTTGTAAAAAAAATGTAAACTTTAGCTTACAATTAATTTATTGGGTCATCAACTCTTCGTATGCTGTCATAAAAAAGAGTGGTATACAGTTGCATGATGACAACGAAGTTTATGGATACAATAATTTGTCTTGGTCAATCCAACACACAGGGAGAGTAAAAAGATTAGAGGCAACACACCATTTTTATATTAATCAAAATAGCTAGTCTGCAACTTATTACTTTTGTTGTACATTACACGGTTCTACAGTAGAACAAACAAATCCAAAAATGACAATTTAGCTTCATATAAATGCACTTTGAAATGTAGCATCAGGCACGCGAGTGTGCTTAGACCTTGTAATGGAAGAGAAATATTACATAGACAAAAAATAATAATTGTAATTTTGTGATTGCAGATAATGATTCAGTCAAGAAAAGTAAACTGTCTACGATCATCAGATTTAGCAATATATGTTAGTAGACTGTTAATCTTGTGCACGAGATTAAGCATTTGAAAAGGTTCATACCATGAGGATAAGGTAAAAGAAATCAAAGGGCACCGCATTGGCAGCTGCCAGTAAGCCAAGGATTAGGCTCAACACGATCGTTCTGCGGCCTCCCATCTCTGCTATTTTGGCAACGGTTAAAGGCTGTTTGCTGCTGGCTGCCTGTTCAAGCGATCCTGTAGGTGGTATTTATAGTGAGGAGGTCGATTATCATGGGCGGAGCAGATGAGCAACATCCTCCATACAAGTCGACCTCAAATGAGTAACGGCCCGCCAATAATTTTTCTCTGTTTAATCATATATACTTTTGCTTGAATATTTGGTTAATTTGTTCAATAAGATCGCAAAAACTGTTTGTCCTAACCTCTAGCATAGTCCTAGGATGATAGAGGTTGTAAAGAATCATGTGTCCATATTTACGATCATATATGGTTTTGTAGTGATTTAGATGACAACACGAGCACTACAACTAGGTTATGTGTTAGACATGCTGTAATAGGTTCTAGGGATGCAATAGAAGAAGTGGTGTAAAGACTGACAAAAAAATATAGTTAAAATCACGAAGTGTGTAAAGTTTGCAAGTGTTGGAAGGTCCAACGACAAGGAATTAATATCTAGCGGATAATTAAATGCCATCTAATCCAGTGGTGTTCTACACTATGCAATTGAGAGCACCATATGACCCAACAAAATTACGACAGCAAGGACAAACTACGGCCTAATAGTGAATAGTGCTATAGACCTTAGGGTAATATTCTCTACACAAAGCACAAGACAATGAATAGTACACATAGTTAGGTCTTTGCTAACCCAATTCACCACTTCCCTTGGTTGCCACTCAAGTCCATTATTGGTATGAATACCCTCTCATCATTTTTATAGAAGGTATCAAAAGTATAACTGTCAAACTTGGAGGGTTGCGTGGCTGGGTTCTATTATAAAAAAACCTAGAGGGTTGGGTATAACACCCCCTTTCGTTAGCCTTGCTATTGTTCTAAACTTAAAACTACTCCTTGCATCCCAAGTTCATCTAACCCACTCAAGAATTGGCTAAGGATATGAGAAGATATTGAAATATCGAGTGCTTTTGAGCTTCGTTCCCACATTTTTCTTCATCAAGCCAAGTTTTCAACATGTTTGTTACTCTTGGATATCTCTCTAAGGTTTGCGCGTGAGAACCCAAGCTTATGGAGTGCCATCAGACTTTTGTAGTTGAATCTTGAGATGTGGTAGGTGGACCGATCTGTGCGGATCCAAGATTCCCGTTGCCGCAAGTGTAACAAGAAGGAGGGGGGAGATGAGGCGCATCGGGTTTCGGCTTGGTTTTCTTTGACCTCATTTGAAATAGTATCTTTTTTGAAGGCAAAAACTGTGGGGGAAATCCCCACAACACTTCATTTTAAAAATTTTGTAAAAAAGAGCACAAACATACAACAAGAATTTAACTAAATGCATCTAGCCAAAAACAAAAGGCTGATCTAAGATCATCCTTGAACCGAAGGGATTGAAAGAGGCACTGGTTTTTGAAATTTCTGAACCAAATGTCAATGTGGACTGGTCCATTATTGAACACTTTATCATTTCTTAGCTTCCATATCTCCCAGGAGGCAATGACCACTACTTCCATAAAGAACGGGATGTTTTGCTGTTGTCTCGCGTGTGCCAGCCTGGGGGTACAAACTGAGGCGCGTGTTCCACTGCATACCAATCTTATCCCAACAACTCTTATAGAAAGGACAGTCAAAGAATAGGTGCATGTTATCTAGAGGACTAAAGATCGTTTTCTTAGGGTAGTAATCGATGGATAGAACAATTGAGCAACTCATCATGTAAGTCAATATGTTTCCTTGTAACTGATTAGGAACCTGAGTGTAAACTGAATAGGATCTGTAACCCTACTTTTCATACTATAATATATAAGGTAGGGAGCCCTCAATTGATATCAAGACAATCTAGGCTTTCATAGCTAGACAAGCACATCAACACCCGTGTAATTCTTAAGCATACAAGATAAGAGATTGATTCTTCCATTTTAAGTTATAATTATAAGTCATTCTCGATTTTCTAGGAACATAAATGTTATATATTTGAATATAGTCATTAAAAAATAATTAAAAAAGATGGAACGACTTACTATTTAGAAGGGATAAGAGGAGTACAATACAATGCTCTATCGGTCAACTCATCGGATTGTATTGTATCAAACCTATGCAGCCTTGTGAAAAATATATTTATTATGAAAAATATATTTTATAATATATTTAATGACCAGCATAAATTTTTGTATTTTTTATAAGTTTAGTCGGACAAAAAAATGACATAAGGTCTCTAGGATTTATTTATTTATTATTTTTTTAGAGAAAAATTTATTTATTTATTAGATAGACAATGGACCCGATCTCGCGGCCAGAGGGCCGGCCCACTGATCGACGCAGACGACAGGGATAAGGTGTTACAATCAGACGGGCCCAACCCGTCGCATGCATTGTGCGTCGTCGACTCGTCGTATATATATATACGGGACGAGGATATTCGGCAACGTGCTACAATGCACGTGATATAATACGCGCGTCTCGATCTGGTCGGCACGTAACGCCAGCGTACGTCTCCATGCGTGTATACGTACACAAGTGGCCGAACGAAAAGAGCGCGGACAAACCGGACATCATCGTCTCACTGTGTGGTTCCTACTAGCTAGCCTATATATCTAGCACGTGTAGCTATACCACACCACCGTATCCGTATGAGACGAGGCATTTCGTCATTCGAGTCTCCTCGTCGATAATTAACGTGCGTGTCGTCGTTGTCGTCCTGATCTGCTCTCCAATTGTGCGGAGGGAGGAGCGCGCAGCGAGCTCTGCTGCATGCAAGTGCACACGAGACACGAGCCTTTTTTTTTTTTTTTTCTTTTTTGACTACACGAGACGAGACACGAGCTAGCAGGGGGCCGGGCCGCGCCGGAGAGGACATCAGGGTCAGGCACGCGATCGATCGAGACAAGAGGACACGAGAGGACCAGCTGGTTATAGCACAAGCAGCTAGCTAGCTAGGGCGTGAAACGATAATGAAAGGTGCGTCCGTGGACGCGCACGATCGACTCGTCGCAGCTAGCATGCATATGCGTCGACGACGACGCGGCGGCGCCCGGCCCACCCGCATGCATCTGACAAATTATACTCGACGCTGTGCAACAGCAACCCTGTCAGTAGCGGAAGGGGGAGGACAATAATAATTCAGTCTGCGTACGTACGTGGGCGTGGGCGTGGGCACGGCTGGGCACGCCCAACGATCGATCGTCCTGCGACCGGCCGGCCAGCCACGCACGTCGATCGGATCGATCGGCCGGAGTCGGTCTCTAGCTAGGATATCGCCGCCGAACAAGGTGACAAGCCATGCCACGACGCATAGTACGGTTTCTCGATCAGTACACGCTGTTTGGACTGTTTACATAATTCTAGCAATATATGCTCGCGTCTTATATATTGAAGAAAGAATCAAAATTTCTTTCTTTCATTCATTTTTCACTCTTGGCCGTCCATCACCTCACTTCTATCCTTTTTCCATGTTCGTTCATCCCTCATCCCTGCCTTTGGTCATCGTCTCTCACTCTTAGGCCTTGTTTAGTTCTCAAAAAATTTTGCAAAATTTTTCAGATTCTCCGTCACATCGAATCTTTAGACGCATACATGGAGTATTAAATATAGACGAAAATAAAAACTAATTGCATAACTTGGTCGGAATTGACGAGACGAATCTTTTAAGCCTAGTTAGTCCATGATTGGACAATATTTGTCAAATACAAACGAAAGTGCTATAGTGCCTGTTTTGCAAAATTTTTTGGAACTAAACAAGGCCTTACTCGTCATGCTTTGAGTTTGCAATTGCAAAGCATTTGTTGCCATGCTACTCATGCAATAGCCAAGTCATTTGAGCCCGTTCGCGCCATGACAGTGAAAAGGCTTTCAATTATGGAACCTCCATATTACTTCAACCATAAAACTATAAGACAGTTTTTGTAACACCAAAGCATTTTAATCCACATAGAACTAGCCGGTGCGCGTACACTTCTTGTGCCCTTTCCAAACATAATTCTAAGTTGATTCATCACTACTTTAAACATCTGTTTCACATTGTGAAGCTCATCGATCGTCTCATTGCCATCAAAGGATTTCTTGTTTCAGCGGGACTCACATAACTCATCTTCTTGCACTATATATGACACACAATATTTTCCAAAACCATCTCAAATGAAAAACTCTTGTTGAGCACTTGTGTCTCCATATGAGGCCACCTGAAAAATTCTAAATTTGAATTATAAGATCTAAGAACTTAAAACTTATATTTGGATTCTTAAATGATTTCAAATATAAAAATCATCAATGACATAGTTTTAGGTCATGTCAACTACATAGTTTTAGATTTGCAATTTTAAAGTTTGTCTTCATTCAACCTCATATGAAAAAAATAAAAGAATAAAAGAGAGCAAAGAGACAACCAATTTTTTCGTGCGGTATCGGGTAGTTGCCACTACCCCCTAATTCGCATTGGAGCACCAATGAGTCGCAAAGACTCGATTACGCTCCCTTAAGTCATGAAGTTTAAGTCTTCACTAGTCAATACCCATTCTACTCTCCGGATTGCCAGGTTTCAAACTGAGCAAACCAATAGGAGCCTTCCCACAAGGTCACTTAGTCCTTCATTGGGACATCTAGGTGTTCACCAAGAGTAACAAACCTTTAGTAGCACCTTAATGAAAACCAAGCCAAGAACACTAAGTACACTCTCGCAGCTTGCAATATTGACTTGGATGGCTCCCAAATCCTTCATAAACTCCCTCTATACGTGTGCCGCACCTGGGGGCTAGGGTGAAAGAGCATCACAAAAATAATTTAGAGAATGCACACATATAAGGTGTGAAGGCCCAGTTGGATGATCCATTGTGCTCTATCCAGGTGCACTAGATCATATGGTGATCCTATATGGGTAAGTTTCCTAACAGTCACGAGGAATATGCCAAAATATGCCTCATCAAATGACCCACTGTGGGTTAGATCGACACCATTGGATCATACAATTTGGCTACTTGACACATAACCGATGTTCACCATCATCGGATTAACCTTGACCTTTTGTGAGAGGCGGATCACTTGCCCACCTCGGTTAAAATTACAGTAGTAGGATCCACGGGCGCACCAGATCATATGGTGAAACATAGTACCTTGTCATAAATCTACTTCTACTCAGGTACTATACCCCCTTATTCCTTATCATCGATTGTTTTGGCTGGCCAGCAATTAGGATTGCCCTATTAATTAAATTACCCATGGAAAATTTAGATTAACTTACTTACTAGTGTAACTATATATTATATCATGTAGGTACCATACTAAGAGTCTAATATTTGTGTAGGTTTTCTCTCTTTTTTTAACTAGCAAACATATATTTGTGTTGCAACAAGATCTTCAACTTGTTGCGTGGCTGCTGAGACAACTTGTGGCTTCGAGATAGCCATATGTTTCCATTCATCTAGGAATTGAACTCCGACTTCGTACTATGTTTGCACGTGTTGCTCTAACTGGTATGAGTACGAGAGGTTAGAGATTTATTGAGATCCATCATGTCACGTGTTTTATTTCGTCTTGGGATCAAACTCACACCACGCCCGAACACTTGACTTGTGTATGGACATGTGAGAGAGTGGTGGACCATGGAAACAATTTGTATTTCAATTCTTTTGGAATTGGACTAATACACTTCTCTTACTCGTATTACACTACTCTTACATGTATAGGCACAGGAGAGCGACATTGATTCCATGGATCCCCAACGAATGATTATGAACAAAGAAACATTTCGCTCTTTAATATTAGGAAATAGAAATAGAATAGACGATTGGAAAGGCCACCGGGTAGCTCTCAAGGTTTATTTCCTTAATATACAGGTGGAAAAAAGGTCGAATAAACAAAGCCGCCACACTTATTCGCTGGGCATCACCGTGCATTGCCCAGATCGAGCGAGTGAGGATCAAGGCAGAAAACATTATTATTCCATACGCACGTCACTGAACGCACGCAAAAACTGACGAAATTAAAGACGAGCTAGGTAGATCATGGATGATGGATCGTCGGCGGGCGGTGGCTCGATCCGGCAACGACGAAACGCAAACTCACGAAAATGCAGAGGGATCGACGATCGCATCAGAGATCAGTTGTCCATGGCGAGGCCAGGCAGCACGAAAGGGTCGGCTGAATCGTAGAAGTCGGCGGACTCGTCGCTGAGCTGCTGCTTGAGCATCCACTTCTTGTAGGGGTGGAAGAGGACGGAATTGGAGCAGGTGTACTTGGCCGGCGCGGGGCAGTCGATGAACGTCCCGTTGCCGTTCGCGCAGAAGTAGAGCTGGTACAGCATGTACTTGTCGAAGGGCCCCTTGCTGCACTGGATCACCGGCTCCGCGTTGATCCCGCTCTTGAACACCTTCTTGATCGCCTTCAACCCGTAGAGCTCGAAGTCATCCTCGATACCTGCAGCAAAAGATCCATGCATATATATGGGCCAGCATCAGCTCTCGTAACATAGATACAGCAAGCTACTCAGCTCTGAATCCGTTCACTTTATAAGCCGCAAATAAATCAGCGAACAATGCTTTTAGCCATGACTTTATTTAAACAAGCGAACATGCTCAGTTTACCATTTTGTTTTAGGCGAACGAGGGGGTTGATCTTGCTACGGAAGGAGAGGGCCTTCTCGAAGTAGGCTTTCTCGTCGAGGCCGGAGCAGGCGCCGGCCTTCTTCCAGGCGTTCTTCCAGCTTCTCTGGCCGTTGTTGGCGGGGCACTTGATGTTGATCCAGTACTGCTCCAGGCCGATGCCGGTAATCTGTCGAGATGGACATTGCACACAGACACACACACACATTAAAGGTACTACGGTGTCACACCTACGACGACAACACTAGATGTGCATATATATGGCGATCGAGCTGGAGCGAGAGTCTACGGACGTACCAGGTTAGGGTTGTAAGGAGCTTGATTGCTGCATTCCGTCAGTGCAGCGTTGGTGGTCGCGTTGTAGACGGTGAGGCCCGTTATGTAGAAGTCGCGCGCCGGCGAGACGCCGGTCGTCGGCTTGCAGCATCCAGCGTTGGTCTGCTCGCAGTATGCTCCTGGCCACTGCGTGCGTGCGTACGTCCATGATCGAGCACACCATCCATGCGCAAAATAGAGTTGATCAGGGAATTACGTTCAGCCATTTTATTAACGAAAACTAAAACAAAATAAAAAAAAAATAAAACAAGTTCCTGCAAGATTGTACAGTGTGTCGTTCTCTCCTCGTACATACGTCCATGCCTATATATATGTGTGATGACAAGGCCAGTGCGATAATTTGCCTCTCACCAATCAAATTATCGTCCAAAACTCAGGAAAAACGGGCCAGTGGTCCATGAGAAATCTGCTTATGGGTTCCACATGTATCGTCGTCTCCGGAGTTGTTCATTTCACTTGTTATTGTATATAGACTCATGCATATTACATATTACATTTTGATCTGCAGATTAATTAATAATGAGAACGACATCCGTGCACATATCCATAATCCATGCAGGGTTTAGCCTTCTATAATAGTTAGCAGGACACACAAATTTTAGGATCATATATAGGTTCTTGCCTGTTTTTTTCATGCCATTATAACTGAATTAACCTGATATATAGTAAGACCTATATATCTCAATTAATGATACTAACAGTAGCTAGTACAAAATACACATAGTGACTGAAGGAAATAGCTAAGCTCCCCGTGCGTACCAGAAGAGCAAGCTGGTAGTAGATACCGGAGGAGTCATCAGCAATTGCGGGAGAAGCTACTAGCAGCAAGCCAAGGAGGCACAGGAGTGGGATCCTGGAGGAAGCCATATGGAAATGGAATGCACCCCGGCCCTCGCTAGCTCTCACGAGACGAGCGCGACTCGCGATCTACCACGAATGGCACCGATGAGCATGGCCTCCATCGCGTGGCTACTTATAGGCAGACGAGAGCGCGTCCGCACCACATTTTATCTCTATTCTACACCTAAAAAATAATACAAAAGAGGCCGGCCGCGCCGGTATCGTCGGCTCACCCTGCTCAGCTCGTCCCTGGATTTTTTTTACTCAACTCCACGAAATCAGAATCAGATATCAAATCAAATCGTTCTAAATCTGAATAAAAAAAAAGAAAATATCGAACTCAATCAAATAAAAACTGAAAATGTAATACAAGTCTGGTGCTGCAGCTAAACTTGAACTCGACCTTGCATCGCATGCGCGAGGGCTCGTGGACCACCAGACTTGGCTTACCTTATAAATAAATTATATTAGGCTTGCTCTAAAACCTGCTCTCGCACATGATCCGATCCGGTCGCAAACCCGAGACCTGTGGGGCAAAAAAACACTCTGTAGGCCTTGTTTGGATGTAGTCGGATTCGTATCAATCCACATGTGTTGGGGTGGATTGGAGTGGAACTTCAGCTAAATTCCACCCAAATCCACACCAACACACGTGGATTGAGGTAAATCCGACAACATCCAAACAAGACCGTATGATTGAGAGAACCCATGCAGTACTTAGCAGTCAATTGTGCCTTGTCGTTATCAATGTGAAGCAGACCTATTTTGTGTATGGTTGGAGGAATGTGGAGACAGCTTTATATTTTCTATATAACTAGATTTATAGATTTCTTCATATGTTTATCAAGCATAAGGTGTGTTCATGTAGTTGTACGTAAAAATTCGTTATCTCCGCGCTTCACTAATATTTGTGGGCTCTACGTGTTGTGCTCCTCTCTCATCCATTGCAATAATATAAGTGCAAGCATGTGGTACAGTACAATGGTTGATGAAAATAATCATCCATTGCAAACATTTAGTTTTGGAGAGAACCCCACAGCAAATTTAACGTGGGTATACAGTATTCCGGCATCTACATGAGTTATATATTGATCACTCAACCAATTAATCCTAGCTTATTATTATGCCTTCACCAGTGGCCTTCTCAGAACTCAGATCGATCTTGTGATGCATGAGTTGTCAGCTGAGGAAACGATGCCTTACATCGCAGGGCAATCGAACCATGCATGCATGCTCTTTAGTCTTTAGGCACGAACCCAATCCAATTAAACTAGGATAAGGTGCATATATACTCATTAAACAACCAGTGTACAAGGAAATGTTATTTACCAGAGGGCTGCACGAATTCTTTTATCAAGAGAGAGGATAATTTTTATCTGGCCTAGGCCCTGCACAAGCGTTTGATATATATGTTGAAAAAAAAGGGAGAGGCAATAACCAAATCCATCCTATTCGGTAGACTTTTTGCCATACATCAAAGTATCGAACCCACACCTCTGGAGAAGGTCTTACACCTCTAGTCAACAGGTGACGAATAAAAGCTCTTAGAAAGCTCTCAAAACACAAACCAAGCAAGCCACCAATTATACTAAAGCATTCTTTTTGAAACACTATTGTGCATTTTGAGTGATGGGAGGCTATTCTTGCATATGTATTGTGTCTTTTAATTTACATGAGATATCACTACTACAAAATTGTATTTCTCATCGAAATTTACAACTTTGGCATTGGTCGTTTCATCATCCGAGATTGTTTAACATTTGAATTTCAAAACGCGTTATACTTTTAGGACCTTAAATAATTTTAAATAAGAAAAATTATCAACTACAAAGTTATTATCATCGAGTATACAATTTTGGTTTTGGTCAATTTTCCGTTTGAGGACGTTTGAATTTTTTCTGAAAATTTCATAATGTTAAAACTCCAAATATAAATTTGGGACCACAATAATTTCTAATAAAAAAGTGGGTTAACTACAAAGCTGTAAATCTCATCACTTTTTCATCTGAGGCCGTTTGGACAATTCGAAAAATCTGAATTTTGATAAATGTGAACTTCAGACAATATTTTGGGACTATAAATGGTTTAAAATTGAAAATTCAACAAGTAGAAGTTGTAGACCTTATCGAAACTTACAACTCTAATATGAAGTTCGTTTCCATCCAACTCAATCTGAGAAAAATATTAGTTTTATTATACTGCAACATATAGTCATCACCGCTAACACATAAGCCAAACGGCAAAAATGATTTCATCATCAGAAAGTAACCCAGATCAACAATGATGATGGACTATCTCCAGCGGTTTGTAACACGAACCGCTAATGATAATTGTCTCCATTTTCACTAACTGTTCGTAATACGAACCAATGGCTAACGGTTCATAACAACACGAACCGGCAGCCAAAACGGCTTAGAGCAAACCGACGATAAAATTAGCGGTGGTGACGATAAATTATGCAGTGGTGGATGATCGACCTTAATTTTGATCTCCTAGAAACAATTTCAGTCAGTGCCGAGCTGCTCGGATTATTGCTACTGCGTCTAAAGATACTTCCACAGAAGCCGCCATTCGTTTGAGCACGTTATTCATTGCTGTGTACATGCAGCAAGCAGCTAGGGCATGAGTGCGACGCCTACCTTGTGAGCCACTCGTCTCGCGTTCGATTGGATAGCCATAGCCTTGCACCGTGCACGTCTACCGCAGGCACACGACCGCACTGAGTATGACCACACCAGCACCCCACCACCCCCCTGTAGTATATATAGCCACGTGTTTAGTTCACGAAAAAAAATTGCTATGGTATATATAGCCATGTTTAGTTTGTCAAATAAAATTTTTTATATATCACATTGGATATATCCAAAAATATTTAGAAGGGATTTTTTATACTAATAAAAAAAGAATTAATTAGATTTAGAAGATTCGTCTTATAATTTATAATTAAAAAATATAATTAGTTTTTTTTGTCTGTCTTTAATGTTTCATATATGTGTCAAAGATTTTATAAGACGGGCGTAAAGTTTTTAGTTAAAAAACTAAACTGAGTCCGACGAAAAGGACGTAGGAGTACGTATTTTGCAGTACGACGCGACGTGAGGCGTGGCACCTACCGACCGGGCCACCCAATAGACGTGGGCGAAACGACATGTAGCCCAACAGCCTCGATGGATCGTTCTGCCAGGCCCACGTGCACGTCCACGTTGTGAATGATGAAGGAATCCTCCCACAATCGTCACTCGTGAGTCGGGACTCGTCAGCTTGGACCGTGAGGCTCACGTTACTGCAGCCCTGTTATCTCCTAGCGGAAAGGAGAATGAGGCAGAAAAATGAAAAATAAAATTCAAATGCTTTGATTTCTCACTATATAAAGTTAATATTTTTTCTCGAATAATATAAAGTCAATAATCTAATTGAGAATAAGATTCAAACATTCTTCATGTTTTTTATCTATATAGTCCATATTCTAAATTACTATCTAAAATCATTATTAGAATTTGATCCAAACAATGTCTAAGTTTGGGCCGCTCACCCTTTTGTTCATGTGCAACTCCGTGGCTTTGTTAAGCATGCCGGGGAGGGCCAGAGGGGGACACACTTTCTACCTTGCGAGCATTCAGTTTCACTTTCACACCACGTACAATGCAAAAGGCGCTTAGATAGAAAGAGAAAAATACTTTTGTAACTAAGCGTTTCTTTATAACCTTAATCTACAACGCAACACGTATTTGAAGGCGCTTAAGTTCCGACTGTTACGTTGCATGCAAACACCAGTATCGGAGCCGGTCCAGGCGTTGATGCTTCACGGAGTGGTGAATCTATTTTTAAGCGCCCGCTCAGGACTCCACCGTGGCAAAAAAAGCTATTTAACGGCCAATACCTGATCATAAGCGCCCAGCGTTGTACAAGCCCTAACTCGAATATCTTACCTCATACCTCCACAACTTTGAAATCATTTAAATTAGGTATCTAGGTTTGAAATAGTTGTAATGTGGTTTCATAATTTTGAAGTTAAAAATCCGATAAAGTCCTGATACGATTTTTAAACCTAAAAAAACACAAGGCTTCTAAGAAAATTGTAAAGATAAATCGAAACACAAGACACTGATACAAAATATGTAGAGCTTATGAATATATATATA
>Ga0182004_10000692_pt1 | contig 21975 bp, 15 predicted proteins | sample Sormic07211540_1_FD_120479 | JGI IMG/M metagenome (GOLD analysis project Ga0182004, IMG submission 120479) | Endophyte microbial communities from Sorghum bicolor roots, Mead, Nebraska, USA - 072115-40_1 MetaG | ecosystem: Host-associated > Plants > Roots > Unclassified | place: USA: Nebraska...
GAGAGCGGAGGTAGCCGATGCTTGGAGCCGCTGTGCGTTTCGCCTAAACCGCGTAGGTGCTATGGAGCCGCAGGCACGGTCTTCTGATCTCGCCCGGCTCCTGTATCCCTTCTCTCGTCTCGGTAGGGGAAAAAAAGGGGGCTCCAGTGCAGCGGCCCTGGGAATCGAACCTTGGTCACAACATTGTTTGCGGTCGCGTGTGAGTAGGTGCAGGTGTGTAAGGTCGTGATCATACTTCTAATCTAGACCGTTAAATCTGTAAGACATGTGTTGTGAGTCGTTGATCTTGCAGGTGGAATTTGCCTAGAGAAGATTTCAATTATAGTAGAGATAGAAACTACGATGTTTTGCATTATGTGCCCCTCACAAGCGCCCAGAACTGCATGTCTATTGCGCTTCGTGTTCCCTATCATTACAACACATTTTTAATTTTATTCTATGTAAAAACCGTCGACATACTTCATCGGAACAAAAGAGGATGAATATTTTACGAGCATATTTTATTATTCAAATAAACAAATTCTATATGTACATTGAGATCTTTTTTTGAAAAAAAATCCTTTTCCTTTTATTCCATCCATCACCTGGGGCTGCTTACCACTGCCCTGTTATGCCATGAGAGACGAAGGAAAACTTGACGAAAGGTCTATTTGGTTTCTCTTGCTAAATTTTAGCCAGATAAAATTATTTTAGCTATTTTTATATAACTAGTGGAACTAAACTAGTTTAGCTTCTTTTTAGTCAGTTTGTTTGAAAGTTTAACTACTAAAATTTAGCTAATTTAAATTTAACAAGGGGAATCAAACAGACTCTAATATTAAACTTTTTGCCCAATAAGAAGCCGCTAACATGGCCCAACTACTACTGCCTACGGTTAGGCTTTGTTTAGTTAGGCCCTGTTTAGTTTCCCATCTAAAATTTTTTCGTCCATCCCATCGAATCTTTGGACACATGTATGGAACATTAAATGTATATAAAAAAATAAACTAATTACACAGTTTGATTGAAAAACGTGAGACGAATCTTTTAAGCCTAGTTACTCCATGATTAGCCTTAAGTGTTACAGTAACTCACATGTGCTAATGATAGATTACTTATGCTTAATAGATTTGTCTTGTAGTTTCCTGATGAGCTATGTAATTTGTTTTTTTATTAGTTTCTAAAAACCCCTCCCGACATCCCTCCGACGCATCTGATGTGACACCCAAAAAAATTATCTACAATCTAAACAGAGCCTTAGTGAAATTTTAGCTTTAGATATTCGTATGTATTTAATAATTATTATTTATATAGATTAATTAGGTTTAAAAAATTTATTTTACAAGTTATAGATAAATTATGTAATTAATTATTTTATTTATCTATATTTAATATTTTATGTATATATTGTAAGATTTGATATGACAAAAAAATTTTAAAAAAATTAGCAATAGCAGGCCACGGGGAGAAGCAACGGAAAGAGAAGGCAACAGCAAAAAGCGCGAAAGGCTATCCGAGCCGTTCCCTTTTATCTTCCACGTCAGCTCGCGCTTGCGTGGCTATAACGCCTCGCATCGCCCAATCACACGACGCGAAATAGAGCACATGCAGCGGCTGCCACAGAACCTCCCTGCCGCGCGGACCCCACCCTGTCAGCAAAGCGATAACCCCCAATCACACGACGCGGCCATGACTCGGCGCCGCAGATAGGGATGGGGCGCCCCGCGAAATAAGGCTAGTGTCAATGTGAGTTTTATGTTTCATTTGCATTAAATAGGTTGTAACATGAGCTGTTTTAATGACATGACAGTGTATTTAAGAAAAGAGAGAAGAAATAGGTTTCATCTAGATGAAACTCTCTTGGCACGATTATCAAGTCTCTATGAGTCTTGGAATTAAATGCTTATGAAACTATAAGATGAAACTCTCCATTAAGAGTGGGTGTTTCATTCAAATTTTATTTTATTTTATATAACATGACAGTCTTAAAAACAACGCCATGAAACTCTCTACTGGAAAATCCACTGGGGGGCTACGACGGCCCTAGCGCCGGTGACCACGACCAGACCACCGTCCCAACGGCCAGCGCCCACCCACTCGGACCCCACATCCACCACTGGCATGTGGGCTCGCTCACGTACTGCACCTTATTTTTCCTTCCCTTCCGTGGACCCGGGAGCAGTAGGAGGGCCCCACATTGGACACTGGGCCAACCGCGGTGTATAAAGGCCTGTCCCACGCGCCAATCAATCCTGTTCTCTGTTCTCTCTTCTCCGTCTCGCGCTGCGCCTCGCGTCCTGTCCTGTTCCCGTCCGCCACGTCTCTCCTCTCATCCTCTCATCCGCTCTCCTCGCCTGCGCGCTGATCCTCATCCATCGACCGCGACTCAAAGGGCGACGACGAGCGCAAGCACAGCATGACGGGTACCGGCGACAGCGGCGGCGAGCACTACTCGCACTACTCGCGGCAGGTCCGCGAGCTCTGCGCTTTGCTGCTCACCATCGTCTACCCCACGGCACCGGGGCGGGGGGCGTCGTCGGTGTCGATGTCGATGTCGCCGGCCGCGGCGGCGTCCATGCTCCTGGGCGCGTCGGTGGCGCTCATGCTCTGCGGCTCCGTCACCTTCGCCATCGGCTTCTTCCTCATGCCATGGGTCGCCGGCCTCGCGCTCCTCTTCGGCTTCGCCGGCGCCGTCAACACCCTCTCCTCGGGGCTCTTCCTCTGCACCAACACCAAGCAGCCCCCGGCCGCTGCCGCCGCCGCGGTCCCTTGCAAGCACCCGCGGGGACGGATCATCGGGCCCCCGACCACAACCCCAGTGATGCGCTCCGACGCGCTCGTCGCCTAGCTTCCTTTCCTCCGGGCCGGCGTCCCTAGATTTTTTGCTTTGATTTCTCTTCGTGGATCGCTACTAGGATTCCCTGTAAAAAACGCACCCTTTTTCTGTACTACGCTGAGCAGTATGATCCAGAGGAGGCGTTGTTGCTTGGCTGGTTAATGGGAGGAACCGAACCTCGAAAGAAATTAATTAAGTGATTGTTTAGCCTCATGTTGGCAATTTCGTTCTGATTCGCCTAAATAATTGTTTTAAAATTCCCCCCCTTGTTCATGTTCTTGTTTTGATGATGACAAGTCTACTACTAGCCTACTAGGTGACACGTATTTCTTTTTGATAACTACTGCTTTGTTGGTCAGCATGATCACGAAACTTTGGTAACGTGTTGGCTACGGAGAACAGTGCAAGTTCGCTACCTGTGGAACGCGGTGGCAGTCCACCCGCGTGTGTGGTGAGATAGACGTCGAGCGGCCTGTTGTACTGTGGGGACACACGGGGCATATTCCGTACACGTAACGGACAGTGATGTGAGTGTTTTGATTGAGCGTGCTCGTCAGCTGTGAGAGAGAAGTAATCAAACATGTGGCCCACGAGGCGTAAAAGTGCAGGCTCGTCACAGTCAGGTCTCCTTTAGTTTGAAATTTTTTTTGGTTTGGGGGTAATACACCTAGGGATGAAAACGGATCAGATACGAAAAAATATCAATGATACCATATTTATTTTTATATTTTGGTCGAATTCAGATTTGAATACGGATAAGATATGATTAGATGTCGACATCATAAATATATGATTTAAGTATTCGGATACGGATACAGTATCGGATGTTGAATATTCAGACTCAGATACGGACAGATCTAAAACCCTTTAAACGAATTCGATCTCGAATACGGTCAGAAAATATTCGTACCATTTTCATCTCTAATTGTAGCATTTTTGTTTGTTCGTGGCAAATATTGTCCAATTATAGACTAACTAAGCTCAAAAGATTCATCTCGCGATTTACATACAAACTGTGTAATTAATTTTTGATTATATTTAATGTTTCATGTATGTGCCGCAAGATTCAATGTGACAGCTAAAATTTTTTTTGGTTTTTTGGGTGAAATAAGACTTGGTTTAGTTCCCTAAATTTTTCAAGATTCTCCGTCATATCGAATTTTGTGGCACATGCATGAAGTATTAAATATAGATAAAAAAGATAGCTAATTGTACAGTTTACCTGTAATTTGCAAGACGAACCTTTTGAGTCTAGTTAGTCTATAATTAAATAATAATTACCAAATAAAGCCGAAAGTAGTAGCGAAACCTAAAAATTTTCGCGAACTAAACCAGGCCTAAACCCTCATATGAGAGATTGGATGATCATTCGTGCGTCTTTGTCCGAGCTGCTCCATTCGGGTTCGAGTGATTCAGGATGAATGAATGAATCTGAGCGGTTTTCAACTTCTCGTGATTGATTCAAGTTTTGTAAGACCTACTTTTTAGAATGCAGAATTTTATTTCTGTTTTCTATATTTCCAGTAAAATTGATCTGGGGGAGAATCCTAATGCTACCACCTGTCGGAGCCGACAATCCGTTGCTGTAGCAGCCTAGCAGACGCAAGAAGCGGTGTTTGATTTGGGAAGCGCGTCCCCGTCCCCGGGACTGCAATCTAATATGGATTGTTTTTCACATGCTTCCATTGACTAGTGTAGTATAGGTGTGATTGGTTGCTCCTTGGTCTGCCATCCCGGATGGATGGCCTATGCAGCTCAAACCATTCCAGATGAGACCATGCACCTTTGCATGTTTGGTTGCAAATGAGTGTAGCATACTGGATTATAGGAATCATGTTTGGTTGCTTGTCTGGACAGTTTTGTGGTTTGACTTGGTGTGACGAGCTGTGTTTGGTTTGGTGCATGACATAAGATGTGAGCACACATGTATGATTTTGGTGAGGTTACCACTATAGTCACCAGCGAAAACAAAGACTGAACCATAGCAATAAATAATGTAGTATTGAACAAATTGGCCTCAGATATAAAATGCTCCTTGGTTGACCTTGATCTTGGAGCATAAGAAACAAAGTTTCAGTACCTCAACACAAGCTCATGGTCATCAATTTTTGGTAACACAGTTGATATGCAAATAAGATATCATCATTGGCAATTCGATAGCACCAAAGTTCAATTAACCGCACAAAAGTGTAAGAGAAGAAACAACACATCATTGCAAAGTGCCATAGGTCTCAGTGCTTATTACGGGGGTGATTGGTTGCCCCAGAAATTCACCAATGCTACTTATCAGTACATATTAGAGGATGCAAGCAAAAGTTCAGGCATCACAAGATAAACAAGGCGCGGCTGCCACACTCAAAGGTGCTCCTCCAGCGCCTAAAGTTACATTCACATGATCAACCATAGGCACTTTGCTCAATTTGTAATAAATCAAAGCATCATCATGTGCAAGTGCAAGAGCAGACCACCACATGTTGACTGAATGTAAAACATATGAAATCACAAGTTGACTGGTAGATCTACACAAGCACCGCACAGATCTGAATGTAAAACATGTGAAATCACAAGTTGACTGGTAGATCTACACAAGCACCGCACAGATCTAAACGGGTAACATCAAGAACCCTTGCTCCAAACCGCAAACAAAATCACCGCACACATCAAAGCTCATATACGGGGAGAGGGGAGGGGGAGGAGGGGGAGGGAGAGGTGACTTGTATACTGACGCGATCTAGGGAGGACCGCCAACGGTCCGCCGGAGATCGACGACGATGATGGCGGAGGGAGGCCGAGAAGGAGGAAGAAGATTCACCGCACCGGAAGAGGAGAGGAAGGAGAGGCGCCAAATGAGGGAGGTAACCCTAGCGCCCACCCCGCGCGCGCGCTGGAACGCTCCAATCTCCCGTGCTCGCACCTCCCCTTCCCGCCAAGGAGCGCACCGTCCAGGATGGCGAGGGAAGCTCGACTCGAGAAGACGGCCTCAGCCGGGACAGAGGGGGAAAAGAGAATGAGAAGATACACCAAAACGATACAAGTTGAGGAACCAAACACGGGCTAGGTACACAGAGTCATACCGGATGGGCACTAGTATGCCACCATCGGGGCAACCAATCACCCACTATTTTTCTACATTATCCATTTCTTGTTGCCGGGCCATACCATTTGTATGCAGTCAGAAGATTCGGCTTCGGAAGCAGCAGGTCATTGCTCCAACCTGCAGCGTCCTCTGTTTCTGTCTTTGTGAACAAGCATTACTCGTACCATTTCTCTGGCTTCTCCGGTATCGATCGATTGGGCGTCCAGTACCTGATGCAAACATAACAAGCAAGGTGATCCTTGTGGTTACGTGTTATTGTCTGATTCTCTCGGATCTACAAATAGCTTGCATCTGCACGATTGCATTGCGTTCCTCAGACTGAAGGAGACTACTGTCTCAAGTCAGCCGGGCAGCATCTCATTCTCATCTCATCTGTTAAAGCAGTAGTAAATCGCAAGCAAGCAAAACAGGGGAAAAGGCCAGCTAAAACGCGTTGCCTTTGAGGCTTTAACCCTTTGTTTTTCTTGCTAACCTTGCTGGCCATTGCTGCTTTTAAATTTGGCCGGAACCCTCGTCGCAAAGGAGAACACCTCACCAATCTGGAGTGCTCTTTAATCAGAGCTTCAGACTGTAAAGCAAAAGCCCCCTATATGCTGCCTGCAGCCTTCCTTTGCACACGCAGGGCGTCGATCGCAAAGGAGAACCTCTTGCTTGCTTCGTGCACACGCAGGGCATGCATTCCTTCCTTCCTTACCTAGCCATTTCCCTACCTTGTACATAACACTACATACAATGCTAAGCAACCTCACTACATATTGATGCCCTTGTACATCGATCGTTCTAGCTAACTTGGTGCAGCTGCAGCTGCGTCCGTCATGAACTACGCGGGCATGAACTACGCCTACGCGGACAGAGGAGGCATGAACGCCGCGGGCAGAAGCAGCATGTCGTCGCCACGGCCGGGCACGGACTGGGGCCCCATCATCGTGGCGGTGATCCTCTTCGTGGTGCTCTCGCCGGGCCTGCTGTTCCAGCTCCCCTCGCGGACGCGGGTCGTCGAGTTCGGCAACATGGCCACCAGCGCCATCGCCATCCTCGTCCACGCCGTCATCTTCTTCTGCCTCCTCACCATCTTCGTCGTCGCCATCGGCATCCACGTCTACGCCGCCTAGCTAGAGCCCTGCTAGCAGCCTCCAAACATTATGGTGGTGTGCGCTTCTCGTACGTGCAGCCTCTTCTTGCTGGTCTTTTCAGTATATGTAGACTAGAGATGGAGCAAGATTTAGCTGCTCGATCTCATCTCCTATGTTTGTGTATTATTGCCCGGCTGTTGGACAGAGCGTTGGCTTGGCAATCCGGTGTTAGTGAAATTTCGCTTACTTTCCGTGGAAATTGAAAGAGTGTTTCTCAGGTGTTGCGCGCGTGCATGGTAGCTATTACTGTCACTGAATCCATGTGTTTCCAGCAGTTAACATCAATATAACCCACGAGCTGTCTAGTTATTTCAGAGCAGAGTAGGATTTTCCTAAATGCCAGGTCATATATATTGATTGATTGAACCAGCATATAGGTTTGTTCGCTTAAGTTTATCGGTCGAATCTACCAGCCATTCAACAGTATTTTTTTCTCACAACAAATTAGCCAACAGTACTTTCTATCATGGCTTTGTTCTGGACCTGTTTCAGTTTGCATCAGTTTTCACGTGTCCCTTTTTTTCAGTTGCAAATTGACAAGCAGGTTGCAACCAGGTCAAGGCTAATACCGTAAACATATACTTGAGCTTCAATTTGTTGGTAGCGATATGCTGAAAAAAATTGTAATCCCTCCATCCTAATAAATTACAAGTTATTCTATTTTTCTTGAAGAATCAAAACATCACAAGTTTAGCGAAATTTATATAACAAAATAATAACATCTGTGATGCCAAATAATTATTGTTAGATTCTTCATTTATTATATTTTTATAATATATTTATAATTCTCTAATAATTTGGTTATACTCGAGACACTTTGACTAAAAAGCAAATAGAATGACTAAAAATTCAGAACAGATGGGCCTAACCAGCTCGTGTAAGAGCTGGTCATCGACTCATCAACAGCAAGTATTCATATCTTCCTTAGTAGAGCCATACACGTGTGATAAAAAAAATGGACCTATGCTTTTCTCTCCCTTTCAACACTCGGTCACATAAGGGCTGCCGGCTGCGTGTCAACAGCAAGTGTTATTCCTATCTTCCTTGTAGAGGAATACACGTGTGTTTTTTTATATAAAGAAAAAAAAACTGAGCCTTTCTCTCCCTTTCAACACCCGTTTCTTGTTTTTTTGCCGTCAATCCATGTGCGAGACACGGTGGCATCGTTTCCGGTAAGGTTGAGAGGATTTCTTTGGGAAGGCTCGAGCAAAGTAAGGTTATACTCTCTCTATATAGGATTTAGATGTTGTTTAGAACAGCGACACGGTCTCCAAAATATAACTTTAACCTTTTATTTTTTATAAAAATATTTTAAAAAATAATATATATATATATATATATATATATATATATATATATATATTTATGAAAGCATTTTTCAAGACAAATCAATTCATATAATTTTCACATTTGCAAACTTAACAATTTAAAAGTTATTGACGATTTATATTTCAATGTTTGACTCAAATCTTGTCTAAAACGACATCTAAATTCTATAGGGAGGGGGTAGTTTGTAGATTGAGGGCTAATGATCAACTAGGGTCTTGTTTAGTTCACGAAAAGAAAAATTTTTAGGTGTCACATCGGATATGTCGGCACACATTTAAAGTATTAAATGTAGATTAATCAAAAAATAAATTACATAGTTTGTTTGAAAACTGTGAGATGAATTTATTAAGTCTAATTAATCTATCATTGACACATATTGGTACTATAACAATTATGGCTAATCATTGAATAATTAGACTTAAAAGATTCGTCTCATGATTTACAACCAAATTGTGAAATTAGTTTTTTCTCGTCTACATTTAATGCTTCATGTATGTGTCGAAAGATTTGATGGGATATGAGTGAAAAGTTTTTGGATGGGGAACTAAGCAAGGCCTAAAGGTAAAGTAAATTTGAACAAGAATGTTATCTGGATCATTGATTCAACTAAGAATATCAAATTTACACCACCAAGATACGGAGTAGTAGTGTCCTTAAATCTACCATTAAATATGATTTTTATGTGTTTATTAATTGGTAATGTATTCCCTTGATACTTTAGAACAATGACATGGTCTCCAAAGCCTAACTTTGACTTCTTATTTTTATTAAAATATTTATCAAAAAGTGATATATGTATATTTTTATGAAAGTATTTTTTTTAGAAAAATCTATTCATATGGTTTCTATATTTTCAAACTCAATAATTTAAAAGTTATTCATGATTCATATTCCTAATATTTGACCCAAACCTTGTCCAAAACGAAGAGAGTATTACCTTTTTTTTCTTTTATTTGACACTGGTGATTTGAAACATAAGCCAATCAGCAAAAAAATAGAAGCCTAAAACATTAATTAAACGATAAAAAGTGAAGGTAGTTGATCTCAATGTATTAAAGTCGATTGATGTAAAAAGGGGATGTTTGAGAGGGATTTTTTGATGAACCAGAGCCGTTTTAGAGAAGCTGCAACTGCTCCAGGTCCTTTATTTTTCACTGATAAACAACTTCTAGAAAACGTTTGATAGAGCTCATCTGGAAGAACTAGAGCGGAACCGGGGAGAAGTCCTACCAATTAGGCCCAAAGTTTGACTTACAACAACACTAAAATAATATGTATTTCAAAATGGAGGTGGAAATTGTTAAGCATGAAGAGAGATGTAATACAATGCAAGTGTTGTATGTGTGTGTGGGAGGGACATTAAGCATGAACTTGGTCGTAGGCTGGCCATGGTTGCGAGGAGTGGGGAACGACAATATCTGGGGCTGCGAGGTGTAGAACGGGATGCCCCTTGCCATGGCCCATGCGCCGCGGCCGAGGAGACGGTCACGGAGGGGCTGGCGATGCGATAGGCGGAGGCTGTTGGGCGCCGGCTTGCAAGGTGGAGCGTGGTAGGATCAGGACCTCGACCCGGGTTCGCGATGAGTGAGTGGCTAGGTTTGTGGGTTGATGAGTGGCAGGCCCAATAGAAATCGCATCAGACGGTCAGTATTGTACAAGGGGAAGATCCAGGTTAGCGGGTGACGTGGCTCGATCCACCGCCCGTCTTTTAGTTCAGTAATTGTTTATAGAGATGAAGTATTGATCATAAATGAGGATAGTGACATTGACATTGTATATTAATTAAAGTGTTCAATTGCTAAGGATCTTAACATTAGTTTATTGTGTATTGTCTCCATCTTCATTGAGCCGAAACTAGTGTGTGGTGCTTACCATGCTCATATGAGGAATTATTCGTGATCAAATAGCAGTGGCTGTCCGAGGAAGAGTCATGTGTAAGCACTAGGATTAGTACACCTACGACTGCCATGTCTCTGTTGTGAGACTTTTTGACCGGATGCTAACCAGCATAAGGCGAATCCTAGGTACTAGACCATCCTGATAATTGTATCTTTTGTTGTACCTTTATATAATACATGTCTGTGTCGATCTTTGTATCAGTATGTTTTCCTTCATACACTATGTTCATGTACTAGTTTAGACCTATGTGTTTTCGTCGATGTTGTGAATGAAAAGACCTACATAGTGTATCTGTAGGATGTTGAACCGTTGCTTTCGACGCCAGAGGTAAAAGAGTAATTTTGTGTACAATTTAGCACCATTAGCCCATCAAAATAATGGAAAGGCCAAGAAATAAAAGAAATTCCATTTTAGGGTCAAATAACCAAGTTTGAGAACAAATGACCAAGAAATTATGAGGGCCAAGTAAATAATTTTCTTTGTAATTAAGGGAAGGCTCAAAGTCATGTTACGGTTTGTATATCAAGGGCTAATGGCCAATAAAGGATAGAAACGACCATGTGTAATTGGGGTCACTGTTGGCAACTCCATTACACGACGAAGATTCCCCTAAGCTCTAATATGTTGGGTTGAGTGTAAATACTACCCGAACAAATTCTTGATGTAGCTTATCGCGGTTGCGACTATGGTTGCAACTCCCTTACTAGCCTGTCCTTTAGCATTTAAGGGATTGTTTGGTACCTTCGCTCAATATTGTGTAGCCTTGCCTAGATAAAGATTTTGAGCAGTTAGCTTGTTTTGTTGGCGGGCAAGCACATCTTGATTTTGTGCCATCAAGAGTTAGATCTCCTAGATGAGTAAGACGTGCTTGGTTTCTTTACCAACATTTCCCTAGGCTCGCTCACCTTATACTCAACCTTTGTGAGTACCAAGCCAGGCGAGTTGTTTTAGCTCTCTTGTGCTAGCAAGAAAACCCTTACCCACATGTGTTTCGAGGGACTCAAATCCTTACTCGACAAAGCTACAGTATAAAAATGAATGATCCAAATATATCCTAAGTTTATTTATTGTCTGTGCCAGCTAAGCAAGTACAGGTACTTAAGAAACCAAATATTCTTTAATTCTTACACTAGGCCCTCTTGAGAAAATAGAGTAGGCTAACACGAGTTTAAACTAATTTTAGACCGAAACAAACGAATAGTTAGGCTCGACCAAAATCCAAAACGACCATAAATTTTGTCTTTTTATTATTAGAGAAGAAGAACAAGAAGAAAGAACTACAAACTAGGACTTTGATTTTTTCTTTTTGCCTCCGATTCACATCTATAACTAAATAAAGAAAGCAAAGCAAAGTAAAGAACATAATTCTTATACTTTTCTATTTGACTATTATAAGTTCTATTCTACTTAGAAAGTGAGGAATCTATTTATATTAGGACTCCTACTCCATATTAGTTAAGACGCAAGTTATTTCAATTCGTAGGCAAATAGAGTAGAGAACGATGGATAGTTTCTTTTATCTATAGTTTTATATATAACTCGTGCGTTGGATTCGTTGCTCATACGAGTTGGAGTGTGGGTGAATGAGATTCCGGCACAAGCAACGAATCAACAACGAACGAAACGGGTACCCTCCCGCATCCGCATCGCACACCGCCCGGCGTTCCCAGGCCTCACGGCATTATCCGGACCCACCCGTCAGCTGCCCACTCATCCACACGGACCAATAGCACACGCAACGCGCCGTGTGCGCGCAGCAAGCAAAGCAAGGGTGCGCACGGGCGTCCGACCCTTTTTGTTGTGCGCATCAACACGGGACAGGAACCCGAACCCCAAATTGATCTGATCCAGCTTTCTATTCCACCCGCACCAGCAGCATCTCGGGGAAAAAAGAGGAAAATTTTGGAGAAAATTCCCATTGGCCCAGAATACTCAGGCGCACGCCGCGACCTTCGCTCCCGTCTCCGGTCTCCGCCTGCTCCCCGTTCCCCCAACTATCGGGAGCGCTCCCGATTTGCGGGAGCCACAGAGGGAGAGAGGGCCCCTCCGCTAGCCGCCGCCGCGGATCAGCGCCGTCGCCGATCGGAGGCCCTCGCTTCCCCCGGCGGGCGGCGCGAGCCGGGAGATGGACGGCGGCGCGGGCGCGGGCCGGAGGAGCGTCTCCTCGTCCTCCGGATCCAGGAGGAGGCTCCCGCCCGCCGAGAACGGGCACGGCCATGACGCCCCGCCGCCCTCCAGGCGCGCCTCCGTCTCCCTCTCCCGCGGCCCCTCCACGTACGTGATCCGCCGCATCCGCCTTGCTCATTTTTGTGCTGCTGCTCTGCTCTGCTCTTGTTATGCGTAGACCGTGCTCCGTACCTAGCGCCTCTCTGCTGTGGTGTCCTCGATCGGTTCAGGACTTCAAGCGAGCGTCGCGTAGCGTGACTACCTGGAGTAGCTCCCGTGCCTCGCTCCGTTTTCAGCTAGGAGCTTCCTTTAGCCTAGATTTGAACCTGATTTGGGGAATCCGAGGATGTTGTTACGCACAAAGTACGATTCCTTTTTCAGTTACAACAGAAAGTGCTGAATCCCATTCAGCTATTACAACATGTTGTACTACATACGCATACGCATGACACTGGATGTGGAATTTTGTGTGTAAACGTAAACCACACACGTTTCACTGACACAAGCAAACTTGGCTACAACACGACATTGATTGCTGTCAAACCGTGATTGGTCAACCATGCCTGCTCTCCAAAATGGACAATACCAAAATCCACTCCGTGCATTGCAGACATCACAGCTGAAAAGCGCTACCTCGTTGGATTCATTTCAGGACACTGACCAGCGAGAGGACCGTGAAAAGGCTGAGGCTGTCCAAGGCGCTGACGATACCGGATCACACGACCGTGCACGAGGCTTGTCGGAGGATGGCATCACGCAGGGTCGACGCCGTGTTGCTGACCGACTCCAATGCTTTGCTCTGTGGGATCCTTACCGACAAGGTGCGGAGATGTTGTCCTTCGCTTTTTTTTTTTTCTATCTCTGCTGCCTTAGACGTTCCCGATTTCTCAATGCACGCTGTATTTTGGCAATGCTGGTCAGGACATAACCACAAGGGTGATTGCCCGTGAGATGAAGATGGAAGAGACACCGGTCTCTAAGGTTATGACAAGAAACCCTGTATTTGTTCACGCGGACACGCTTGCAGTCGAGGCGTTGCAAAAGATGGTGCAAGGTCTGTGAATTCTTTGACGATTTCTGCGTGCCTTGCCTATACTCGTCTTCTAATGTTGCCTGATGAAAGGTATCCTTTGGTTCCAGGTAAGTTTAGACATCTGCCTGTTGTGGAGCATGGTGAAGTCATTGCAATTCTGGACATAGCCAAGTGCCTATATGATGCTATTGCACGGATGGAAAGGGCCGCGGAGAAAGGAAAAGCAATTGCTGCTGCTGCTGAGGGCGTTGAAAAGCATTGGGGAGCAGCAGTATCTGGTGTGTACTTGAGACATTCCCTACCCCTTCTCTACCCTTCATCTTCATTCTACTTTTGAAAATGAAATTATGCATTCAACTTCACTCTATGTCTCTACCCTTCGTCTTTATGTTTCAAATGTATTATAAACTTTATGTATGAAAAGTTTGCCTTCATGGCTTTTCTAGTGTGCCCCCTTTAATCGTTTCTCCTCCTATTTTGCAGGTCCTAACAATTTTATTGAGACTCTTCGAGAACGGATGTTTAAGCCATCACTGTCTACCATTATCTCTGAGAATCCAAAGTAGGTAATATCCTTTCTTTTTCAAATTAAGTGCCTTCTTGAGTATTCACATAGTAAGTGCCAGTTCAGAAAAACTTACGCACTGACTTAATTCTTTAGAGTGGTCACTGTTGCACCATCAGACACAGTTTTGACAGCATCAAAGAAGATGCTGGAATTAAAAGTGAGTTCAGCAGTTGTAGCAATTGAAAACAAACCTGGGGGAATTCTAACGTGAGTACATTTTTTTCTAATCACATTAACGGCTATTTCTAAGCCTTTAACTGAAAACCTGCTTTGATTTCTACGACAGATCTAGAGATATATTGATGCGTGTTATCGCCCAAAATCTTCCTCCTGAGTCCACTACAGTCGAAAAGGCAAGTCACATTATAATTATCTTTGTATCATTATGCAGTCACATGTCATTATTCTCTACCTTCTCAGCAACGAACTGCCATCATGTTTGAAACTCCTTTCAACAGGTCATGACTCAGAGTCCTGAATGTGCCACAGTGGACATGCCAATCCTTGATGCTCTTCACACAATGCATGATGGAAAATTTTTACATTTGCCTGTTCTGGACAGGGGTATGTCTATGAACCATGATCTAACTTTATTCAGGCGATGTCTTTTGTAAGACTGTTAAAACGGGTATGACATCTTTTATTTATCCAGATGGAAATGTTGTGACTGTTGTTGATGTTCTTCACATCACTCATGCTGCAATTGCTACGGTGAGTGCCAACTTCCTTCTACTTGAATCTAATGCAGATATTTGTGCTTCCATCTTACTGCTTACCCCTATCCACATAATTTTGGGGTCTGAGGTTAGAAACCATTTTTGGCTAGATGTTAGTGCCCACAATACTCAGTTTTTCAGTGTGCAAAATAAAGTTTTTTGAACTCAGTTGTCATTTGTATTGTAATTGGCTGTAACTGGCATTCGTACTGCAATTTGTGCTATAATAACTTCATTATGTTAGTGTACTTGTTTTCTCAACTGAGCATGCCTAACTGGCTGATTACCTTTTTGTGTTTAGGTTGGAAACAGCGGGGCAGCTGGATCCGAGGCAACATCTGCCATGATGCAGAGGTTCTGGGATTCAGCAATGTCCATTGGACCTCTTGATGATGATGATGACTCGAGAAGGTTAGTTTGCTCTTGCATCCTACTCCCTCGATGCCAAATTATAGTTCGCTTTGGTTTTGTCCTAATTCAAACTTCCTCAACTTTGACCAAGTTTGTTGAAAAATGTACCAACATATATAACATCAAATTAATTTCATTAAGTTCTCCATTAAATGTGTTTTGATAGAGCATCTATTTGAATTCGTAGATGTTAATATATATTTTTTTTCAACAATCTTGGTCAAGTTAGAGAAATTTATTTCGGACAAAGCCAAAGTGGTTTATAATTTGGAACAGAGGGAGTATCATTCTGATGGCATCTTGTGTCTTTTGTGTGACTGGTCTACCTGGCATTTTCCCAGTGAAGGATCGACAAAAGTTGCATCTGAGGCAACAGATATAGGAAGATCAGCTTTCTTTCCAGCTTCTGGTTTATCAAACACTTTTGGGTTCAAGATTCAGGACAAGCAAGGGAGGATGCACAGATTTAACTGTGGTATGCATCCTCATCTCAATCCATGGGGCTGGAGTTGTTTCATCATTTTTTTGCCCCAGTGATTAAAATTGCTCTCTGAACTTTATGTGTTCCCAATGTCAGAAACGAGCAGCTTGACAGACCTGATAACTAGCATTCTTCAGAGGGTCGGTGATGACATTGACAGAAAACACCTGCCACAAATTTTGGTACTGGCTGAACCTAATGCCTTTTTCAATATATGCAACAAATTCCTAAGTTTGTTATTTGTTCTTTCCTGGTGCCACTTTACAGTATGAAGATGAGGACCATGATAAGGTCATCCTTTCGTCGGACAGTGACCTTATAGCTGCTGTAGACCATGCAAGACAGATTGGTTGGAAGGTAATGTCGTTTCCCAAGCAAAGGTGCACCTTTGATTCCTGCCAAAGATGCTCATCGACGCTTCTCTTTGCAGAGCTTAAGGTTGCACTTGGATTATGCCGGTGTTGGCCGCCGAAAGAGAGGGGGTGGTTCTTCAGACTTCGAGTACGCTGGCAAGGACGCATGGGCTTCTGCTTACAGTGCAGTCGCAGCAGGGGCGGCTCTGGTTGCTGGGCTTGGTGTGATGGCCTACTTGAAACGGTCAGGGTAAGCTGGGAGGCAAGCACGGCATGGAAGTGGAACACGCTTTTGATCGTCTTTGTGATACAAATGCTACTCCACCGGAATGAGCAGAATGGCTGTGTAAGTAATTCTTGTGAGAAACAGAGAGAAGAGGAAGATTTTAATAATACTGTCAAGGCAGTGGATGGCCGCCTGCAAACATGTACACGGAATTGGTCGAGTTTTTTTTGGTGGGTTCAGAGTCAACGTCGTCACGATGTATTTGTATCATAAATCACATGATCATTATACAAGAGTCCTGATGAACCTTCCTCAGGCATCGTCTCCTTGTGCAAATTCTCAGTGTTTGTTGAGCCTCACTCTGTCTCCTAGAGCCTGATAGATTAGGCCTTATTTTTGAGCCTTGTTTGTTTTAGCTTCCGACTGTGTTACGTAGGGGAAGCTGAAACAAACAGCTAACAATGATGGTGATTTCTAAAAGCCAGAAGCTATGTTTTCGTATTAAAAGCCAAAAGCTGGTTAGGCGTTATGCCTGCTATACGTTTGTACATTTCATTAATAATAATAATTTATAATGCAGGAGTTTATCCAAGGCGATTCTTCTCCAACAAACAAACAGGCCGGACGTTAAGTACTACTACGGTTACTACCTAGACCGGGCCTCTTGCTGCATGTTACCTTGCGTCTTGTTCCAGCAGACTCCTGATGGTTGGTTTTGGTTTTGCCATATGGCCCAATACAGGACGCCAATGCTCAGTGAAAGAAAACGATCACCGCACAAGGCACCATGACCGCCTACAGACGTCGAATGGCACCGATTCCCAATTCTCCTAATAGCATATGTTTAGTGGGATTTGGTGATCAAATGACAAAATAACTTGAAGAAGTAACGAGTTTGATGAACTTTTGCTGATGTGATGTGGTAGCATATTTATTAAAGAAAGAGGTAGAAAAAAAATAAAACTCCAAGTTTTATTTAGACTCTAAGTCCACATTGTTCGAGGTAATAAATAACTTTAGACTCTATGATAGAGTGTGTATTGGAAGTGCTCTCAAGGGAATCGCCATTCATGCCTATTTATTTATTGGACCCAGAAGACTAAAACGATCCAAGCCCAGACTTTCAAAAGGGCTTAAACCATTGAAAGCCTTCTTTTTTTTTTTTGTATACCAACGTGGACGGGCTAGGAGCCATTCCCAACCAAACTAGCCTCGCGCCTTGCCCTATAGACATGGACAACAAGACGAGCCATTTTGGCTCTCTCCCATGAGCAAGAAAAATCTTGTCTATACAGATTCAAAACACGTTTAGCAGAGGAACCAACCGTGAGACTTTGGCTGACAAGCCAGATCACTGATTTGTTGTTGTGAGAGAAAAACACTGATTCAGCGGATAAGCTCAAATGAACATAGTGATTAATCTTTGCTGAGCTTAGATACATGGGCATGGCCCTGGTGCCTGCTGCTCCTGTCCAAAGCGCGCGGTAGCTAGGGACGGCGTCACGGCCCCACGCAGGCATCCACAGTCACACTCGAAAATTGTGATATGCCACGACGCGCTGCAGCCAGGCCAGCAGCCCTAGTGCTCCACTAGCTGGATCAGAATGGGGGGCATTTGATGCCGATGCGGCGCGTGTTCTGCAGAGAGGCATGCATGCGCCGGACTGGCTGGCTTGTTCCGGTGCACCTTGCTCCATGCACGGACCACCATCATCCTGTCTGCCGATCGATCGATCGATCCAGCAGCCAGCAAAACGGCAGGAGGCGGACCACGCGAACCCAAGAGTGCAGTCGTCACTGCACATGTGCCAGCCGCCAGGGCACCAGCTAGCTAGTGATCATAGACCTGCGTGCTCGGTGGTCAGTGGTCACGTACGCGTCGTAGTACCAGCTTTCCGACGCCGGGAACGACAAGGCTGAGCTGGCGAAGGGGAGCCGCTGTGCGCGCACATGTACAGGCCCTCGATCGTTAGCTGCTGTTGCTGGATGCCTGCATATCGCTGGCGCCGATCCAACTTGCATTGGTCCATCGCACTCACATACGGCCTCGCTGGGTGTCGGCGTACGGTCGGCCGGAGGCGTCTGGCGCTGGCCGACACCAGGCCTAGCCTCCTTGAATGCGGCCGGGTGGTCACCAATCCGTGCTTGCGTTTCAGTAACTGTTATGTGAGCCGTGCGTTGCGCCCACCGGCCGGCCGGCCTGCGCTCACTAGCTATAGCTTGTCGCCGCCGATCGACCGGCCGGCCGCCCGCGCCCAGCCCGATCGGTGTCGTCGTACCTCGTACGTGCATGCACATACGCTTATTAATTGTGGACTTGTGTGTGGTGCTCGATCTGTTGTCATGCATGCACCTCGCACTGATGTCATCGCCGCATATGCGCATGGCGTATCCCTCTCTCTCCTCTTCCGCCTCGATCCGTACCATCACACGCCGGCAAGCTTCTTGGCGCGAGGCACCTATTGCCATAGGAATTGAATTTGGTTCCAGGCAATTCAGTGGCATTCAATGCTCGTCACTCGTCGATTGATCAGAGAGCTCGGATTAAACGGGTCGCGACGACGTTGTCAGGATGATTAGGGCGCAAGACTCTGTCATAAAGTCCAATGCACTTAATTACATATTATTTATGGTATTTTGCTGATGTGGCAGCATATTTATTGAAGAAAGAGATAAAAAAATAAGACTCCAAGTCGTATTTTGACTCTAAGTCCACATTGTTCGAGGTAATAAATAAATTTAGACTCTATAAATAAGATTTGGAGTCTTATTTTTTCTACCTCTTTCTTCAATAAATATGCTGTCACATCAGCAAAATACCATAAATAGTATGTAATTAATTGTCTTGGACTCTGTGATAGAGTGTTGCATTGTGAGTGTCTCATTGCAATGTTGCGTGCGTGCATGCACCGACAAGAATACCAACTCGAGTTCAACACTGAGCAGCTCGGGGGTAGTTACTATGAACAGATCCGATCTACACGACCAAAATGCAAATGCAGTGCTCCTAGTGGACGACCGTCAACGACGCAACGACGACGATATGCATGCACGCACAGCATGGTCCCTACCTAATGTTTCCCTAGTTCTCTTCCTGCATGTAGACTTGTGCTTGGAATTCGCCATCGCATGCGCAGGCGCTTACGTCCTTGGATACTTGGATTCACAGCTACTCCCTCTGTCCCTAACGGGTGTTTGGGACCGCTCCGCTCCAGTTTTTTCAGCTCCGCTTTAACTCTGCGTTGCTAAACACGTCTAGCTTTACGAACTCCGCTCTACAAAAAAGGTAGAGCTAAAGGCCAGCTCCATGTTTTTTCTAGAGTACCTCAAGGGGTACTCCGGTTTTTAGAGTGTGGTACTCCCACATAAAGTTATGAGGTAATTACCCGCCTTGTCACTCATTAATCACGAATTAATTCTTGTAAATGCTTCCCCTTCCAACGTTGCGACCTCATTTCTTCCTGTACACCCCTCGTCTCTTCACCTGTGCGCCACCTCTGTTAATTATTTATATTTTAATTATAACTTTTGTTAATGCTTTATCATTTGATTTCTATTTTGGTCAGAAAATATCAAAAGCAATTTTGATCAGGGGCATAATGGAATATTTGCATGGAAACAACCCATTCCTAGAGCTGGAGCAGAGCTACGTGCCAAACAGTACCTCCTGCTCCACAAACTCCACGGTAGAGCTGCTCCATGGTGGAGTTCGTGGAGCAGAGCTGCAAAAACTAGTGAAGCAGTCTCAAACACCCTCTAAATACTGCTATTTCTAGGAGAAAATTTTGTCCACAAATACTGCTATTTCTACTAGCATACTCAGTCCACCAGCATAATTAATTTCTCCTCGGAACTTCCGTAGTCCATCAGCTCATTTAATTTTTTCTAGGGAGTAGTACTTTGGCGCATGGTAATTGTTTGAGCCTGTTTAGTTGGCATTAAATGCAGCTCGTTGGAACTAGAGAACCATGACTTAACGCGCATGATTAAATGGTGGAACCAAAATTAATTAATGGTAGAATGGTCTTTTGTTTGCCACACTAATCTGTCTGAAATCTGCTAGAAATAGCAGTATTTGTGGACGGAGGGAGTACGTACCCTAGCTCGCTTCAGCGTATAAATAATCAAGTTTCAAACGTGTTGTGTCATTCCAGTTTTTTTACTCAGGCCTTGTCTACATCACCTCAAAAACCAAAAAACTATTAAGATTCTCCGTCACATCAAATCTTGTGACACATGCATGAAACACTAATATGGACGAAAACAAAAACTAATCACACAGTTTGTCTGTAATTTATGATACGAATCTTTTAAGCCCACTTAGTCTATAGTTGGATAATAATTATCAAATAAAGTGTTAATGTATCAAAATTTAAAAACTTTTCGAAATTAAACAAGACCTCATATAAATTACATTATTTGGGTCCTTATAATTATTGAAGGTCGTGTTTGGATCTAGATTTTAGAAAACTGTCAGTGAAGATTGATTTTTACAGGTGGTTTCCTATCAAAGCCGCTTGTACAAATTATGTATTTCTATAGATGGTTTTCCTAAAGAACTGCCACTAAAAATCATATTTTTATAGGCGGTTTATTAAGAAAACCGCAGGTAGAAATAATTTGAAATTGAATTTTTTGAGCTTTTCAAATGATCTCGTTTGGAAAACTGCTAAAATAGAAGTTGTAGATCTCAAAAAAGTTGTGAAACTTTGTAATTCATAATTTTTTTCATTTGAAATCATCTTGTCATCGAAAACTACGTTTGAATTTCTTAAATTTGAAATTCAAATTTTGTAAATAATCTCGGATGGAGAAACTACCAATATAAAAGTTGTAGATCTTGAAAAGTTATGAAACTTTGTAGTTGACAACTTTTCCATTTGAATCCGTTTAGGGTCTCAAACAATCAATATATACTCTGTTTAGGATAATATGTGGGGAACTAAACTCTAAACCCAACTGAGTGGTGAGTGGAGTGGTGGAGGAGGCTACGCACGAGGGCGAGGTCTCGTGTTTGAATCCCACCGGTCGCGAAGCGCGCGATTTTATGCGAAAAGATACAACTGGCGGTTGGCTAAGAGAACCGCCTGTAGAAATCTATTTTTTATTGGCGGTTAACTGAGAACCGCCTGTGAAAATCTATTTTTTTTCACAGACTGTTTGCTCAAATTTATTTCTACTGGCCCCTAGTGCCGGCTGTTACGAAAAACTTCTGTAGAAATGTGTTTACAACAACCACTATTGAGCTTTTTTCTTCTAGTGTTTATCTGTTAGAGAGGAGAAGCAACTACTACCATCAAACGGATCCAAATGAAGTTTTTTTTTTCAAATTATTGAAAGTTGAGAAACAAATTAAGGTCTGCTATATGCATAGTAGATGTACTCTCTCCATCCCCAAATGCTGCTATTTCTAGCAGATTTCAGACAGATTAGTGTGACAAACAAAAGACCATTCTACCCTCAATTAATTTTGGTTCTACTCCCTCCGTCCCTGAAAGAATAGATTTCTAGTAAGTTTCAGACAGATTAGCATAGCTGCCAAATGACCAGGTTACCCTTAATTAATATGAGTTTCACCATTAAGATGCACAGGAATCACTGCTTTGGGCTACGAGCTGTTCACGCCATTTACTCATCCAGCCAACTGTCCACCACTAAATGAAGGAGAGAGAGAGACGAGGCGTGTGCGTCTTGGATGCCACGATGAATACGAGGCGAGCAGTGGGGACCATATATCCTAGAAATTGA
>Ga0182004_10000693_pt1 | contig 21967 bp, 18 predicted proteins | sample Sormic07211540_1_FD_120479 | JGI IMG/M metagenome (GOLD analysis project Ga0182004, IMG submission 120479) | Endophyte microbial communities from Sorghum bicolor roots, Mead, Nebraska, USA - 072115-40_1 MetaG | ecosystem: Host-associated > Plants > Roots > Unclassified | place: USA: Nebraska...
ATAGATAGATAGATAGATAGATAGATAGATAGATAGATAGATAGATAGATAGATAGATAGATAATATGCTTTCTATACGTATAGTAAGGTAGTTTTGCGGTGCAGTAGATAGTATGCTTTCTATATGTATAGTAAAGTAGTTTTTTGGTGTAGTGACATGATAGAAGCCTTCAACCTCAATAATTAGCCCAATAATATTTTGAGAAAAGTGTGAGCTTTTTTAATTTTTGCTGGGTTTTGTCCAACTGATAAAACTTAAGGGGTGGTAGAAACGTGTTACTCCCTCCAACACCAACAACCTTTATGAATTAATCAAACTTCTTTTACAATATGCTTTTGAATTGCACACTATTAAACCTTATATGATTGAACGCATTTAGGCCCCGATGTGGTGTGTTTAGAATTTTGGTGATTGATGAAAGTATTATGACTAACATGTGTTTTATTACGGTGAATGCAATTGAGTTAGTCACAATGAAAATGGCCACAACTGTCTTTGCCCCAAGGCTTCTTTTATTGATTGGTGTATGACACAAAGGATATTCGTGAAATGTTCATACAAGATGAAGAAATGTTAATACAACATCCTGTAACCTTGTATTGGAAATTTTAACCACTAAGTGATCTTAAATGAAAAAAGTTTTGACTACAAAGTATTGGATTGGACTTGTTGGATGGGCCCATGAATCCTTGTGCTTGCTTCATCTCATCGCTCGATTTAAACCGACATGTAGGATGATTCCTAGTGTGTTTCCTTCGCATGGGATGCATTGGTGGGCTTGGTGGGTAGATGGGGATTGGGCCGACCTTGGATTAGGTCACTTCACCTCCGGTCTAGGCTATTTTTCATCCATTTATTCCTACTCACATAGTCACCAAAACACGTAGGTTTGATTAGAGTTATGACAATGGACTAGCCGAAAAAGAAAGGAAGGGGGGTTGGAAAGTTTGGGCCAGGATTTGAAGTGGTATTTGGCCAAAACAATATTAGGAACTTTTGATATTTTTGCAAACATGTTTTTGAAAATATAATTTAAATCGTTTTTGTTTAAATGCATTTAAAAATCATTTTAACATCCAATTAAACACAATTCATGAGGGCATGTATGCAACAACTTCATAACCTATTGTATTTAATTTATTTTATAAAAAGTTATTTTCCTCCTAATAATTAGGTATTGTCTCTATTTAACTCTAACAAAAAATTTAGTTATTGCAAAATTAAATTTAGGGTGTTAAACTTTCTTTCTTTGAGATATGAAAAATATTAATATTTTTAACGGGTGTGGTGTTCATGGCAAACAACTGTTATTTTGTAACAATACCTTATAAATTTTGGTGTTGCAGTGTAAAAATGGCAATTACCAACTAAATTTGATTATATAATGGCAAAATCTCCCTTTCTTATTTTCAACTACACAAGCAATGCGTGCCGAATGTTTCATTGGAACATTGACAAGGGCATCATCCTACATTAGTGACGAGGAAGAATGTGAGCCAAATGTTTCATTGGAACATTAACAAGGGCATCATCCTACACTAGTGATGAGGAAGATGCTTATTAGTGCAATTTCATAGTAGGAGTGAAGATTGCGTGCACGGCCACTTTATGCCCATGTACTTTATGAGAAGATTGCATAAAGGCGTCGTCGAAGGTTCAATAGCATTTCCAAATGTTAGTTTGACTATACCCATATACTTTACTGAAGGCACATTACACACAATGATAGTATTTTTTGTGCCAAATAGTGCATCAGCTAGTTATATATGTGTTGGAGTTGTTCATACCTCACGTCGAGCCAGGGCCTTGTGGATATTATTGACTGGGCCTTGTGGATATTGTTGAAGGTGGCTAAAGTTAGAGGGGGCGTCTTTACTTACATTTGAGAGCTTCCAATTAGCACAATACTAACACTTTGACTATATTAGTGTTAGAATACACTTATGTTGCATCTTAGAGAGATTATTCTTTTTTCTTTTTAAAAAATTACACAGTATAACGTAGACACATGTAACACGCAAACACTCTCACCCTATGAACATACTACGCAAACCCTACCCCAATGAGTACATCCGAAGAACTGAGCCGGCAGATCTCGAGATTCATAAAGTCATCATAGATGTCTCGTTGTCAATGGAGACGTCTACAATGAAGTAGCGAGATTTATTTAAACAACAACTATCTTTTGAAACATAGACAATGTAGCAAGATTATGGTAACTTTTGTCAATCTCAAAATGCTATTGTTCATTGTGCTCATATAAGATTATAAGATGTGCCGGCAAATGTCCATTCTCATGTTTGGTGCAATTATATAAAAAATAAATTTCTTAAAAATCAGGTGCCTCAGCTTTAGATTTGTTTTAGTGAAAGTTATTGCATATATTTATATTAAACTTGTAAGTTTAGTTCGTTGCAATTTAATAGGCACAATCTGTAATTTTCTGTTCTAAGGATATAAAAAACCCGTTATACAAAACCATGAACCCAATAAAATCTATTTTGTGTTGGCATAAAGATAATTAATAATTTACAATTGTTTCTATAGTTAGGCAAAGGCAAAAAATTGATATACTATGACATAAAAATAAAAAGACAAATAAAAAATAATAATTTATTTGTACTAGTTGAAAGTGTTGACACATATAGGAGAAGTGAAAAAAACACCTCACCTACAGTAATATTCTAGAGTATCTCCAACAGTTTGATAAAACTCACTTATCAAATCTTGTGATTTAACAAGTTGCTAAAACATATGGCAAGTGAGATTTTCTTCTGTCTCCAACAATTTGCCAATTGAGTTTGATAAAATTAAAACGAAAACTCACAACTAACAACCAAATCAACTAATCTGCTGGATAGCAAGTTGACAAATATGGACGTGCGGTGTTGCGGAATGACAAGTTGCCAAAAGATAGTAACACATTTACCAAATTATTGGAGTGACTATTTTCTAGCATAAATAATAACATAGTAAGGTCTTGTTTAGATGCGATTTTTTTTTATTTCGCTACTGTAGCACTTTCGTTTGTTTGTGACAAATATTGTCCAATCATAGACTAACTAGAATCAAAAAATTCATATTGCAATTTACAAGCAAACTGTATAATTAGTTTTTATTTTTATTTTTATTTAATATTTCATGCATGTATCACAAGATTTAATGTGATGAGAAATCTTGAAAATTTTTTGATTTTTGGGTGAACTAAACAAGGGCTAAGTTCATTTTAGAGATGGCAAAACCGCGCCGCGCGCCGGCCCACCGCCCAGCCAGCGAGGCGCCCCGTTGGAATCCGCTGGAACGGGACGCGTCGCCATTCGCTGCCGCGTCCAGTTACGTTTCGCTAGCTCCGTTCGCGTTCGCGTTCCCGTTCCCGTTCCCGTTCGGCCTTGACAATCCCCACCCCAAGTCCCCAACGACGCAGGATCGAACCGAATCCTCCGGAACTCGCCGCCGTAGGACCGCCGCCGCCGCCAGGACCGGCCGACCCGATTCCATCGATCGAGGATGTCGTACGCCTACCTCTTCAAGTACATCATCATCGGCGACACAGGTCCGTCGCCCCCTCGCTTCCGAACCCGCTGCTCCCCTGATCCCCGCCGCCCTGCCCCTTGCGGGGGAGATTGGATTGGATCCACGCGGCTGGGGATCTGTTGCCCGGGTGTCGTGTGGTCGCTGGTGTCGGTAGATACGAGCGGCGATTGATCGGTCCGTCGGTTGTTTGTTTGTTTGTGTTGCAGGCGTGGGGAAGTCGTGCCTGCTGCTGCAGTTCACGGACAAGCGCTTCCAGCCCGTGCACGACCTCACCATCGGCGTCGAATTCGGCGCCCGCATGATCACCATCGACAACAAGCCCATCAAACTCCAGATTTGGGACACGGTCCGTCCTGCTCCTCTCTTCCCTTCCTTTTTTTTCCCTGTCCTCTTTGGTGTCATTTAGGCTGTGTGCGAGGTTAGCAGTTTTAAGCAACGGTGGCTGCAGGAATTTGAAAATAATTCAGAAACAAAGGCAGTTAAGTATTGGCCATTCGGATCCTTAATTGCCGATGGTACTTATGTTCCTCTTGCGGTTTGCTGTACTGAACTGATAATGCTGCGATTTTGGAATCGCATAGACTCTGCAATTCTGCAACATCCAGCCAGTCTGTGCAAAATTGTGTATCCTTTTGCAGACTCTTGTCAATTTTCCTTTTTCAAGTAGGATACCCTGCTTGTATAGAAAGCGAATAAGGTCATATGTATGTCTCGGCCATTCTGCTGGCTTACAAAAACATCCCAAACTTAGGCTACCACTAGGTAGTGACAAAGCACCAGACTCCAACAAGCTAACAGGCATTAGTCTATTTTGATTCTATGTTATTAGTCCCTGTTTCCTATGGAAATTCTACTGGCAGTACGAAAGAAGCATAGTCTCGTGCATTCTAAATTGCAAGTATGATTGCTGATTTCATTCGTACTTATCAATATAAACTTAAGGAAGTTATATAGATGTAAGAAAAAAATCTCCTCTTAGACAATTGCACCTATATCTCAACTTTATGTAATTGCGACACTTTTGTTTGCAAAGATACCTTTGATAATTGCAACGATGCTCTGGCTACATGTGTTCAAGAATTTAACACTTTTAACCAGGGTATTGTATGTAAATCCTTTTTATTAGCATTGCCCACATTAGTTCAAGTTTCAGAATCTGTTTATAATTGCTTGGTTTGTTGATTTGTTCATCATGTGGTATGGTCAATTGGTCATGTTGGCTTTTGTTTCTTTGCTTAGGACTTAGGACTTGGTATATGGTTTTAATTAACTACAACTGCAACACATTCAGTACTTTTTTGTTGAATGTGATGTCATGAAGCGCTATATGCTCAATTGATTATGACTTGAATTTCAGGCTGGCCAAGAATCATTCAGATCTATTACTAGGTCATACTACAGAGGTGCTGCTGGTGCCCTTTTGGTTTATGATATCACTAGGTACTTACTACTTATATGGTTTCTTTGGTATATTTATATATCTTAGGCATTTAATATCACTGATGATTCTTACGTTTGAGTCACCTGACTTCAGGAGGGAGACCTTCAATCATCTCGCAAGTTGGCTAGAAGATGCAAGGCAGCATGCAAATGCTAACATGACAGTGATGCTGATTGGAAACAAATGTGATCTTTCTCATAGACGTGCTGTCAGCTATGAGGAAGGCGAACAGTTTGCCAAGGAGCATGGTCTGGTCTTTATGGAGGCATCTGCTAAAACTGCACAAAACGTTGAGGAGGTGAATTTTTTACCCTGCTACATGTTTACTACTATTGCCCACTAGTGTCTTTTCTAACCATTTTAACATTGTTTTCTGATGTAGGCATTCATTAAGACCGCTGGTACAATATACAAGAAAATCCAAGATGGCATATTTGATGTATCAAATGAGGTTAGTTTTTAGTTACTTTCCTTTTTCAGGTGTTTGTTCAAGGTTGTGCTAGGCATTGGTAATTACGGAGATCTCAAGTTTATAGCACAGTAACAATTCATTTAATGTGGGAACTGGTCTTAAATCCTGCCACTGGCTTGTATGATTATTGCAAACTTGCTACAAGAAATTATAAAAGTCGACAAAAGAAACAGAACTGTCATTTGAGTCACATTCTTGCACAAAACTTTTTAAAAAAACTCTTGCACTTTTTCACTTCCCCCAAATCCTTTCGGCTGTATAAATCTACAGAAATGTTGAAGGCTTTCTAGAAACCTGTAGTCTGTAGAAGATTGATTAAAAATGTTTGTGGCCTATCTGATGCATTTTTTACTTGTACCTTCAAGACCAATACCATATGATGTTATGTACTCCCTCTATTCCAAATTATAAGACGTTTTGGCTTTTCTAGATATATAAACAATGTATCTAGTTTTAGAATAGAGGGAGTAGTATTTTGTGTAGGATTTCCACAACCTCAGCTTAAGGAAGATTTTTTGGTGCAGAAAAAAAGAGGGAGGGGGGGTTACAACTTTTCCAATTCAAATATTTTCTACTTACTAGTTAACAGTAGGAAGTATGGATATGGAATTCTAGATCTCTAATCCCTCATCATAGCTAATGATTGAAAGAGTAGTCTTACATTTTTTTTTAATGATTGTGAATGTGTAATGATAGGCATCCTTTTAAGTTTTTTTTTTCAATGATAGTATTGGTTTGATCTAGACTGTAAACTACTAATAAGTATATACATGAAACCATATTCTTTTACAGTTCTGGGGGTGTGAGATTCTAGATCTTTAATCCTCATCATAGCTAATGATTGAAAGAGTAGTCTTACATTCTTTTTTTTTTATATGAGTGTGAATGTGTAATGATAGGCATCCTTTTAAGTTTTTTTTTCAATGATAGTATTGGTTTGATCAAGACTGTAAACTACTAATAAGTATATACATGAAACCAACTTGATATTCTTTTACGGTTTTGGGGGTGTGAAATTCTTTCTTTAATGTGAAAGAGGTACATGTCTTTTGCATGAAGTGTCCAGGTGCAGGATGGTACCGTACTATTCCTTTTTTGTGTGTGTTGATGAGTCATCGTAATCTTTTATATGTTTTGCATTATATAATGTTTTCCCTAAATGTTACAGTCCAATGGGATCAAAGTTGGCTACGTTGTTCCCAACTCATCTGGAGGTGGTGCTGGCTCGTCCTCCCAGGCTGGTGGCTGCTGCAGTTGAGTGGTGGCAGCGAGTCATACAATTGCACAAGTTTCTCCCTGCACTATCTTGATGTTTGCCTATAGCTGGCCCCGGATGATTTGTTCTTTCAGCCATCACGTTTCAATCCATGAACAAACCATCTCCAGTGTTAGCTGTCATTTATACTTGTGCAATCTTTCTGTAAAGCCAATCATTGACGATTACTACCCTATGTGTCTTCTGTAACCAAATTGAAATCAGTTTTATGGTATTCATTTGTTCAAAATGTATATATGCTTCTGTGCCAAGTCATGTTGTTTCCCTGCAACCCTATCCCTACGATGAAATTTGGTGGAGCTTATAGCTACAACCCGAGACATAGATCTTGCTGGACAATCTCTCCCTGATTGCATTACTGGATTCTGTAAAGGCAATCATTCACGATTACTGCCTCATGGGCTGTCTTCTGTAGCCAAACTGCAATTGGCTTTATTATGGTATTTTAATTTGTCTGGCTAGTGTTGTTTGTCTGGCTAGTGTTGTTTCTCTGCTGCCTATAAGGCACTCCCTTTAGTGTCTTTTTTAAACAAAAAAAAGGCTAGGTAATGCTTATGGCAACTGGACGAACTCCGTGATTGCATCACTGGGCAAAGTCTATATATAAGGCACTCCCTTTAGTGTCTTTTTTAAACCAAAAAAAAAAGGCTAGGTAATGCTTATGGCATCTGGACGAACTCCGTGATTGCATCACTGGATTGTGGATTCTCGCAAGAATCTTTAAAGAAAACAAAGATCACGACAATTGCACTTCATAAATTGCCAAGTATGGCTGACTTGAGAATGATTTCCTCACCAAAATGTCAAATACATTGGGAATGTAATGCATAGAACGTATGCGATTAGCGAATAGTGCAATCTTTACTCTTCATCATCATTGTGTGGTATGGTAGATAAAAAGTAGGGCATATGCTTACTAGAGATAGTATTTAGTCGTCATCCATAGGAGTTGGAAAAGAACATATGATCACATTGTAAACTCATCAACATGAATCCACAGCAAAAACAACTGACACTAATATGGGTGCCATAATCAAAGGCATACTCCATACAAATGATAGGAATGTAGATTACACTGCAGATGCACGCAGTGCAATTTCCAAAAGCTGCGAGCATGCTCAGCGTCCCCGACCCCGACCGCGCCCACGACCACGGCCACGCCCACGTCCCAAGGGCTTCCCTGGTTTTGGACGACAATGGATGAGATTACAGTGCTAGCAGGTAGTAAATCTCAAAGGTTGAAATGGGAGAATAAGAAAAGGAACTCTTACCAGAAGTAGGCTTCTTAGGCTTGACCCTTGGTGTTTCCTCAACCAGCAAAGTCTCCAGATTTAGGCTGTCAGGAAGAATATAATAGCGGATGTTGTTTCCCCTCACACTAAGGTGATCAAGGGTAACAGGATTTTTCCCTTTTAGCGTCAGCTTTACAGTCTTCAGATGAGTATTCATGCTGATGTCAACGCCTACAAAGTGATCATAAATTCAGATACAGTACTGAAATAATATTATTTCTAGGAATCTAGGATTACTGAAAAGTCTGAGGGCATGGGAGAGAATTTTAATGGGATGTTAAAAACTGATTATAATAAAAGTCATGCGAAAGATGCTGACAGATAGGCAATGATATAGGCAACAAATGAAAGGCTAGTAAGAAAAAGATTAAAAACTAGCCATTGTTTGCTGGCAAAATCTGTAATCTTACATCTCATGGCACTTCAAAATTCAAATTTCTAAATAAACTCCCATTGAAATATCCCATGCTTATATGTACTTGGGCAACTCACTAACCTAATTAAATGCCATAGTGGTATTTCCTACACATTCTGTAAGACACATTCAACAATAGCTCAAGATCAAACTTCAAAATTCTCCCTGCTTCAGATTTTTAAACGTTGGTAGGGATTGCCATGTTTAGTTATACTGGTACGGAGTAACTGATGCTACCAATGAAGCAAAATTTAAGATTTGTGGAGTTCTTGTAAGGACTGAAATTAGATGAACAATTTTTAAATCACAAACAAATGACAAAAATCTTCTCATATGGTATGTTCTAAACACCATGAAACTTAACTACCTGAACCTAGTTGTATGTATACGTAAATCATAATTGATCGGATAACCTACGAAAGAAACATTACATTGTGACTATGAATGCTAAGTAGGATTAATCCAATACATAAAGGACAATGCACATATCCTTTATCAAATACTCCCTCCATACCTGTAAAGAAAGTCATTTAGGACAACGACACGGTCTCCAAAGCCTAACTTTGACTCCTTGTTTTTATAAAAATATTTATCAAAAAATGGTATATGTATATTTTTATGAAATTATTTTTCAAGACAAATCAATTCATATGGTTTTCACATTTCCAAACTCAACAACTTAAAAGTTATTCATGATTTATATTCCCAATGTTTGACCCAAACCTTGTCCAAAACGACTTTCTTTATAGGTATAGAGGGAGTACCATAGTATCTAGTGGAGGCATTGCAGATAAAATAAATTTCTCGAAAATTCCAACATATGATGAGGACATGAAACAAATTACTATCCAAAGTTCAAAGTACACTAGTACAGACTAATTAAGTAAGTAAGCATGAAAGTTGAACCCTCGGAAAAAAAGATGCCTACAAGAAAAGTAAACATGGTCTGTGTGTGAAGCACAAATAAATGCTTGGTTCACCCCCCCACTTTCACAAGCACCTAAATTAGAAGGAAGTAGGAAAACTATACTCAAATTTGGTTTAGGTTGCATCTGGAAATCTTCCATTTCCACATTTGACAACTGAAATCGCCTAAAAATTTTAACCACTTTAAGCATAATTTTTATGTGCGGGACTAAGACTGCCTCCAACAGCCCTCACCTATATACAAGACGCATTTGTTCCTTTGGGGCACACAAGAAAAAAGGATCACGCACCCAAATTGGTTGTTTTCCAACAGTGGACCCAAAACAAGAGAGCCCCCGATGCTTGCGCCACCCGCTTCCGCTTCCCCCCCACCGAGCAATCCCTGCATGCATCGCTCGCTTCCTCCTCCCTACGGAGCGCCGTGTGCCCAGCCTCCCGACCCGAGAGCCGAGTGCCCAGCCGCCAGCGCCCTCTCCCCTTCCGGTCATCTGTGGGTGGATCCAGTCGATTGGGCATGGCGGCGCCCCTTTCCCAGCGGATCTGAGCGCTGAGCGCCGAGCCTCCCTCCCTCCCCACCAAGCGCCCAGCCAGCGGTGCCCTCTCCCCTTCCGGTCTCTGCAGGCGGCACCCGTCACATCTCAGGTGAGTGGGCCTTCTCCACCACAGCACCAGAGATTTGGGTTTGAGGAGAGAGGCGACGTATATTTGGGTTCCCTCTCTCCTTCGACGTAAAATAGGTCTCCCATTTGCGTGCTCTGTTGGACGGTGATTTTTGCTTGTGAAATATGCATTTTTGGTATGGGTAGCGTGATGCCTCTCTTGTTGGAGACAGTATAACATTACCCATTGAAACCAAGCATTAGAAACTATAAAAATGACCAACACTTCAAATCAGATTTCTAACAGCCAATACTGGTAGCAAGGCAAAAATTAAAGTGAATTACACAAAAAGGAAACATGATGCTGCAAGTCACATGTTATATGGAAGGAATAACTCGAATATATGGGCATACTAGAGATGAATAAAATTCACTGTAATTGGACCAAGCGGAAACTGGATGACAGTAAAAGGTCATATATTGGCTCTGTTAGTCACATGTTACTAGGTTATAGCCACAAACACAGTTCTAAACCCGCACACCTAAAGGCGCCCCGCCCCTCTAGTTCCCAGTGGTAAAGTTCGCAGGACGTCATACCGGTAATGGTTCCGTGTACGACGGTGCCATTCTTGAGCTCGATGGTCACCGTTTCGTTGTTCAGCTTCATCAAGAACCTGTAAAACCGCAATCCCCCGCCCAAATCCGCACCAATTCGGGCGAAAATTGCACCAAAGGAATCAGCAGAGTGAACCGAATCGAGGAAAAACAGGGGGAAAAGGGGATGCTGGCTTACCTGACGAGCTTCATCTTGGAGCCGCTTGGTGGGAGACTCGGGGCGGAGGTAAAGCTAGGGTTTTTGCGGGGGAGCTGCTGCCTCGAGCTGATTCGGAGCGGGGGGAGGAGGCATAAAACCCCTTCTCCCAGTCTGCGGCTGTAGACTGTAGTCGCGAGATGGGCTCAATGGGCTGTAGCTGGGCCTATGATTGGTTTCACTTGGCATCACTTAGGCCTTGTTTACTTCCTAGAAAATTTTGCAAAATTTTTCATATTCCCCGTCACATCGAATCTTTAGACGCATACATGGAGTATTAAATATAGACGAAAATAAAAACTAATTGCACAGTTTGGTCGAAATTGACGAGACGAATCTTTTAAGCCTAGTTAGTGCATGATTGGACAATATTTGTCAAATACAAACGAAAATACTACGGTGCCTGTTTTGCAAAAAATTTTGGAACTAAACAAAGCCTTAGGCATTACTAAATCCGTGTGATTTTGTAGTTCCCTTCATCCCGAGTGAACAAATTGACTCAGGTGTGTTATCGAATTTACTTCAATCCATCTGAAAATTTTTGGAAGTAAATAGTTGCATTTGATTTCAGGAAAGCTATCTGGTACTCGGGTGTTGCTGCTCATGCCATCACTCGATTTGGTGGCCCTTGGATCTGCGATTCTCCTCATCTCGTTAGTACTCCGTCGGTCCATAGAAGAAATGCAATTCTCATATTTAACACTAACACTAATGAGACAAAAAAGTATCATTAGATTAGTTGTACAACAAATTTTCATAATATATTTATTTAGAAACATAAATACTAAAACTATTTATCATGTATTTGGTCAAACTTGAGCTATTTTGATCGGGATGTTTGCCTATTTTTATCTCCCAGTCTCTATCGAAACATACAGCTCTTCTATTTTCTTCGTCGTCTTCCTCGTGACTTTGAGAACCACGGCCTTGCTTCCAAAAAATTTTACACAGTACTATTTTTATTTATATTTGACAAATATTGTCCAATTATTGACTAACTAGGTTTAAAAGATTCGTCTTACAAGTAAACTGTGTAATTAGTTATTTTTTTTATTTATATTTAGTACTTCATGCATGTGCCGCAAGATTCGATGTGATGGAGAATGTGAAAAATTTTGCAAAATATTTTGGGAACTAAACAAGGCCCAGGTCAATGCAAGTACTAGGCGAGAAAGTTATCCAATTCATTTCTTACTTAGTAGTTGTTGCAGATTACATCTTATTCGATCATATTTTACTATTTTTGTTTAGGTATAAGTAATTGTTCGTAAATAAAAATGATCAGAATTACTTGAACAATCCTTTTGTTTGGCCTTTTTCTTTTCTGTATGTTTTATTTGGTTCCCCTTTGATATCTTCCAATTTGGTTTTCACACAAATAATCTAGCTATTTTTTTTGTTTTGTTCATTTAATATTTTTTGCATTATTTTGATAAGTTTTATTTGGTTCATTTGATCTGAATTCAATGGTCATGACAATCCAATGTTCCATGGATCAGAAACATGCGATTTTATTTCTGATATCAATTGGGTGTTTAGGTAGCATCCAACACTCGGATGCTAGATGCTCCTAAAACACTATTCGTTTGATCCTAAGTCCATGGGGTCGGGTTGAAACTTGAAAGAGATTGAGAGGGATTCACCTACGAGTCAAAATCTCCCTCTGCTCCCTTCAATCCCTCTCATCTCATAATCAAACGAACAAGGCCTAAGGTGGTGATTCGACCGTACCAAAACACTGAGTCGTCAAAACTTACGATTGATAAAAAAAAAAGCTATAAGACGTAAGAGGTGACATGGCCTCCCTTTGGCTCCGGCCCTGGGTACAGGACTGCTGGTGCTGAGATACCTGATCCATCGATTCTATGATTCCACCCTGTCTAGTGTTTGTGCTCGTCTTCGGAAAACACCATATGTGTCCAAGTGCCGTGTGGCGCTAACTGTGGAGGACCCAAACGGCAAATCCAAGGCAGAGCAGACAGACGACAGGCGGAAGGAACTGTCCATCGATGTGCGTCCATAATATCCCTCCCTACAAAAGCTGATGAAATACGTAGCCTTGAAGAGCAAGCAGCAGCAATGGCGCAGGAGATCGAGCACACTCACCTCCTCATCCGCGGGCTCAACCTCCACGTCGCGCAAGTAGGCAAAGGTGAGCGAGTCTCTGCCATCATCGTTGCTTGAGTTGCATTCATGGATCCCAACCAATTCCCAGCGGAGAAAGCAGAGTGACCTGTGCTGTTGTGTTGCATTGCATTGCATGTGACCTGGGCACGGTGGTGTTCCTGCACGGCTTCCCGGAGATATGGTACACATGGCGCCACCAGATGCTGGCCGTGGCCGCGGCGGGGTACCGCGCCGTCGCGCCGGACTGCCGTGGGTACGGGCTGTCCGACCTGCCGCCGGAGCACGAGGAGGTCTCCTTTGACGACCTCGTCGCCGACGTGCTCGGCATCCTCGACGCCCTCGACGTCCCAAAGGTAAGCAACAGCTCACCACTGCACCAAACCGAAAACATTTGCACGCCCGTGACAACACACTGACGCTGAGCGTTGCCATGATGCCACACGTGGTCTGGTACGGTGCAGGCGTTCCTGGTGGGCAAAGATTTCGGCGCCTTTCCGGCGTACGAGTTCGCGCTCCAGCACCCGGAGCGCACCCGCGGCGTGGTGTGCCTTGGCATCCCCTTCAGCCCGATCCCCATAGCCATCGACGCCTTGCCCGAAGGCTTCTACGTCCTGCGCTGGCGCGTGCGTACCTGTACCACTCCACTCCACTCACTGCCTCTGATAAAAAACCCTTCTTCTTATCGAAACTGACAGTCTGCAGCTGGTGTTCCTTCTGATGCATGCAGGAGCCTGGCAGGGCGGAGGCGGACTTCGGCCGGTTCGACGTGAGGCGCGTGGTGCGCACCGTCTACGTGCTCTTCTCCCGCGCCGAGATCCCGATTGCCGACGAAGGGCAGGAGATCATGGACCTGGCCGACCTGTCCACGCCGCTGCCGGAGTGGTTCACCGAGGAGGACCTCGACGCCTACGCCGAGCTCTACGAGAAGTCCGGCTTCCGCTACCCACTTCAGATGCCGTACAGGTAGCCGCCGCGCGCACTCCTCTCAGCCAAACAGACTCTGATGATGTTCCTTCCATGGAAAATAAAATGGATTTGGGCATGCAGAGCTCTACACAAGATCCCGAACCGGCTGGACGCCAAGTTCCAGGTGCCGGTGTTCATTGTGATGGGGGAGAAGGACTACTGCTTCAAGTTCCCGGGGTTCGAGACCGCCATGCGCGGCGGCATCATGGACAGCTTCGTGCCGGAGCTGAAGATCACCTACATCCCGGAGGGGAGCCACTTCGTGCAGGAGCAGTTCCCAGAGCAGGTCAACGACCTGCTTCTCGGCTTCCTCAAGGACCATCCCTCCACTGCGTAAAGGATTTAAGGAGAGAGTGAGACCGTGAGCTTGGATCCATGACTGTGATAAAAAAAATGATCGTTGTTACGTTACCCGGTCGTAGCTGTAGGTAGAGGTGCTTTGGATTTAGATTATGGAGTGAAGTCTAGTTAGACTCTAGTTGCTTTGGATGGGATTGAATGGGATCTATAGAATCCAAAATTTATTGGACACTAGGGGCCGGTCATATGCTTGTCCGTTGCAACAAGAAAAATTATATCATGATAATCTAAGTTTGAAGGTGCTATACTTCACCAAGAAAAGAAACAATAGTTTGAGCGTGTTGCTTGCAATTCCATTTGTATAATCAATCATATCAATAAAACATCGGGTCAGCAATCTTGAAACATGGCCGAGTGATTCCTGATCTTGAGACCCTGGTCAGCGTCGTGGACAAAGAACCCGCGATCATATTTTCCGTTTGTGACTGTGGACTGGTGGATGTAACACGATGAGAATGACGTATACAGTACATGAAGAGCAAGTGATGTGATGGGAAATGAGGGGAAATGCATGTGATGAGATGGGAGAAGGAAGGCAATGGTGTATGTGGGCATGCATGATGGGAAGTTTAATTTCCTAATTAGCACATTGCTGATTTTTAAGGTTCCATTTTCCAATTGGGTGGGAGGGTAATTAGCATGTGAACTCTTCAGAACTGCAGACGGGGTATATTTTCCAATTTCCAATTCGGTTGAAGGGTAATTAACACGTGAACTGTGCAGAAGGGGAAGAGGTATATAGCTGGTTTAAAATCGGTCTCAGGCGGTTACCGCTGCCGGATAGGCCGGTCCATTTAAATCTTTTTTTTTAAAAAATAGAGATGTAGATAGACAAGCAATTATGATATTTGCATAATTGCATAATAATTCATTTAACATTTTTAATCTTTTTAGGCCTCTCCGAGGTCGAACAATGTCAGCACATATTCTTTTATGATTAAGATTAATGTTCCTCAACTAGCCGTTGGACTGCGCACTCACTGGACTGGTCCGGTGGTGGCACTGTGGAGCAATTCGGTGCATCCACGTCGATTAGCCATCGGGCAAACTAGGGTCTTGTTTAGTTTTCAAAAATTTTGCAAATTTTTTTCAGATTTTTTATCACATCGAATCTTGTCGCACATATATGAAACATTAAATATAGATAAAAAAATAACTAATTGGATAGTTTATCTGTAATTTGCGAGACGAAAATACTACCTTGTGCATTTTGTAAAAAAAAAATTAGAAGTAAACAAGACCTAGTTGTTGTAGACCGTTGGAGGTTCAATGATATGGTTGGTCACCAGACTAATCCGGTGTGTTGATCTTCCCTTCAACCTTGCTACAGCCCTCTTTAGTAGAATACTCAGGTGAATCTAACATACTTGTTTCCTCCACGGGCCCGTGCCTTGACGTCCAGTGCATTTCTTCTCCTTGTAGCAGACCAATCCAGTGCTCCTACTGCAGCCGCCCAGGAATAAGTGTGCACGCATGGTCCGACTGCTCTGGTGTTGCACAACAATCTCTGTTTTATTTCGTTTCTTCATGTGTCTTCGTCTGGAATTCTTCTATCTTACGTCTTGGACTCCTAGTATCACTTATAGGTATTCAACATGTGTTGTTTGAGGTGTTAATTATCTAGATCACCACTTTGCCTAAGTCCATGTCCACCTTACATCCATTTGAACTATATCTTATATACTATAGCAAACAAGATTAATCCAAATGATCGTGTTATTCATCAAACATCAAAATCCAATTTAATGGTCCATGGGGTCCATTTTTTCTTACAAATTAGATACCATCTTCCTAGAGACACTTGAATAGAGACGGTTTTGAGAAATTTCTGAAAACCAATTCTAATCTTCTCTAAAAACAGGTTGTATAGTAGTATCTCATGAACAATCTTGTAGTGCTAATAATACCGAGAACCAAATGCTAAGGGTTTAAGGTCAAGAGAAATGTATTTTGTAATCCCATCTATACCCATGAATTATGCTAAGCTTAGAATTAGAAAGTGGATTTTAGTCATTTAGTTAGTTAATTCATTTTTTACTCTCTAGCGCTTAAGTAATTTTTGAGGTTTATCATATATATGCTATGCTTACAACTTACTAATAATAGACCATCTTCAGTAGCGGTGGCCTTGAGAGTCTCCATGAGGTGAATTTGGCTAGTGAGGGTGGATGAATCCTTATCTCTAGTGCAGTTAGTTTCTCTCGTGGCTACAGAACCGTGGCAAATGAGGAATTCCAGATACTGGGAGATAACCCTTTGTGCAGCAGCGACAACGATCACTTTCAGAATTTTTTTTTATGTTGTGTGTGGAACCTAACTGAAAAACAAAGCTACTTTTCAATCACTCGCAGAGCAGATAATCATCATCATCTTTAGTTCACTCTGAACTGCACGTATGTTGGCTGTCCCAGACCATGGCAAAAACCACATGAAGTCATCACGTAAAACACGGAGGAAAGCCAAGCTACGAATGTGCTGGAAGAACTACAAGTCACCGTCATGCCCTGTCCAATAATCCATACTTGATAGCCATGAAATCTCTCCAAAGAAGCGAGAAGGTCAAATAATCATGCACAGCTACCATCGAGCGCGTCACACATGTCAGATGACAATAAGCAAAAGATGGTGAAGTAGATGGAGCTAGATCAGTTATGATATGCAGGGTTGGTCTTGGTACAATCCTGCTATTTATTGTACAAGATTTGTATCGTACTTGTATTTAGACGACAGCATGCTCCACCTGAAAAATACACAAAATTCTATCATGTATCCTGATTGCCTGCAGATAGCCCAAAAAAAAGAAAAAAAAAGAAAGAAAAAGAGGGTTGTGCTTCTATGGTTCTGTACTTTATTAGTCTATGCATCACCATATCCACAGGATACATTTACCAACATGTTCTCATCCTACTAACTACAAAGGACAGGATCAACCTCAAAATGCTGAAAACCTAGAGTATACTAACTTGTCATGGAAATGCAAACTTCTCAAATATGTGATTATGCGATATTCAAATATGCGATCTTCGGAGGATATATGGTATAAATGATGCAATCGCCAAATCCTTACTTAATTATTGTTCCTAGCTAAAAACTTACACATAGCTGAAATTATTTTAATTTTGCCTTGCTATAGTAGCACAATTAAGGTAGCTAACTAGATTTAATACACTACGAATATAAGGTATAAAAATATGAAGAAAAAAATGATGCTAGACGACAAGACACTTGTAAAGGCACAGGTTACTAGTTGTCTATAGTTATCGTGATGGAAATGCATATCGTGATATGGAGCACAAAACAAGAAAAGATATCGTGACGGAAATGCAGCGTGGCATGACCTTTGTGCCTTGACTTTTCCTACTATAGATAGATGCTCTATTGCGTGCTCGGGTTAACTCTTTCCACTTGTTAATTGCTAGAGATTATCTCGTAGATACGACACATGTACTCTAGACGCAGTAGATCTGACCACCATATGTGAACTTGAGAAGTAATATTAATAAATATGTAAAAACTAAAGAAATTCATGTGGAATGATAAAAATAATTTGAGTTATTTTTTCTTTGGAAAAAAAATGTATTGCACAAACTTTGATTCCTTGTGTGAGCCTCACGCAAGACGTGATACCGGAGGTGAAGGCGGTCGAACGCTTAATCTTTGTTTTCCACTGCTTGTTACCTGAAGCATTGCTATAGCATCAAGCTATATTGATTTTTGCCTGTGTAAAAAGAATTTTAACTTGTGATCAGTAATTTGCCAGAAAGCTTTTTAGAGCACGTAGAAACGGCAACAAAAAAAAAAGTGGCACGTGGGGTGCATGCCCTCTCCTTGACGTTTCCATCCCACACAGTCGACACAAAGCAGTCGGACAGCCCTCCAATCTCCCAATTCAGCCCTGCCGCGGAACGCTGTTCCACGTCGGCCGCCGCGGCGCCGCCCCCTTCTCCTCCTCCTCCTCCTCCTCCTCAAATAGGGGAGGCGAGCGCCACCATTCAGTACACTTCTTCTCTGGCTCTCGTGCCTTGCCTGCTGCATCCAGTGCGAGGTCACCGACGGAGCAAGCCGCCGTCGCGGAGCGCCCGTTTCCGGACGGGCACGAGGTCCGCGACGGCGACCGAGATGGACCTAGCCATCGGTGGCGTCGGCGTCGATGAGTCCTCCGCGCTCGGGAGGAACGTGTTCGGCGTCAAAAGGGTGGTCTTCCCGGTCGCCGAGATGTCCGTCCCGGGTCGGCGGCGCCTCAGGAAGCGGCTGAGGTCGGAGCTCGACGCCGTGCGCGATCTCCTCAGTAAGGCGGAGCTATATTCCTGCATTTCTGGCGCAGCCGGCAAGAAGGACGACCGGCTCTTTGCCCCCGGCGCGGCGGTGGAGGATGATGATGGTGGGTGCAGAGCGGCGAAGAGCAGAAATGTATCTCCTTTCGCGGAGGCGGAGCGCGCAAGGGAGTCGAGGCGAGATGATAGGGAGCGGCTGGCCTGCCGCCTGGCCACGATGGCGGCGGTGCTGCCGGATGACGTCGTCGCGTTCCTGCAGAACCGACGCGTTGGGGATGCCGATTCCCGCGAAGACGACGGCGAGATCGAGATGGACGACGTGCAGTCCATGGAAGATGGTGCTCTGTTCCAGCTGAAGATGTTGCTGGACAAGTTCGCGCCGGAGAGCACGCCCAAGTTGCTGGTGGACAAGTTCGCGCCGGAGGTGAGCACGCCGAAGAGTCGCGGAGAGCGCGCACCACTGCCTGCCTCCGGCATCAGCTGCCTGTCGCAGGCGGAGAACCAAGAAGCAGGAGGCAGAATGCCCCCGGTGCAAGAGGAAGAGGAGGAGGGCATCAACATCTGTGGCGGCGTCTCTCGCATAGCGATCCGGGACATCGCCGAGGAGTACGGCGAGCTCGTGAATGACATCGGTGTTCAGCTCCTGTCGCCGCTCCAGCGCAAGTACGTCGATCTCGCCGAGGAAGACAGCTACGTTGACATCTGCGGCGACGCCTCTCCTGTCGTGTTCCCGGCCAAGACCTGCGATAGCAGCAGCCCAAGCTTAAGCACCAGCAGTGACTCCGATGCAACATCCTCTGATTCCGACTCAAGCAGCAGCTCGCCGGAGGCTCTTCCCAAGGAGCATTCATGTTGCAGAGCCGGAGAACCAGTGCCGGCGCCTGAGGCTAATCCTATCCAAGGCAAACACAATGCGCAGCCACCAGAGCCGGCACCTGAGGCGATGCATATCGCAGAGCCGGAGAAACAGTGCGCGGCGGCGACGGTGTTCGCGGTCACCAAAAGCCCACCTGCGCCGACGGTTCTTCCCAAGGAATGTGGCGCCCTTGCTCAGCCACCAGAGCAGGCACCGGAAACTGTCCAGATTGCAGAGCCAGAGAAGCTTAAGGAAAAGTTCGTGGCGCCCGCGGCTACGGTGCACCCCATCACCGGCAGCGCGCCTCCGCCTGCGGTTCTTCCCAACGAGAATGGCACCTCTTCTCAGCCGGCACCTGTGCCGGCGCCAGTGGCGGCGCAGATTGAAGAGCCACAGCCACAGCCACAGCCACAGGAGGTCCAGACGAACGACCTGATCGCCATGGCGCGACAGGAGAGGACGAGGCGTGCGATGGCCAAGGCTCGCCAGGAGCTTCTCGAGATGGAGAAGGCGGCGCTGCGCGACGAGCGCATCCATCCGCGGGACATGGAGCTGCTGGGCATCGCGGCGTTCGAGCACGTCGTGAGCACCGTGCGGAACGCGCGCACGGCGCAGCCCCAGGTGAACGATGAAGTTGACCTCCGTGTCTCTCCCGGTCGCCCCAGCATATTGCAGCAGCTGGGGGTCTTCCTGAAGGCCGCGGATGTCGGCGGCGAGGAGGAGGAGGAGGACGAGGACGAGCAGCCGCCACCGCTGGGCGTCGCTTCTGATGGTGAAGACATGGACATGGAGATAGAGGACGGGCAGATTCTCTAGGAACGTAGGCACCATGCATGCGTCAATATAATGCTGTTTTGCATCGTTGGTTTTGTACAACCCCTAATTCCCCACCTTGGAAAAATCAGCTCTTAGTATTTCCATTCTCAGGCTAGTGTTTTTGCATGGTTAACAAGCAGGATAATGTATGTTTTGTCTGTTTATTTATTTGTTGGTGATAGCCTTTTCCAGAATCCTTTCATTTTGGTTTCAAACTTCTTGAATTTTGGTTCACAAGCACGAAAATGATTCATACTTAGCCATTTCCAAAGAGTGTGTGTACAAAAATAATTAAGGCCAGGTTTGGATCCTAACAACTAGTTGACTAGTTTTTAGTACTTAAGAATCAAACAAATATACTATTTGTTAGTCCACTAGTTATGGATTAGTTGTTAATATATTAGTCCATATATAGGAGCGAATAAGACTAGTTGTTAGTCGTAATCCATCGAAACAGGCTCTAAGAATTCCCAGGCCATTGAACACATGGTTCTTCCATCCTTAAATGGAGATTTGATGGCCCTTATCAATTGAGCTAGATACAGTAGCAATCCGAGTCATCTTCAACCTCTAGATCTCCTTCTCGAGGTGTGTGATTCCACCACTACCACCACAACAACATAATCTATAGCATGTCTTCAACTCATACGTGCAACCACACTATTCTTTTTCATCTCTCAATCCTTGTATATGGCACCTCAATGCACCATTGAATGTGCATTGGGCAGGGGTGCATTGTGCAGGGGCACATGCCCCTAAGGGAAAAACACCTCCATAAAAGTAAGCGATAATATGATATTCAAATATGTGATCTTTGGAGGATATATGGTGTAACTAATACAGATCGTCAAATCCTTAATTATTGTTCCTAGCTAAAAGCTTACACATAGACACATAGCTAAAATTATGTTTGCCTTGCTATAGTAGCACAATGAAGGTAGCTAACTAGATTTAATACACTACAAATATAAACTATAAATATATGAAAAAGATTATGCTAGAAGACAAGAAACTTTTAAAGGCATGAGTTACTAGTTGGCTATAGTCATGTCACTCATGATACGAAGGATAAATCAAGAGAAGAGATACCGTCATGGAAATGCAGTGTGGCATGAGCTTTGTGTCTAGACTTTTCTTACTATCAATATAAGTTTTATGTCGTGCCCCGGTTGTTTTAACTTTTTTGACTTGTTAATTGCTAGAAATTATCAGGACGTGCGCACGACGTAGCCCCAGGTAAACGATGGAGTTGGCCTTTGTTCTTTCCCGATTGCCCTATCATATTGCAGCAGTTGAGGGTCTTCCTAAAGGGTGATGGCGGTGAAGAAGAAGAGGACGAGGAGGAGCAGCTACCACCACTGGCCTTCGTTTTTTATGGTGAAGACATGAACATGGAGATAGAGGGCATGTAGATTTTCTAGGAACGTGGGCACCATGCAAGCGTCAAGGCACCGTTGTATCGTTGGTTTTGATGCTAGTGGTTTTGAATGGTTAACAAGCATGATAATGTGTGTTTTGTTTGTTGGTGATAGCCTTTTCCAAAATCTTTTCGTTTTGGTTCCAGTCATTTTGAATTTTGGTTCACAAGCACAAAAAGGATTCATACTTAGCCATTTCCAAAGGGTGTGTACAAAATAACTAAGGCAATGTTTGGATCCTAACTACTAGTTGACTAATTGAAAGGACCAAGGATGCGCCTAGAGGGGGGGTGAATAGGCGTTTCTGAAAATTTACAACTTAAAAATGCGGAAACGATTAGAACTGGAGTTTTCCAAGCAAATGAAAAACTCCACACAAAGA
>Ga0182004_10000694_pt1 | contig 21967 bp, 16 predicted proteins | sample Sormic07211540_1_FD_120479 | JGI IMG/M metagenome (GOLD analysis project Ga0182004, IMG submission 120479) | Endophyte microbial communities from Sorghum bicolor roots, Mead, Nebraska, USA - 072115-40_1 MetaG | ecosystem: Host-associated > Plants > Roots > Unclassified | place: USA: Nebraska...
AATTTAATTTTTCACAAAGGATCACAACCAGAACAACTTAATACCGGTTAATCTGAAGGAACATAGAAACAAGAAGTAAAGAATGGAAGTGCATGCCTTTGAGTGTTATAATGAGTTGAGAAACAACCATGAAATTTAAATTTGAGATCAACTCCTAAATGGAATAAGTAGTATAGAGTGTTTGACAACCATGCATCAATTGAAAAAAAAAATTGAAGCAAAGCACATACAAAATAAGTTAAGAATGGACACTATTGTAGGGAAAATGAGCCTATGGGCCATTAAGTTTGATTTTAGTGTTTGATGGACAAAATGACCATTTGGACTAATTTTGTTTTCTAAGGTATAATTCAAATGGATCAAGGTGGACTTGGCCTTAGGCAAATGATGATCCGGATAATCAAAACACCTTAAGACATTAGAAGACACGCAAGAAGTCCAAGACACAAGGTGGCTCCAACCTAGATGCAAAGACCATCTTGTCAAAAAAAAAAAAGATGCAAAGACCATGAAGAAACAAGTCAAATGAGGAAACTAGTTCAGTGGAGGAACATTGTTTACTTGTTTACGAAACAGTAGAGGAACACATGAAGATGTATAAACTAATTCAATAAACATAACCAAAATGGCGTAATCACCATGACGTGCCAGCCAAGGATGAAACGAAATGAGAAACACCCCTAGACGTACCATGAACGAAATGAGAAACACCCCAGGACGTACCAGGTACCACCCTAGGGCTGAACCGAAATGAGAAACAGGGATGGCACTTAAGTGACTGACAGCCTGAACCCCCCCCATACATACATTAGAGAATCCGAGGCATCAGTTCCCAATAAATACAAAAAAAAGAAAAAAAATAGCAAATTACAGCAAAATTTAAGCAAGATTAACATAATCAGACCGTCACAGGAAACATTGGCTATCAGGAAAATGCCGCTAAGTTAACCAACTATCAATTCTGATCACAAAGGAATATTTGGTCAGAAGCCCGCAGGAGGCATTAAGTTCAACCTACAGTTCCCCCGACTACCAACTAATATTGGTTAGCAGACTTCTCCCTGTGATCACAAAAATATTCCCTGATACTCTTATGGGGGCCTAGCTAACTGCTTCAGCCATCCACGACCCTTCATTGACAGTAGCTTACAACCAGCATCAACTCTGAAAAAATGGGTGACCCATCCCCTTCCATCTTATAAATAGTGTATGGTCAGATACAGCAAGTAGGAGCAGCATCAGAGGGATGTTTTACAGTACATCAAAAAGGCCGATGGGTGCGAAGAAAGTAATCTGCTTGGTGACTGCACCCGTTGGTAATCTGTCATCAGAAGAGTAGTTCAGAATATTTAGTTCAAGGTTAAGTCTTCAGATCAAAGAACTAGCCAATAACAATATTTACACCTGGACTAGAACAGACTTACCAGGTAACAATAAATTATGTGCCTACATGAAGGCGTCCAACTTTGATCGCTTAAGATGTTGTGGTCTGAAATCAACCAACTTTAAACTTGAAGTTGACTTAACCTCATTCAAGAATGAATCCCCTTTGTCTGATTTTATGGAATCCAGAACTGCACCAAGGATGTCGGCCGCAATACCATCTTGTATTAGGTACCCAGGTTCTTCTCCACCTTCTTGAATCAATTTACCTACCTCTTGCAAAAGCAGTACGCTTTCCTCCACAAACCTTGCAAGAAGTCGTCCAAGGTATTCGGTGGCCCTTGGAGCATCACTTAGAGTATCTTCCAATGAGGCAAGAACAGATGAAAGGCTAAAATAATAATCATTTAGTCAGTAATAATACAGTGCAGACAGAATGGCAATATAGTAGAAAGTATGAGAAAGCACCTACCCATCACTGAGTTGTTGCTTGCTCAACAAATTATGTCGACCACTGCAAAGGCTGACGAGAAGTTTAGCCAACAACTCTCTTTCCATGTCTTTTCTCTCAAAGGAATCATTTACCCAAAGTGATACAACAGAAGGATAAAAACTTGGAGCATTCAACTCCACAATACACAAAGCAACCTCCTTTTCATCTTTTGCACTGCCCAAACAGAAGCATATAATGTTAGAAAGAAAATTGGACAGTGCAGGGTGCTAGAACTACCTCTTTATGACATACAGGAGAATTATAATTATACAATATACTAGATAAAACAAACAGTACAAGGAAAGCCTCAATCCATATATACTAGATAAAACAAACAGTACAAGGAAAGCCTCAAACCATAATATTAATTTCATAAACATAGTCAACGATTGTAGATATCTCTGGAGTAGAACTCTCTCTGGGAGTAGTAACACGTTTCCTCAGCTGTTTCTAAATGTAGTGTACACTCCAATACGTAAGAACAATATGCCCATGGTTTTTGAGTTGTTGCCTAGGCGTTGAGGCATATCCCAGGCGTTGCAGGACGCCACAGGGTTTTAGTTACGCCATGTTGCCTAGGCATCACCTAGAAGGCGCCTAGGCATCCAGGCGTACCCCCAGCGCCACAGGACGCCACAACACCTCAAAACCCATGAATATGCAACCTAATCTCAGGAACATGAGTAAATTAACTCTGGAATTTGTGATAAGAAAACGAAAATGCAGTAATATAAAGACATTTTAACCTAGCATAGTAAAACGTGGGCCTACCTATCAACAGTGAAAAGCTTATGAACTGTAAAAAAATTAGAAGTATTACCTGTAATATTCCCGAATGGCCGAAACAGATTTTTCTCTCAATTCATCCTCAGAATATGATTTACTTCCTGAACGGCCTTCCTGGCTGGCAGGTCTCTGTGAAGGTCCAGCAGATTGACTAGAAGCAGGAGTTCGGCCAGAGGTTCGATCTGGAATTCTTGAGCTAGAATCTTCTCTTCCAGATGATGATGTCCAATCAGCCGCAGAGTTATAACCATTAGAACCAGATACTATCCTCCGGTGGTCAATAACAGAAGGAAGTTCAGTATTTGATACTGGTGGCTGCCCTCTTATAGACATACCCCTAGCAAGGCCACCTTGTGGCCCAAGAGTGATAGCTTCATCCTTGACTGCCCGCTGGGGAAGAACAGTTCTATTGTCAAACTGGTGCCTTTCCTCATATCGGATGTCTTGTGAACCACGTGACTGTGGAGGCATTCCTCGAATGCTCCCTTGATGAGAACTTGGGGATGCTAATGCAGATGATCCACGGGGGCCATAATCCATAGGAGGTGCTCCTCTTCTTGGAACAGAACTAACAGCTGGACCACGCCCTAACCTACTCGACTGAGCATGTCTTTCTTGAGCTGCATCTCTGTGAACCTCCTCAATCTTCTTGGGACCTTCAACTTTACGCCTCTGCTGCCATTTATTTCTCCTGAGGTCAATTGAATCTCTCAGCATAAACCTTACACGAGAAGACAACTTCTGACTAGTTGACATATTCTCCATCCTAGCAAAATAGGCATCCATGTGCTCCTTTGCCTTTACATGATCAATCATCTCACCAATTGTACTCATCAATTTGCATAGTGCTTCAATGTTCTCCTCATCGGGATTATCATGATTTCCAAACAACTTTTTAATGCACTCATGCATAATCCTTTCCGTCAACATTTTCTTTTTGTACAACTCTCCAATTAACCTAATGTTTCCCAGCATGCGCCTTCGAGCACGGATCCTCTTTTCCTCCCGTTCTTCTTTGGTTTGTTTAATCTCACCTTCCTCTTCTGTTTTATCAGCTTCAGCTTCTTCTCTTTCACCCCTCTCAAACTCCTCTTGGCATTTATTCAAAAGCAATCTTTTGAATGTGATCTTTTCATTGTCTTCACCGAAGTCAGGCAAGGCACCAGCCAGATGGGAGCAAAAATTAGCATACATTTCACAGAAAGTTGGTTCCATCAAAGCTTTGTCAAATATCTGTGAAATGACCCCAGTAAGAGTTTCTACACTGTCAATGTTGACTTCCTTAACTTGTTCAAAAAGTTTTTCAAAGTTTTGCGGAGTCAGCTTGTTAAGAATAGCTTTCAACTGCCTCTGCTTCGCCTCTTCCTCATCAGAAACTTTGCCAACAACATACTTCCTCTCTGCTTTGTGCATTGCTTGCATGGGTGTAACAGGAGAAGGCATGAGACCCTTTTGCTGCCATCTATCAGCATCAGAGCCACTGCGAGATACTTGAGGTCCAACAGAATGCATGGGTCCTGCAAGAAGCCCACCACCATACTGATTTGATGGTTGGCCACGTGGATTTCTTAAAACACCATGATTACCTCCTGAGCTACCACGGTAGTTGATAATTGATGGTCCATTTGCCAGGTCCATGTGAACATCACGACCAGGACTGAGAGGAATACCCGCCTTAGTCCACCTGTCGTCAGCCATGGCAGCACCACGGCGGTCACCACGAGAAGTTGGGCGGTCCAAACCCCTTCCAGGACTAGGGTGAGGTTCCCGGTCAACAACATAAGACTTTCCTGCCAAATTATTCATTATTGCATTGACAGCTTCATTCATCTTAAATCCAACAGGAAGACCAGTCCAGTGCTGTTGCAAAGTCAACAGAAAATCCCGTGAGTATTTCTTCCTGCCGTTTGCTTCAGTTGTATCTGAATCTAACACTTGGGTGATGCCAGCCTGGTTTCCAGAATCTGATGGCAGCTTTGGAGTAGACATGTCTGCAGCATCTTCCCAATCATCAGGCTCAACTTTTTTCTTACAATCATCTGCAGCTGTACTTGCATCCCTTTCTGGTTCATCAGGCAGCCCATGAGTTGTATCAACTGTTGAAGAACTATCAGCACCCTCCACAGTACCAACAATTCCGGGCTTCTCTTCTGGTCCTTTGTATGCATTGTAAAGATCTGAAGACCCAGCAGCATCAGCCTTAGCAAGCATTTCCTTTTTCTTCTTCTTCTTCCCAGCTGCGGACTTTGTCCTGGTGATCTCAACACTAGGCTTTTCCCTGGATACTGGTCGAACTGAAATTATTGGTGCAGCAGCCTGTTGATCATCTTCCCTACTCTCAGATTCCGGTTGTCCCTCAGACGAGACTAGAGGAACATTACAAACAGCTAGGTCTGATTCTGGACTAATATCTGAGTCACCTTCATCATTCGAACTTTGAACAGTAGGCTCTGAAGTTCCAGAAGTTGTCACATCTGCAGCATTGCCATCAAGAAAATGTACTGAAGTCTCGGAATCCTTGGATGAGTTATTCATCATAGCTTGTTCCTCAGAAGCAGATGGAGCTGAATCTTTCAGCAACTGCTCCTGATTAGTTACTAGAGGTGCTGCATAAGAATCATCAGTATTAGAAGTCACTGCTGAATCCTGTTCAGTAGGGTCCACTGCACATGTGTCAGGCAATCCATGTTTGGAAGCATCAGAAGAAATAATATCCTGGCTAGGATCTGTTGTAACTTTGTCAGTCCGCTTGCTTTCGTCACATTCAACAGCCGAAACAGCAAAGCTTTCTACTCCTGCAGGCTCACCAGTACCCTCGGAAGATGGACTTCTTGAGCTATTATCTGTCCCAGGAACATCAGCAGCTGCCAAAGTAAATGAGTTAGAAAAAACTAAGAGGCACCCCTGTACAATTCTAAAGATTTAAAAGATCTCACCAGTTACTGCTGTGCTGTCAGCATTTGCTGTATCAGCCCCTGGAATGATCCTCCTTGCTGCCAGTGGAACCGTTGAGACTGAAGATGAGCTGGTCAAATCCAACTCATTGTTCAGGTTCTTAGTTTCCTGGTGATCACCATCTCCAACCTTTACAGTTTGCACCTTATCTTCAACAGATGAAGCCAACTGAAAAAAATACAACATACAAACATGTGAACAAAAGCAAATGCGAAACTAGGAAAAATGCAAACATAGCATGGCAGAAAGAGGCCAACAACAACATACTTTTGGTGGTTCAGATGAATTCCTGACATCCTTTTTAGTGACAATGTTCTTGTTATTATCTTTAAATGATCCAGTCCTTTGAATGGATTCTTCGCTTTTTCCATCAGCTCCAGCCACAGGTGAGACTGAATTCGCAGTAAGAGATGATGTCACTGAAGCTTGTGGTTTTGCACCATGAGTTGGCATTGGCAAGGACGGGCTTATCACAGTGGAGTGCTTCACAGTGACTAAAGGATCACTCCTCTCCTTCTCAAGGGTTGATTTACTAGAAACAATGATCCCAGAAACAACTTCATTATCCTTTTGCCGACTTGACGCAGCATCCTCAGCAGCACGTAACTTAGGTGGCTCAGATTTAGCTGGTGGAGCACTTATTGTGACATGAGATTTTTCAGTCAGCAACCCAACTGGGTGCGGTTTAACTGTATATTGGGACTGACCAGAGACCGGAGGCGCTGCAGATGGACTGATATATGTCATCGCTTGCCCAGACTGAGTGACGGGATAATTAAATCTAGGACCCGAGGATCCAGTAGCAACTTGGTTCACACCAGCTGGAGTAGAGTAATACATTCCTGACTGATTGTAGGAATTCGGTTGCTGATGGAAGAAGCCCATATGAGGAGCATAACTACCAACAGGCTGGGATTGTTGGGTCAAATTCGGTGCAGCTCTCTGCCCAGAAGAGTCCATCCTCTTATCAAGCTTCAACTCTTCATGAGTGTCTGGATGAGTAATTTTTACGGTAGTTTTACGTGTAGCAGCATGCTTGTTTGGCTGTTGCTGAGGATATTGTGATGCCATGCTCATAGGAATGTTGCCCAGCTGTGGGAATTGGTGAGCAACTGAAGGAACATAACCCATACCCTGGCCAGGATGCATCATTGCTTGCTGTTGCAATTGATGATGCTGCAGAGTCGGGGCATACAGCTGCTGTGGGACTTGCGGTGTACTACTGCCTGTCAATCCCATTGACATTTGAAATGAGCTGGGCACGACTTGAGGCTGCAGTTGTGCACCATGACCACCAAACTGCAAGGGAACTTGTGCCGGCGGGTGGTGAAAGGGGATCGGCATCTGAACACCAGGCATTGGTTGAACGGTAGGTCTAAGAGATGTAACATTGGGGACAGAAGAAGATGGGTGCACATCTCTTTTCATTTGTGATGTAATATGGGGATTGAGGGAGTTAGGTTGGCTGGAACCAACAGCTTCCTTTCTTGTCGACTGCTGCTGTGGCTGCTGGGGAACCTGCTGCGGTTGATGCGACAGCTGCTGCTGTTGCTTCTGCTGTGGCTGCGGATGCTGCTGCAACAGCTGCTGTTTCGGAGCTGGTTGCACAGGGGCAGGTGTAACCTTAAGTTCCTCCACAAGTGCCTGAATAAGGCATACAAATAAAATAGAATCTTTTAGAACACTGGCAGATTGAGAACGCGTATCAAATCAATACCAACAACACATGCAAAAGGAATTGGCTGTGTGCTCCGGAAGGCAAATTAGTCATGGGACATCAATATTTGTGCAAGTTCTAGCAGTCCAATAAACAAGCACTGAACCAACAAATAAGAATTAAATACATCAGAATATCAGATAAACAAGAGGAGAAGACAAGATACCTGATTACGTTTTTGTTCATCCAAGTTTGGAGGAGCTGAGCTTGTTCTGGCAGGAAATTGCTGTACAAAATTTTATATTTAATAGTTGTAATGTAAGTAGAAAGCAAAAGGTAATTGCTAATATAGAGCTTCATGTCCCAAGCTGGAGATGAAACAGGGATAACAAAATCGTACCGGTAGCCCATTCATATTTATACTACCAAACTGAAAGTTAAACCCCTTCGATGGTTCTCCTGAAACAAAATAAACAACAAGAAAAATAAGGTGGTTAACCATGCAGTGTACACCCTATCCTATATGGTCTCAATAGCCAGAGCAAAGGTGTGCAATGCCACCATAGATGGTCCCCATGCACATGTAAAAACATGTACCAGCGTATATAACATTGAAGAAAATTGAGGCAAACCTTTCGATCCTCCCTGAGGAAGCGGTGGGTTAGAGCTTTTTGGTGGAGCCCTTGGAGCAGCATGTGTAGCTTTCGGTAATGGCGGATTAGTCTGCTTCTCGCTGGCAGACGATGAAGACGACACTTGTGGATCTGGTGAATCAAAAAAAAACGTGCAATCAAGCAAAGGAACACATCAGGTCATGTCTGCACCATTACAAACGCAATACAAGATAGCAGAACAGGACACCTCACTCACCTTGGTGCTGCGGCCGTGGCGCGGAGACAGGAACATGCACGGCCGCATTCTGAGGCGCGGGTGGGGGACGCGCAGGAGTTTGGTGGGGGCCAGGCGCGGGTGCAGGCTGGAAACCAGTGGTGTCGGGCTGGTTCACCACCCTCTGGTGCCCGCCGTGGCCATTGCCAGGCTTTCTGAAGCTGCAATCGAGATCCAAGGTTGTCATCAAAACCCTATCATCCCCGGCGAGATCAAACCAATCGTGCGGCGCAGAGACAGAGGGCAATCAGAATCAACGAGGAGTGGCAGCAATTTACCTGCGGTTGGATGAGAGAGGAGGCTGGCCTGAGGAGCCCGCGCCGCCCTTGCCCGCGCCGCCGACTCCGCCTCCGCGGTGGCCGCCGAAGCTGCTGGACCGGCCGGGTCTCCTGGCGTGCCCCTCGCCCCTGTCCCCTCGCTGGGACATAAATCCCCTTGTCTCCTCACCGATCTCCTCCTCCTTCTCCTCCCTACGACAGCCCTGATCCAATCACGCACAGGAACAATAACCAAAACAAAAGAAAAACATAAATCACCCTGAGCAACGAAATCGCAACGAACCCTAGTGCGAATCTCTCAGTCGCTCGGCGCCACGGACGGCGTCGGAACCCCGGCTGCGGATAGGCGAGAGGCGCGTACCTGAGGGCCCCGGGGGCGGCGGCGCCTAGGGTTTGGTCGTGGCCAGTGCGTGTAGGCGACACGGGGGGAATTGTGTTGGGTTTGGGTTGGGGGAAGGGGGAGAAGTGTAAGCGAAGCGAGAGGAAGGGAGAGGGCGTCCCTCTCTAGTAGTATGGCCAGCCAGCCAGCAGCTGCAGCACAGCAACAAATCGAAGGCGGATACGATTACGGAAGGAACAAAGAGCGTAACTAATCGTATCTGAGGTGAGCCTAAGCGGTCAAGGGGGGCGATCGGACGGACGGGGGGCTGGGTGGCTGGCATCCGCTCGCGGGGCCGCGTTGTGCGGCTTGGGCCTAGTTGTTGGAAGCGGGCACGCGCGCGTGCGCTCCCGGGACACTGCCTGGTTTGTGTGGGTTGGGCCGAGAGGGAGTGCACGATGCCAACGCTGCTGGGGGCTGCTTCGTTTGGTTCCGCTTTTTTTTTTTCTCTCTTCCCTCATCTCTTCGTCACAACTAAAAAGACACATTATATTTCAAAAAAAAAGACAATGATAAGACATTGTTTTGGTAGGACAATCTATCGCCTCACCTCATGCCTCTGTCCATGCGATACCCCGCACCGTAAAACAGGAAACCGCCATCACCACTTTAACCTAGCCCAATAGAAAAAGAAAAACAATCCCTCTTGCGATCTCCTCCTTAGAGCAAGTATAACATCAGGGTTATAGCCAAGATAGTCAGTTTTTATGCTGACATGGAGGAGAGAGAAAAAAAAAGAGAAGAGAGTTTAGTTCTTATTCTAGCACCAAGCTAGGCATAAGAGTATAGGCATTTGTTTTTTTTTTTTGCACAGAAGCATAGCCAACTTTATGAAATTAGTTGGTTGTTAGGATAGATTGTGATACCAAAAAAGTTTTTTCTATAAAAAGTCGTATAAACAAAATTTTCATTGAAAAAATTCTAAACTTTTTGTGGGCATACAAAAAAACTAGATACAATGAAGCAGCATAACTATACACAGTAGTGAAATTAGGTTTCTAACGTTTTGAGGTCCAATGAAGAAGCATGAATTGTTCCATACTTTTTCATGTTTGAAATGTTTTGTTATTAGTGTTTTTCGTTGTTAGAGAATCTCTAACAGTCTTTCTAAAACTCTAAATTATCATATGAAGAGTATTTGAGTAAGAATTACTTTTATTTAATAACTTTTTTATATCTTGCGTGTACTCTAGAAAGTCATCCTCACTTTTTATCTTTAGCTAGTGAGAAATTCGGAATAGATGATATCTTATATTTGGAGATTTATTTAAAGAAACTATTGGAGGATATTTACCAAAATCTATATTTCTATAAATTAAGAAGGAATGTTTGGTATGGTTTCAACCGATTCTACTGAGAAATGGGACCGATTCAAGTCACCATTAATCACTAGACTCTAGACATAATATAAATTGTTTTGTGGACAAAGGGACATGTATATTTTTTTTCTCATCATCAAAGGTCATAATCAGGGTCAAGTTCATCAAACCAAATTATGAAGTCTAAAACAATTCATCAAGTCAAATTATAAAGTTTTTTAGAGCCATAGCATTCATCATCATAATTGCCATAGTTCTCTTCCTAGTTATGGTTAGGAGTCTTCACCACTACTCCTTTCTGTTACTAAAGTCAGTCGTCTTAAGGTTGTCTTAAGTCAAATATTTAAAATTTTAACTACAAATATGATTAAAGCATCGTCTTTTGATATTATCTCTATTAGCCATATGTATAATTTGACTTCCTAGACTCACATATGGTGTATATCTAGTTTTGTCCTTACAACCAGGTGCTACACACTTGACTGTGTAAGATGACACATACTATAACACAACACTCTTGCAGTTGAACCACGAAGATGTTTACACTCTGTACAAATCAAAGTTACAGCCAAACGAAAATCGGTGCATGATACACGCCCACAAACGCCTTGGAGAAGCAACAAACCAGAACTAGCCCAGCTGAAGTGCAGTGCAACAGCCTTCCTTGTAGAAACGTCAGTAGCAACACACCTAGGCCTGCGTTAAGATGTAGTGAGAAAACAGCAATATCTTTTAGGGCAGAAAATAGTGATATACTCCTACGTTCTGAAACAGTAGTATAATGTATGTTCAGTTGTCCTAGACTCCTAAGCCAAACCATCCTGTGTTTGACCAAATTTAAAGAAAATGATAATAATATTTATGATACCAAATAAGCTTCATTAGATACATTATGAAATGTATTGCCTCTTTTGATTTGGTAGAAGTTAACATTATTTACAAAATTGGTCAAACCTAAGTCGATTTGACTTAGGGCAACTGAAAATCTCTTATATTTCAGAACTGAGGGAGTGATGCATTGCAAATACTTGCATTCAGAGACTTACTAAATGCCACTATTCTGTAATCTGAGCCTAAAGTTGGATTTGAATGTTTATAGCTACCTAAAGTTTATAGCTGTGCATCACTAAACAAACACCTCTCCACAAAGTTCTCTTTCAATGATCCAAACATTTTGCTAGGCATAAGCATTAGCATAAATTCAGATGCATAATATGTAAGTTTATTAGTTATAACTGTCTACTTATCGGTTTGTAACTTGTTAAAGGATAGTGCCAATCTCTTAAGATCAACCAATTTAATATATAGTTCAAGTAGGGAAAAACAATTCAATGATATGTTTGCCAATTCATATACAATCATCAAAAAGGTGGCTAAACATAATAGTACTGATTTTGCCCCTAGCCCCCAACGATCCAAGATGCTGCCAGGAATGCATCTATGCATGTTAAACAATCAGAGTGAACCACCACACACATGAAGGCAGTGTTTCAACATTAAAAAAAATAGCCCAAGTTAGGATTATATAAAAAATGGGACTCTGTTCAGTATAAACAGGTGGAACAATCTATAGTAACTACTACATGGACAAAACAGACTACCACTATATACAGGTCCGTATCACAAGCTTGTGCAGGGACCTGCACAGGGCCTCCAAATTTGCTAATGTAAGCCTTTTCCTATTACTAATGTATTCAACTAGTGTACTGATCAGCAGATAGATGATGAATAAAATAGCAATAGAAAAAAAGGTTTTTTATACATCCCCACGGTCCAACATCTAATGAGGCCCATCCAGCTATGCCCATCAATGCTCCCGCTCCCCTACCTCAAGTTAATGTCCAGCCGCCGCACGAACAGCTAAACAGGCACCACAACTCTCACCCCCTTTCATCTTCCCAATCAGTAAGCTCCGTGCCACACCAATGGGAGAAAATTTCTCCCAGGAATTAACTCCCTTCTCAATTCTCTTCGTCCAGCAACAGATCATTCACGATTTTCCCAGAATGAATTCGTTGATGGCAGCGAATAGGTACGGCGATTCTCAGTTCTTTCTCACATATGTTATAGAATTAGTTCATTCTAATTTCTCATCTTCTCAATCCTTACGCCCTGCGCTGTGCATCACAGCATCAGTTGGAGATGGACGCACGACAGGTGGGTGCTGCATCGATTGGTCATTGGCAAAGCAGCTTGCATAGTTGCCGTCCCATCTTGGTTGGAATTGTTTCAACCCTTTTTATCTTTCTCTCTATATTGTGCAGTTTCTAATACATGTTGTCTGTTCCTGTTCTTGCTTATATTTGTGTATCTTGGCATCTTGATGGTGTTTTATTTTTGTGCAATGTCTTTTAGAAATAGATAATATGAATCAGGTTTTATTTTTGAGCAATGTCTTCTTTTTCTCAAGTACGGCACTGACTATAAAGAAGCTCATCATTATCGATTGCATAAATACTCTCGGACATATTTATGAAGACACTTGCACTTTCTACTCTAAACAAAGTTATAAATGAAAAAATGAGAAAGTACAGAAATACTGACTTCTGAGATCAATCTGAAAGGATGTGAGCATGCTCATCAAAGCCACCCATTAAAACTTCTAGAAGACAGATCTAGTTACAAGCAAAGTATTGAAGACCTCTATATGGAGTACATATAGTTTGCCATGTAGAATGCACAAATGTCCTAGTAGTAAATACAAACACCTTGGTCATTGGGGATTAACATTTTTTTTTCTGCAATTTGTATTAGTCTGAAAATGGTATGCATGTTCACGAAATAAGAAAATAAACCCATTTTGCTCTTCTGAGTTTCACAAGCTCTCTGGTGTGAATACATATCAGAATATCACCTAAACACCAAACAGTACAGAACTGCAATGAAGACTGTTTGCAAGATAACTAGAATGGAAAGACACATATGCATCAGACTGATATTTTCATCATAGTGAAATGTCTTATTTTGCGCAAAATACAAGTAAGAAAGACTATGAGCACCACCTTACCATTTCATACACTTGGTGGAGACAAAGATGGTGGGTGACCGGCATACAGTTCAGCATGTAAGATGGAGTGGTTAGTTTGACAGAACAACTCAAGGTGCAGTGTCTTGACGTCCAGCGAAAAACAGGTTAAGTTTGGATTCTTTGGGGGATGCAAAAGAGACACGCCATCTGGAATCCCTTGAAGGAGCAAATATCCCCCAGCTACACCCACAATGTCATAGCGATGGTTCTCAGGCAACAGGAGCACCTCCTCAGGCTGCCATTGGTTTGCGATCTCACCATCATTTTGCAAGATGGCATACGAGAGATGAACCGTGCCATGTGGAAGACTGTAGAGAGAAAGCATCCCAACCTTTCCTTTCCCTGCCTCCACAATGGCAATCTCTCCGGTGTAGTCATGTGGGAGCTCAACAGTAGAGAACTCCATCCCACTTGTGTTGAGCAAAAGCAATTTGTTCCTCCGATGCATCAACCAATAGAAGCATCTGTGGGCATAGTAGCGTTGGGACAACTCTGATCCTGAAGCAGGATTGGCAGTCCCTGTTGAAGCTGGGTTTCCGGTCCCTGTAATCAGAGCACTCCAGTCGTTAAATGTAACAGTATGCCATCGCCCTTCTCCAGATGAGAAGACGAAGAGGACCAGCTTGATTGCGCATTGCGCCAGGCAGATCACCCTGAATGACGAGTCCTTGTCATCCTCAGCAGCAGGGGCAAGGAAGGTCTCGAAATCAACGATGTCTGGCTGATGGACAGCGGCGGTTAGGTCGGCTGGGATGGCCGGTAGCAGGAGGTAGCGCCGGTGCACAGGGTCGCAGACGGCAAGATCCGTGATCCAGAGAAGATCGCCGCGACGGTATCCCCTACCCGTGGGGACCCCGGAGAGGAGGAAGCGGCCGTCGCGGGTGTCGCGGCGGCGCCAGCGGTGCGGAATGGGGAGGAAGGAGAACGAGAAGTCTGCGGCATCGGCTTGCGCGAAGGCTCGGGCGGCGATGGCGGAGGTGTGGGGCGGCTGCGCGGGGATAAAGCCGCTGGCGAGGATGCCGAGGAGCGGCGGCGGGTGGAGGGCGTGGTAGCGGCGGAGGAAACCGTGGTCTGTGATGACGCGACGGAAGCTGGCGCAAGCGAAGGAGGCGCGGGCGAGGTCCAGGGCAGAGTCGAGGTGGAGGAAGATCTCCCCGAGGGCATCGTCGGCGAGGTCCGCAGGGGATTGGAGGCGGCGCGGGGTTGGCTGCGTCGGTGGAGCCATGGGGAATTGGGGTTTTGGCTGAGGACTTGTCCTGCCGAAATGGCTGCAGGATCCAACGAATTTTGTACCCGGTAGCGTTTTCGTGGGACGGGATGAAACTTGGTAAGCATGGGATGAATCCGTTTTGTTTTGACCAGGGACAGTAAAAGCAGGATTAGCTACTACTCCCTCCGTTCCATTAAAAAAGTTGTTTTTGACTTTTAGATTTTTTGTTTCGGCGTTTATCTTAGGCCTTGTTTAGTTCCAAAATTTTTTGCAAAATATGAATAGTAGCACTTTCGTTTGTATTTGACAAATATTGTCCAATCATGAACTAACTAGGCTTAAAAGATTCGTCTCGTCAATTTCGACCAAACTGTGCAATTAGTTTTCATTTTCGTCTATATTTAATACTTCATGCATACGTCTAAAGATTTGATGTGACGAAGAGTCTAAAAAATTTTGCAAAATTTTCTGGGAACTAAACAAGGCCTTATTCAAAATTTTTATATAAATATTATTTATTTTATTATAATTTATTTTATCAGTAAAATTACTTTAACAATATTGGAACATCATTTTGTTCCATTTTGCTTTAGTTCAACCAATAATTCGAACATCACACAATACAATGAAACATAGGACGTCCCAATCTAATTAGTACCCATATACAACACCATCAATACAGAAGAAAATTTTAGGTATTTCAGAAATATACATAACAAAAAATCCCAGACATGCATAATGATAGTTTGAGTAGTGGCACTAACCCATCCCACGACTGCTTACAAGCTGCACAAATTGTAACTATACTGGTTTATGCAGTACAATCGGATATTGTTTCTTAGTTGCTGCCATATCATCTCTCTAACCAACCAGCATGGCTACAGCTGCCGTGGTGGCCATGAGGATGTGGAAATCTAGAACACAATCTAAGAGCTTGTTTGGCACAGCTCAACTTCAATAGTAAAGCTGTTTTTTTAGAAAATAGCTTCATGAGTGACTTTCTAGATGAAGTTGAGCTGTTTTGGGAAAAGTGTTTGGCAAAATAGCTTCACCAACTACTTCATGCATAGTTGAGAGAGAGAAATGAGGGAGAGAGCTGCAATAAGCTACTTTTTTCAACTTCATCCCAACTTATGTCTTTGTGATAGGAGGGGAAAAACAGCTTCACCTATAAACTGTTTTGGAAATAAGTGTTTGGTAAAAAAAAAACAGCTCTCTAGGCCTAACAGTTCATACAAGAAGCTCACGCGCAATCATTTGAGCCTTCAGGGCAAGATGCTGTGCTGGCCACGCCTCGTCGGCTCCACAGAAGCTGATACAAAGAAGACAATAAATCAGGGTGATGTATTTCACACATTCATTCAAAATAATAGGAGCAAGCTAGAGCAAACATTATTTGATCTTAAATCAGACTAAGATATTGTAGCTTTCGCCAAAAAAAAAGACTAAGATATAGTAGTACTTTGGCAAATTGATTAGGAGAGAAAAAGAAAATAAGAAAAATAGCTAAAACAGAAAGTTATGGTAAATGCATGTCAAACTTGTATCTCGACAGAAAAAATTAAGCACAAAGAAATGAATCATCAAGAACTCACACGGATTCGTATGATTTTTTTTATATAGTTTAGGATAATGTAGGAAAAGAAACTGATTTCTGTAAAACTCATGTATGACTCCTATGAATTTCTTGTGTTCCAAGGGGTCCTTGGTAGTGCATTCGCTCAATGTAAAGCTTTGTAAGGATCCAGTGCTGTACAATTTTCATTCTTCTAGTTTAGTGAAACGATATGCAGCTCACCTCCATATCCAAGAAAAAAAATCATGAAGTTTTCTTGTTTCATATGGACAAACTGAAAACATCATCTTTGTCTTCAAGAATAGAGTTGAGCGATTCTAACCGCACAACACCAGCTTTTGGAAAAATTACTACACACATCATACCAAAAGAATTCAGAGCAATGTCTTAGTTCCAAGCATTTTCTTATGTAGATTATTTTGATTTTCAAATCAACATCATGAAGTAAATTTGTATACAAGATCATGACAAAAAAAAACTAATAAGTACTATAACGCTTCCTTCTGCAGTAGTTTGATTAAGACGAACAAGTTATTTCTAGGGTGAAATTTTTCCATCTAATTTAAATGATCCCAACATAAAATTAAAATGGCTTCAAAGTTTCAAGCTCTTCTCCAATAGCTAGAACACAAAACACTCCACCAAAATGGTGGCCTTACTAAATGGTAGATATATTACTAATATAAAGTGTAATATGGACGAGTCTGATTCACTTGACTGATGACCATTGAATAGAGATGTTAATGGAACAGTCGAGCAATAAATTACTAAATGTTCCTGCTATGTGGTAACAAAAACTACAAACCACAGAAAGAAACACTACTAAATTTTGAATACACAAGATTGTCACTTACAAATTTACCATGTCAATAGAATTAGCATCAGAAAGAAAAAAAAAAGCTTTGAGATAAATGTTTGTGGAAGAAATTTACCCATTTAGATACTCTGCGGCGACAAGGATGGTGGAAAGTTGGTATATATGTAGGCACGCAAAATGTGGTGCTTCAATTCGCACACTCTCTCAAGCTGCAAAGTCCTGCTGTCCATCGAAAAACATTCCAAGTCTTCAATCTCCGCCGATGAGCTTACATGCACTCCTGCTAAGCTTAGGTGTTCAGGAAACCTTAGCAGGAGCATGTACCTCTCCATAGCACCCCTGATGTAATACCGAAACCCAGGATCCAGCGGGATTGTTTTCTCCACCTGCCACTGGTTGGAACCATCGGCATCGTCTCGCCTTACAGTATAATGGAGGCTAACTGCACCATCTGCAACATGGTCGCGGAGCGCAAACATCCCAACCCTGCCTTCCCCTGCCTCCACAATGGCGATCTGTCGCCTATGGCAGGCAGGTGGGACGTCAGCAATGGAGAATTCCATCCTCCCAGCGTCAAGCACGAGAAACTTGTCCCGCCAATCCATAACCCAATAGAAGCAGCCGCGAGCGTACTGGCGCCCGGAGAACGCAGGGCTCCTTGACGACACGCCCAGGCCGGCCATCAGATCGCGCCAGGCCAGGGACGCGACGGCTCGCCATTGCCCAGTGGTGGAAGAGAAGGCGAAGGCGACGAGCTTGGCTTTGCACTGCACCATACAGATCACTCCGAACGAAGTCTCATCCTCTGGGTCCCCGCCGTCGGCACCGCGGGGGGCGAGGAAGGGCTCGCACCAACGGTCGAACTCCAAGCGGAGCGGGTGCTCCACCGCTGTGGCCAGGTCGTCGGGGATCAGGGGGAGAAGGACGCTGCGCCGGTGCAAGGGGTCGCACACCGCTATCTCCGTGAAGACCTGCGGCTTGTCGCCTCCGTCCTCGGGGGTCCGGTCGAGGAGGACGCGGCCGTCGCGGACGTCGCGCACGACCCAGCCGCGGCCCGTGGAGGAGGTGGGGAGGAACGAGAAGGTGAAATCCGCGGCGAGCGAGACGGCCCGCGCAGCGGGGGCGGATGCGTGGGGTGGGAGCGCCGGGTGGAAGCCGTTGTGGTCCAGGAAGCCGAGGAGCGGCGCGGGGTGGAGCGAGCGGAACCGGCGGAGGAACGCGCGGTCGGCGACGAGGCGGCGGAAGGGGACGCAGGCCGCCCCGGCGCGAACGAGGTCGGCCGGCTCCGGAAGACGGAGGAAGATGTCCGACAAGAGGTCGTCGGTGAGCTGCGCCGGCGAGGCCATGTCGTGGCCGGCGGGAGAGAGAGGGGATTTGGGGTTGAGGGTTGCTGGGGAATCGGGATCACCGGTCAAATTTATGGGCTGGTCCGTTGGTCCGAAGTTCGAACAGTTCAACGATGGCGCTCGGTTGGTGGTAGTGAATTGTCGAAAGGGATTGAGAGGGCTATTTGAGCCAGGTCAAATCTCAGCCCACCTGATCTCACTCGACTCGACCTGCTCACTTCTTCTGGACCGAATGGGCCTCAAGGATTTTGGTCCATATCTTACAAGGCCCCATCCCTGATCCAAAGCACTTTTGGGCCTTTTCTGGTCCGGTTTTAGCCTAAAAATGCTTTAAGACTGACTCGCAACTAGCAGTAAGATTTACACAACGTGTTGAAAACAGACTTTTGTACCGTGACGTGTTGGTCAAACTATGGTCTTATGTTGGAGTTACTCCCTCTATCATAAATAAATGCACATCTCGTCTCTCAAGTAATCAAATTTTTTTAAATTTGACCAACTATATATAAAAATATATTAATATCTACCATATATAGCATGTATTATTTGATTAAGCATGAAATATACTTTCATAATATACTTATTCGTAGATACAAATATTAATATTATTTGATATATTTCTAGTCAAATTTTAAAAAGTTTGACTCCTCAGGAAACAAGATGTACATTTATTTGTGGAGGAGGGAGTAGATTGGAAACATGGTCTCATGTTGAATTTGGATTAGAAACATCAGGTTTATGCTTATTAAATAGTTTTAAAATAGTTAAAAGTGTGTAAAAAATAAACCTAAATAAGTCTATGTCTCAGTCATACATGATCGAATGAGTATGACATTTTTAATAACTCTCAAGTATACAATGATTAGTCCACCATAAAAAATCACCATAATATAGGCATAGAAACTGCAGCTATGAATTAATCACAAAAAAAGCATAGATCTAAAGATAGAGCAGAAGTTTTGTACTAAAACATCTCATATCATATATTTAATGTGTAGATGTACTCATTTGAAGTTCAACAAAATTAGTTTTTTCTATTTTGTGATTTTATGTAATTTACCATGTTTTTTTCAAAGATTCAACCAAAATAAATATAAAGAAAAAATAATAAAAACCACCTAAAGAAACAACCAAGGAGGTCATACATTCGGTTTGAAAAGTTGGGGGAGGAGTTATGTTCGGTTTTTCTAGTTTAGAGTTGAAAATATGACTTTTGCGATAGTTGAGGGAGGCAAAGTAGATTTTTTCCTTTTGGTCCCTCTCTTACAAGGCTTCATCCCTGATTGAAAGCACTTTTGTGCCTTTTTTGTCACGTTTAGCCTGAAAATGCTCAAGACTGAGTGACTCACTAGAACTGAGTGAAGAGTAGCTATAAGATTTATGTAACGATCATGCTATATGTTCTAATACATCTTGGAATAGACTCTGTACCGTGGTTAAACATGTTGGTCAAAATATGGTCTTATGTTGGAGTTAGATTGGAAACGTGGTCATACGTTGAATTTGGAGGCTGTTTAGTTCCCAAAAGTTTTGCAATTTTTTTAAGATTTCCTGCTATATCGAATCTTTTGATACATGCATGAAGCATTAAATATAGATAAAAAATAACTAATTGCACAGTTTGTCTGTAATTTATGAGACCAAATTTTTGAGTCTAGTTAATCCATGATTAAACAATAATTGTTAAACACAAACAAAATTGTTGAGTAGCCATTTTACAAATTTTTCATTGACTAAATAGGGTCTTGGATTAGAAACATGTGTGGGCGTCAATAGTTAGATGTAGACGAGGAGAGTGATGTGCATGGAATCACACGAATTTATAACGAGAAATGACTAGAATAAGAAGTGCATTAAAACTTTGTCATTAATATAGACAATACTCCTACTCAAAAGCAACATTATCCATACGAGCAAAAGTATTATTAGTTGGATACGTTGTACATGGGCTACAATACGCTTAGCACAAGTTATTATTTCTATGACTAGAGTTTGTGTGCACCTAAAGAGTTAGGGTGACGACGTGGATAGTCGTCGCATCAGATAGACTATTGTTAATGCGTGTTAGCGGGGGTTTAGTTTATATTTGAGCTTGCAGGCTGCAAATGATTTGCTTGAACGGCCCCTGTGATGCGTCACGCTTGTGTACGCGTAATATAATACACACAGGCAGAGGCAGCACCACTGATGGTGCACGGTGCACGGCTGGGATTGCCGTCCCTTTCCGCCCGCACTTCCTTGTGGGGGCACGACATCCCTTGCTTCATGTATTTTACTAACTTGCCCGCCATTATACCGTGTGAAAGCAAACAACGTCACGAGTTAAAAGAAAACGCGAGCAACAGCACCGTGACTGCTTGCTTGTTTTTAACCATTGCTATGGGTACTTGTAGCTATATATACACCTTGCCACTCAAAATGCAGACATTAAGTTAATCAGACTAAGGAAAATGCTAGTCCCTATATTCTACTTTGTAAGTTCCAAATTATAAGACATTTTGACTTTTCTAGATTCATAATTTTGTTATGCATCTAGATATATTATATCTAAATACATAATAAAAACTATGAATCTAGAAATACCAAAATATCTTATAATTTAAGACGTACGAAGTACTATTTTCTTTCCACAACGTTAGAAAAATATATTCCACAATGCATGTCCATCGACAATATCAATAATGTAGCTATTGATATTTCCACCCTATCCCTGGCTAAATGATTTGAAATAGGAGAAGAAATAGAACAAGATAAGTGGTTTTGTCTATTAAAGGTATAGATGTCCATTCACTTTAATCTTTTATTGCCAAGATATTTCTTTTAGTTAGGTCGAATCATGTGTTAGACAAACATTGCAAAACCACTGGAATAGCATTTTGCAATAAAAGGAAAAAAAAACTACTTTTTAAAATCATGTTAAGGATACACCACCTCATCTAAGAAGGCTCCCGGTTAATGGTAGACAAGTATGTAACATATAATCTTTAAGGTGAGGTTTTATGCACGATTATTCTATTATAGTTTCTTTGTGTTGGCAAAGAAAAACCAATATAAAGGTCAATATATATCACATGATGATTAGCGACACATACTGATATTACCAACTAGGTACCGAAATAGCAAACCAATAAATGCATTGTGCTATGACACAAATGATTATGTTTTTTCCCCTAAAATCATGTGAACACTATGTGACAGTAATAGACCTTACCCCTTCACTCTGAATTTCAAGCCACTTGATATTCATTCAATGTCAAATCTACAAGTCCAAAAAGTTTAGTATCAAAACTTATTCAAAGAGATTTTAGTAAAAAAAAAATTGATCTTATAAAATTGGTCAAAACAAGAAAAATAATTCCGAACAAAGTTAAAGTTTTGAACTATAAGGCACTTTATATTCATCGTAAGTCAAATATCTCTAACTTTGAGCAAAACTTTATTAAAAATATATCAAATCTACATGTGTCAAAAAGTGCATTATCTAATCATATAGAAAATTTAGTTAACTAGTTCGATGTTACAAACTTGGTAAAAAAGGGACTTCAATAAATTTGAAAGGAGCACTATAAACTAGGACCTCCGCGCTGTACAATCTTATTATGGGCATCCAGTTTGGCATCTCTATTTTTTTTCTTGCTCGCCTAAAATGCAAAGAATGAGCGCCGGCCGAATATAGCGTCACCACAGAAACCAAAACCGGCCGAATTTTAGCTGATGCATATGCATGCAAGTTTTCAGGTAGACGTTTGGTGCCCCCGAAGCGGCGGCTGGTCGGCTGCCGCCTCCGCCTGTTCGTCGTGGTTCCGTGGGCCGCGGAGGCGTGTCCGCAGCAGTGGATAGGAACGCAGCCAC
>Ga0182004_10000695_pt1 | contig 21966 bp, 13 predicted proteins | sample Sormic07211540_1_FD_120479 | JGI IMG/M metagenome (GOLD analysis project Ga0182004, IMG submission 120479) | Endophyte microbial communities from Sorghum bicolor roots, Mead, Nebraska, USA - 072115-40_1 MetaG | ecosystem: Host-associated > Plants > Roots > Unclassified | place: USA: Nebraska...
TTCTTAACTAAACTGTGTAATTAGTTTATTTTTTTATCTACATTTAATGTTCCATACATGTGTCCAAAGATTCGATGGGATGGATGAAAAAATTTTGGGTGGGGAACTAAACAGGGCCTTAGATTTCTCGTCACATCGTATGCATAAAGTATTAAATATAGACAAAAATAAAAACTTATTACACAGTTTGGTCGAAATTGATGAGACATATTTTGAGTCTAGTTAGACTATGATTGGACAATATTTGTCAAATACAAACGAAAGTGCTACAGTATCGATTTACCAAAAAATTTACCAAAAAATTTTGAAACTAAACAAGTCCTGGTCTCTTTCGGCGATACGAACAATAACTTTTTGTGTTGTGTAACCTATGAGGCTATTAACACATGAAAAAAAAAAGAGACATGACCACTGAAGGTCATCACTATCACTATCAATCCAAGAATATTCAACAGTCCCCAAATACCAAATTTAGCAAACCTTTTCCAAGAATATCCAACAGTCTCCAAATACCATATTTGCCAAACTTTTTGACTGAGAATTATCCAAGAGTATCCAAATACCATTTCACAAACTTTTTGACTGAGAATTATCCAACAGTCCACAAATACCATATTTGGTAAACTTTTGGAGAATTATCCAACAGTCCACAAATACCTTATTTCACAAACTGTGACTGAATTATCCAAGAATCCACAAATACCATATTTGCCAAACTTTTTGACTGAGAATTATCCAACAGTGCACAAATACCATATTTTGCAAACTTTTTGACTGAGTTAATCGGTAAAAAGAACTCAACAAACCGAGACCCAAACGGGGATAGAAAAAACTTGGAGCACTATTAAACCAACGGTATAGGGCTAAGCGACCCATTGTTTCTGCCAACTTCCAACAACACAGCATTTTCCCTTTTATTCATTCATAAGGATATAAGAGTTCCTGTCAAAGTTAATGAACATAAATAGATTCAAAACTTCTGGTTTTTACACTCACAACTCACTCCACCTTTTTTTTTTGGGTAACACATGGTTGCACACTACTTTCTTGAAGAGCAGGGTACATACAATTCACAGAACATGACCATTGCACCTTGCAATGTCACAATCCTGTATCTCTCGAACAAAACTCCTTCCTGCCTAAGGTTTTCTGCCCACTCTAACAGCAAAAAACCTCATCAAGAAAATTCTATGCGGAAAAAAACTAACAGAGAATCGCTGCCACAGAACCATTACCACCGCGTATCAACATGCGACTCCATTCGTTGGTCCTGTCCCAAAATCATTCTTTCGGACCAAGCTAGGTTCAACTTCATCGCAAAGTCCGCCACTTCTCTGTATGTCAAGAACAATCGCTTGTTATATCAAAACAGAGCACTGCTTCATGCATCTCAACAGTAAATGGTTTAATAGCATCCTAAACACAGCCTGGATCAAGCGACGGGCACAAGCAGCAACCACAAGTTCAAGCAGAAGTTAACTCAAATGATGAGTGGAAGCATTTAACAGAATTCATCAATTTTCAGTCCAGAAATCAACTTATACTTGTTAAAATGCCAGCATATAAATATTAATCACGTACAAAAGCAGGCTTTTTCAATTGAGAAACAGGCTAGTAGCACAAAGAGCCTACATGCATCCACCCATAAGATATCCCATGCCCTCACCTATCAATCTCTTCCCTCATTGCAGGATCAAGTCCGTCATCAAGGTCAGCATTATCAAAAGCATTGTCGAAGGGGTACTCGATATCATCTTGCAAATTTGGAGTTTGGCAAGGATGCCTAGAAATGTTACCACTATCTGCTTTGCACGGAACCACACAGGAAGCCCCCTCCTGAAGTCCAGAAAAAAATATATAAGAAATACAGCATTATCTATAAAGTTACCCGCAGAAAGCAAAAAATAATTAAAGTTGAACTCTCACCTTATTTACAGGTTCGGAGTTCGCTTTTGTGGGATTCTTAGCTTGATCTTTCCTTCTTTTATTCTTTTTCTTATTCTTAGAAGCTTTCCCACCTCTGGAATCTGTGAAATGGTTACATAAATCTGTAAAAAATACAATGAACTCGTGCAACAATTGTTGTGTCACATGGTTTTGCCGCCTTTTTTGGGAGAGGGAGTTGGGTTTTTTGTGTGTGTGTGTTGTGCTGGGGTGGGGGGCTGTTTATTTCATAAGGACACGCCAGAAGGGGCAGGTAGAAACTTAACAAAAATAATTAATCACATGCTCCTACCATGACTAGTTGATTTTTCCTTCAGTCTAAGCAACCAGTCTACCAATAAAAAAGGTATTAACTTTGATGGGCAAAATACCACCATGATCACAGATTCTACAAAAGCTTGCGACACATGAATAGTCCACTGTAATAATGTTGAGTGATGAGTGCCTGCTAAAAGTACTTATCATTATCAAGTTCATCCATAGTAGCTAAATAGGTTTGCTCCATGGCAACGACCTTTTGTTGTATTATGACTGTTCAATATTAATCTACTGGTCCAATGGGAGAACAACATAACTTATAAAGTGTGCAATTTTGCTATTTGGAACTCAAACTTTATTTTCTTTCTGAAAAAACAGCAAAACAACTGATATTTTCTAGACACTACATTAATATTTATATTTTTTATGTAGGGCATTATTTTGCTCAGTGGGCATGACACCAATGGTGTAGGACAAACACCACACACTTCGATCGTTCTGTGTCAAGATTTTTAAATATTCGATAAAATCACTAACCTCCATCTCCATTTATAAAACAAAGTAACTCATCCACAGATCTCTCATCTTTTTGCTCTTCTTGTGTTTGAACATCCTGAAATAAAGTGAACCTAAGAAACAAACATAAAACTAGAACAAAGAGCCTGATGAAGTACAGACATATCATTGAACACAACAATAAAAATACCTTTAGTTTCTGGCGTTCCAGCAGTTCTTTCCGCTTCTTCGCATACAATCGGTTCAATAACCGAATCGTAGGATCATCATTTATATTTTTTAGTGGCTCTAGTTTCTCTTCCTGACAAATAAGTATTAAATGTGTCAACATCTAAAAGGAAATGGTTAACTTTATCAAGCTGAGATTGTGTTGATGAAATCTGTTTTTTGGCTCCAGATGGGGGAATTGTACTCAGGGAGATCATGAGAACTTTTTCCAATACACGACTATAAATGGTACCCTTACCTCTGTTAGGTCATCTGGTAAATGGAAAATATCTCTAACTTCATCAGGTGTCTTTCCTCCAATGATTCGAGCAAGCGCTCCACAAGTAAGATCAACTAGTGGCCTTAACTGCAGACCAAGGGCTGCAGAAGCCAACTTGCAGAGTTTTTCTGTGTCTATCCGGACAAACTTTTCATCAAATGACTTCCGCTCCTGCAAATGTAAGAAATCCATGCTAAGATCTGCTGGAGCAAATATAGATTCCACAAACAAAATTTTCAAGATGGATATAAAGTGCAGCAAACCTTGTTTGAGCGCCCAGCGACCTGATGAAACCGACAATAATCAAGAATCAAACTCAAACTTGCCGGATTAACTCTTTCCGGTAGAACTATAGCATGATTCTTAGATGACCCTGTCCCATTTTTCATTATTTCCCGACATATCATAGGGCAGAACATGGCAACTTCTTCCTCCACTTGTTGTATGGAGCCATCAAAACACTGAAGCCAGATATACGTTTTCAATGCCTGTCAGAGTTCACCAGTAAACTTGATTTAGGCCCAAATGATGCAATCAAGATAAGAACGCAACATTTTCTCTCTAGTTAACAGAAACTGCAATGGGAGATGTACCTCTGGTTTTATTACTGCTAACTCGCTCTCTGACATGATTGCCTAACGCCAGGAAAATAATGATGATAAATTTACAAAGAATTCCTTTCAGGCATACAACCACCACTGGGCTCTCCAATGTCCAACAGCAGCTGAGCAAACTTTATGACAATACGTGCACTCCTTGTTTGGCCTTCAGATTGGAGAATGACTTTATTCGCCTTCAAAGTACAATGAGGTGCAAAATTCCACTGCAACACACGGCTCACCGTATTTGGTAACCTAAAATAGAGAAGTTAAGGGACTTTGTCAACTACATAACATTGGGACAGGACAAAAAAATGTAAGAAAAATAGGGCAGGTATAATCAGGGGCGGACCCAGTAAAGGAAATGGGTGTACACCCGACAATTTTCGCAAAGCAATCGAAGTTAGTAGGCATAACACATGCACATACACTTGAAATTAGATTCAGATCCGAATACGAATAGGATGTTAGGGTTTGGGCGCGAGGTTTCGCAAAGCAGGAGGAAGGGAAGACAGAAAAGAGGGCGTATGGTGGCGCTCGTCGCCGGCGAAGCGGACGAAGTAGGGGCGGCAGCGACGGCCGGCCCAGCCGTCGGTGGGTAGGGGGGGTTGGTTGCGCGCGCGCGCGCGCTGGGCCGCTGGGGGTGATGGAAGAAGACAGGGCAGGGTTGCAGCATACAGCTACAGACAGATCGGGTGAGTGATCCGTGTAGAGGTACCTGCGGGCTGGGAGGAAGCGATTGGCGCCGGGAGGCAGGCGTACCTGCGGCGGCCGGAGAGGCGGGAACGGGGAATCTCCGAGGGGATACCAGACGGCGGCGGTGGCGGCGGCGAGGATAGGTGATAGAACGAAAGGCTCGGTCGGCAATAGCACGTCCAACCCAATCGTAACGGCTGGTGGCGCCATGGGCCTGTGGGCCTGCTGCCAACCACACCCCGCGCCCCGCCGGAGCCGCAAACCTGCCGGCCTGCATCTTTGCCATGGTATTGGGCCTCGGGCTGTGTTTAGGCCTTGTTTAGTTCGCAAAAATTTTCAAGATTCCCCGTTACATCGAATCTTTGGTCGCATGCATGGAGCATTAAATATAGACAAAAATAAAAACTAACTGTACGGTTTACCTGTAATTTGTGAGATGAATCTTTTGAGCCTAGTTACTCCGTGATTGGATAATGTTTGTCAAATAAAAACGAAATTCTACAGTACCAAAAATAAAAAAAATTTGCGAACTAAACAAGGCCTTATACACAGAGGAAATTTTGGAAAGAGTATATTTTTGCTCGTCCAACTTTCACGCCACTCTAAAATCGGACAAACCACCTTTCTCAACTTTTTATTCATAAATTTTACATTTCTTGAGCAGCTTTGAAGACAGTTTTACTATAGTCAATGGTGGTTTTGCTTCAGTAACGGTATTTTGTCTTTTTCTTTTTTAATTATTTCAGCTAAATTTTTAAAATAACTAATTCGGCGTTTTGCTACAGTATACTTTAGTACAAAGTTTTTGCTATAAAAGTTTTGTCTTTTCTTTTTTATTTATTTTGGATAAATCTTTGAAAATCATAGTAAATTACATAAAATCATAAATAGAAAATCTAATTTTGTTAGACTCTACATGAGCACATCTACACAGTACATATATATTCTAGTATGCTTTTAGTACAAATTGTATGTTGTAGCTTTAGATGTATGCTTTTCTGTAATTAATTAAAATAATTTATAGTTGCACTTCTATAAATATTTTGTCAGACTAAAGCATAAACATATTATATGTTCATTGTGTATATATACTAATGTTGAGTCCAATAAAATTAGATTTTCTATTTTATGATTTTTCTATGATTTACTATGATTTTTCAAAGATTCAGCCAAATAAATAAAAGTAGAAAAAGGCAAAATCTTTATAGCAAAAACGTTGTACTAAAGCATATCATATTATATGTTTACTATGTAGATCTACTTATGTGGAGTCTAAAAAAATTGGATTTTCCATTTGATAATACTAGTGGATTGTATTTTTCTAGGCTGACTGGGTTGCTGTAGATTTTTTTTGTGGTTTATGTTTTCCTAGGTTTTATTTGTTGTATAGGTTCTCCTTTCATCTCAAAAAGTTCTGGATTTTGGTTCATCATTTTGCATAATAGAACTAAACACCATGCAAAAATTTTGGTAAAAAAGTGACTATTTTTCATTCTAGATTTTGGCCTAAAGAAGCAAAAAAGCCCAAAAACATCTCGGAGCACATGCCCACCCCCGCCAACACTTTAAAAAATTTGACAATTTGGATGGAACTAAACACATCTACAAAAATTTTACCATTTTGTATTTTGTATTCTATAGGAAACTAAACACACCCTTTGTTGTATTGGTGTTTTCAGTCTTGGCTCTATGCGATTCCTTCTAGGTTTTAGCATGTGGCTATTGCATTTTGGATGGACCCTGAGGAACATGACCCGAGAGGATGTTAACTTTGGATTGATCCTTTTGCACGAAGCGAGGACGAAAGCATAAGATAGTTAATTAGCAGGTGTGGTTCATTTAACGTGTAGAGTGGGCCTTAGCTGTCTTCTCAGGTCAAAGTGTTACAAATGGTATCAGAGCCAACTCTCACTGTTTCATAGACGTATGACACAGAAGCTTAGACATGTATGGCTCTGCAAGAACATAACACTTGGCCAGGGGAGCTAGGAATATGGACATGGCCAAGAGAGTCGGTCCTAGACATTTGTCCTACTAGGTAGCTTGGTTCAACGTTTGACGAGGACATCAAATCCTTTGAGGATAGGTGGATGTGAGCCTCAGCCCACTGGGCCAAGTTAGGCCAGATTGAATTTGGGTTACTGTAGCACCGAATAACTATAGGTGTAAAAAAACTGTAACAACGAAGTTTAGTACCATATTGGAAGTTGAAGGAGAGCTAAGCCAGCTTAAAAGCATGAAACTGAGAGGCTGTTAACTCCGGACGATTCTTTTGCGCAAAGCGAAGATAAAAGCTTAAGAGAGTTAATTAGTAGGTGTGGTTTAATATGTAGAATGGGCCTTAACAACTTTCTTAGATCGGGGCGTTACACGTAAAAGCACCCCTATATTTATTGAGAGATCCATTATCCAATAGGTAAAAAATCAATCTATTACAAATTGTACCTTTTCTTCTACCTCAAGCTCTTTCAACCCCTTCTTGTCCAACACATATGTCTCGCGTGAGATTTGCTACTACTGCTCTAGGTGGCGTTGTCCACTCTAGGTCACTATCATTATATGTGTGTCTCTAATAACATGCCTTTCCGGTAAACATTCATGAGGTCTTCAAGGCAACCTCACAACCTGCTAGTCGGTCTCACCATCATTTAAATTTATTTATTTTCACTGCGCGTATCTTAACCATGTGCAACTCAGATGGTCTAGCCTTTACTCGCAAATTATGGAGGAAAAAAACACATCACATTTTATGACAACAACAAGCAAAGCATCCACCGTACCCACAATAACATGCATGTGAAGGTAATCATCATACTACATTATTTATTTTTTTAGATCATACTACATTATTTATTACGTCCGTCGTTGCTACAATATCACCGACAAAAATATGAAACGGTTCATCATATAGCCGAGAAGGTACAAGCAGCAGTGTCGCCACATGCATGCATGCATGTGATCACTGATCTGCATTCTTGAGGGTGTTGCCGATGTCGATGACGAAGCGGTACCTGACGTCAGCCTTGGCGAGGCGCTCCATGGCCGTGTTCACGTAGTCGGCGTCCACCAGCTCTATGTCCGCCGTCACGCCGTGCTTGGCCGCCACGTCGAGCATCTCCTGCGTGTCCCTCATGCCGCCGATGCAGCTCCCCGCCAGGGTCTTGTTCCCCATGATGAGATCAAACGGCGGGATCTCGAGAGCCTTGGTGGGCAGGCCGACCATGATCATCTTGCCGTTGGGCTTGAGCAGGCTCATGAACGGCGCCAGGGGGATGTTGGCGGACACCGTGTTGATGATGCCATCCATGGTGCTCGCCGCCGCCTTCATCTCCTCGGCGTCCTTACTGACGACGAAGGCGTCGGCGCCGAGCCGGTCCATGGCCTCCTGCTTCTTCCCCGGCGACGTGCTGATGACGGTGACCTTCATCCCGAACGCCGCCTTGGCGAGCTTGACGGCGACGTGGCCAAGGCCGCCCAGCCCCAGCACGCCGACGTGCTTCCCGGGCTTGTTCAGGCCGTGGTACTTCATGGGGCTGTACACGGTGATGCCGGCGCACAGCAGCGGCGCGCCGCGGTCCAGCGGCATCCCGTCGGGGAACCGCACCACGAACCGCTCGTGCACCGTGACGCTGCTCGAGTAGCCGCCGTAGGTCACGGTGCCGTCGCGGTCGACGGAGTTGTAGGTGAAGATGATGCCGCCGCCGCAGGTGTTCTCGAAGCCCTCGGCGCAGCCGTCGCACGACTGGCACGAGTTCACCATGCAGCCCACGCCGACGCGGTCGCCGGGGTTGAACCTCGTCACGTTCTTGCCCACCTCCGTCACCACTCCGGCGATCTCGTGGCCAGGGACCATGGGGTACATGGCGTTGCCCCACTCGTTCTTGATGCTGTGCAGGTCAGAGTGGCACATCCCACAGAACAGGATCTTTATCGCTACATCATCGTCTCCAGTGCTCCTGCATAATACGTACACATGCATGTAATTAATCCAACACGTACGTATATATAATAAATTCAGATGGCACTCCCTCCGTCTCAAATTATAAAACGTTTGACTTATTTAACCCTAGGTTTGATCACTGTCTTATTCAAAACATTTATACAAACATAGTCAAAATTTAAGTCATTCTTGAAAAACTTTTACTAATAAACCAAGCCATGACAAAAGAAGTGATGTTTTGCATAAACTTTTAAATAAGACAAGTGATCAAATTTAGTATAAAAAATGTCAAACGTCTTACAGTTTGTGATAGATTGAGTATGCCACAGAAAACACGTTGATGTTCATGTTCACAGTACTTCCTCGGTAAAGAAAGAAAGTAATTCTAGCTAGCCAAATATCATAATTTAGTATCCTATATAAGAGTTCAATCAGTTATAAATAAAAAAAATATCAATATATATATATATATGATATGAAAGAAATATTATTATATTAGATTAATTACGAAATATCAACAATATCATATTTTAGAGTATGTGATTGCGGCAGGACGGGGTGTGGAAGGTGATATTTTTTTTTTCTAGAGCCAACACTTCTCTTTCTCCCGGCCCGTTGGTGAAGCCCTTAGCCATCAATATAACTGGCAATTGCTACCATCATGGCCGACCGTGACAGGACTTGGTACGAATGAGACGTCCACAGCGACACTGAAGAAAACGATCGACAATGAGAGGTGCTAGTGCCATCTCTCTACTAGTCTCCAGACCCACGTACAGTACATGTGGCTTCAGGTTTGGCCATCTGTGGGACGAATTTGGCTACAGCTCACCCCAATAGCAGGGCACCACTAGATTGTCTTGTTGACCTATCGCACAACCTTTCGTTAGTGGAGAAAATGCAGATTCGCACAAACGCTGTAAAAAGGGATCAAGTGAATTGTAAAAATGGGATTTCTGTGATTATCTCTAGTCAGATACGGAGTTGATATATATATGGATTTTCTTGTATTGAGCAACCAACAACAGTGTAGTTGGAGTACTTCGTACGTAACACAAATGCTCGGGCTAGACATGAGCCGGTGGTCCATCATCCTTAGTTTTTTTTTTTAGTTTACGAAATAGAGCGAGTTGATCCATTACTATCTCATTCTTTACAACTAATAACTAGCTAGCACTAATATGACATAATATGACAAACTAATAAATTAATACTAGTATGAGAAATTAAGTCATTCTATAAATTTAAGAAATGAACTCATAATGCATCATCTCATGTAGAATGACTTGATTCCTTAAACCGAACACACCGCTAAGCTACATGCATAAGAGGAGGATATGAACGTTGTACACATATATTGGGTTGTACTCCCTCCTCCGTACTTGAAAAGAAAGTTGTTTTGGACAAAATTTAGATCAAAGTTGAGAATATAAATTATGAACAATAACTTTTAAGTTGTTAAATTTGAAAATATAAAAATTATATGACTAAACTGTTTTAAAAAATACTTTTATATATATATACATATATCATTTTTTGATAAATATATTTTTATGAAAACAAGAAGTCAAAGTTATGCTTTGGACACTGTGTCATTGTCCAAAATGAGTTGCTTTTTGACGGAATCGTTTTAGGACTAATAAAATAGTTAATTTATTGCGTGAATATATATACAGTACTCTTATAGTATTACCATACAAAATAAGAAAGCCTGTTTCTTGGAGACGCAAAGATTCAAAAGCACGTCTCGTTGGATCTCCAACCCGTGTAATCTGGAGGGCCAATCGTGGACGACATGCATGTGTTTCTTTGGTCAGGGACGATGTGTGTGTGTGTTGAGGACAGACAGACAGACAGACAGACCATTCTACACAGGGTAAGAGCATGCACGTTTCCGTACATACCCTGGCCGGCACGAGGGGGCTGGCTGGCTCTATAGCCGGCACGCTCTATACCACACCCTTCCCGGCGCAGACCCCTAGGCCACCGGCCCACCGCCGTATACATCTCACAGGCTCGATCGACGACGACGACGACGACGACACGGTGGCGAGAGGCAGGCCGACCGGCCGGCCGTCCAATTTCCGCTGGCCCCTCCCCTCCCTCCCCTTTTGGAAGCTTCGATCAGAGCACCGCATAGGATCTAGAACGTTCCAGAAGGACATCATCGCGCGTACCGTACCTGCGGGTGATGGTGAGCGGCGCGAGGTGGCCGGACGCGTCGTGCGCGGCGAGCCCCACCGCCTTCCCCGTGTGCTGCAGCTGCCCCTTGGCCGCCGCCGCCTCCGCCGCCACCGTGGGAGCCATCGGGATATCGGAGATCTGGGAGGAGGAGCACTGAGCTCCTGCGTCCGTTGCAAGGATTTGGAAATGCCGAGACGAGACCGAGACCGAGAGGGGAAGGATCGGAGGAGCGCTGGGCTGCGGCGGATTTCGTTTGGGGAATGGGAATGAGATATGGGATGATTCGTGAGGGGAGTCGGGGCCGCGGGCGCGCTTTATAGCCGCGTGGGATGGCATTGGAGTGAGCCAGCGAGGTGAGGTGGGGCCCCGGCCCTGTCAGCGGGTGGCGTCGACTCGAGCCTGGAAGGCTGGAGTCTCTAAATATTTTTACAAAATATTTCGAATTTCCCATCACATCTAACCTTACGGTATATATATTAAATATTAAATATATATATATAAATAACTAATTACATAGTTTATAATTAAGTTTTGAGAAAAATCTTTTAAAACTAATTAGCCTCTAATTAAATAATATTTATTAAATACAAATAAAAATATTATTATTTATATTTTATAAAATATTTTTGCAAGTAAACAAGTCTCCTGTCCGATGACCCGCAGGCCGCAGCCAATCAACTCTGCTCCATCTCTGGGTATCAAGGGATGCTTCGTGCTGCATCTGCTCCCGCCCACATTTCTGGATGTGTCCAGACGACTGTCGCGTCTATTTTTTTAAGAATTTGTTTGGTACACTCACAACAGTTTTATAGGTAAAGTTGTTTTTCTTCGCTTTTCATAAAGACATGAGTTGAGATGAAGCTGAAAAAAGTAGTTTATTGTAGCTCTCTCTCATTTTTCTCTCTCATCTATGTATAAAGTAGTTGGTGAAGCTATTTTACCAAACACTTTTTTTCCAAAACAGTCCAACTTCATCTAGAAAGTTGCCCATGAAGCTATTTTCTAAAAAAACTGCTTTACTAGTGAAGTTGAGCCAAACAAGCCCTTAGTCTCAAAAAAAGCTACTGTTATTAACTTTTTTGACATCTTTTTTTATCATTCGATTTATTAATTTTTTATAAATACTGTCTATTTTGATATGATTTATTTGATCATTAGATATACTTTAATAATAATTTGTTTATTTTATAATTTGCATAAAAATTTTAAAAAAACGAGCGATCAAATATGGTGTTTCAAAGTCAAAAACATCAATTTTTTTTTGAGACGGAGGGAGCAGTCCTCTAGAGAGATCACGGTGCTGCCGATTATGGCCCGTAACGGTCAATATGCCACAACACTGACCAATGACCAGGGGCGGATTCAGGATGGGAGACAAGGGGGGCTAAATAATGATGAAGATGTTAATTTGAATCAATATTTAATGGTGATTTGAAGATGCTGCTATAGTGGTGAAATCAGCCTGGGGGGCTGCAGCCCCTTTGGATTTGCCACTGCCAATGACTATAACCCTGCACGTACGCATGCATGATTTGAGTTTTTATTGAGCGTGTTTGGTAGTGCTCTGCTACCGGCTCCACGTACACAGTAACCAAATGTGCGACAGCACAGCTACCTTTGCTTCCTTGGAGAAGCTAGCTAGAAGCTCCACATAACCCAATGAGACATAGAGGGAGGAGGAAGAGAGCAAAGCTCAAAATAGTGGTTTTTTCTGGCTCCGTCAGCAATATATGAACAAGTAGCTAGTGCCCCCTAGAGCCATGGTGGACCAAGGTGCACGGAGCAGATAGAATGCGAGGGTTGGGTCGAACATGCTAGAGTGGGGAGCATACAAGGACAAGGCACGAAGAGAGGTGGCCAAGTGAACAGACCTGAACGGGGAAGAGGATATGCTCTTCATCCACGAAAGAATCAATTCTTAGAATCCATGCTAGTTAAACTTTTTTATATTTGACTAATTTTATAAAAAAGAGTAACAATATCTCTGACATAAAATGCGCATCTTATGAAAATATATTCTATGATGAATCTAATGATACTAATTTGATACTATAAATCTTAGCATTTTTTTTAGAAATTTAGTCAAAGTTTAAAAAGTTTAACTTAAGACAACTCTAGAAATTATTGACTCTTTTGTGGACGGAAGGAGTACAAGAGAAGAGGGAAATGAACAAATAGAAAGGAGAAAAATAGATTAAAAAACTAAGGCCATTTCACTATTTTCACCGACTGTGGGGTATAAATCCCTGTACCCTCATGGGTTGACATGGGCCGCACCATCAGAGGTGGCTCGGCCCACAAGATGAAGACGTGCGGTGCACGATGCTAGTCGGCGTGCACCGCAAGGCTACAAGATATTGTACCAAATAGGATACTTTGCTTGTAACTCTATCCCTTTAGAATATATAAGGAGGGGCAGAGGTCCCCTAGAGGACAGATCAACTCATCTCAACTCAATACAATCCAATACAATTAGACACAAGACGTAGGTATTACGCCCACACGGCATTACGCCCACACGGCGGCCGAACCTGAATAAAAACCTTGTCTGTGCCTTGCGTCACCATCAAGTTCGTAGCTTGCGCACCTGTCTGCCGATAAACTACTACCGTGGGTATACCCCAAGGTAGACTACCGACTAGCTTTCGTCGACAGTGGCGCGCCAGGTAGAGAGTGTGCGTACAGCTTCCCAGACGAACAAGATGGCCATCATCCTCGACTTCGCGACCATGGCGGGCGGCTTCACGTTCACCGTCAGCTTTAACAGCTTCACCGCCACGACCACAGAGGAGGCATAGATCTGATCTACGCCAATCACTTTTTCATCGACGTCGGTCGCGGCTCCAACCACGCTGGCTACGACTCCGACTACTCCAGCAACGTCTTCGACCACGCCGACAACGCGTCGCCGCTTCTCTGCTACAAAGGGAGACAGATCGACGACACCGACCTGCTCGGGCCATCGACCAAGTTGTTTGGCCTACTTGCTCTAACCACGAGTCGCAATAATAATCGCCGCGAAGAATGACGCTACGACAACCACGACTACCGTCATGACAACAAGTCAAAAAGCTCGAGGGGCAGACAATTTTGTCGCCACCGACCAGACTTTCGTCCAAAGATAAGTACACTTTTAATATTTTATTTATTTTTGACATAATATTTTTTATTATCCTTCAAAAACAACTTTTTGGTTTGCCGACTAGTTTTTTCTTCTACACGAGGTTTCCAGAGCCGGTACTGTCTCCGACTTCTCCCTACACGTGCACGAGATCCGCCCTCTACGTTCCGGGTGGTCGGCAGTAGCTCTCTGGCGTGGCTGATAATCCTACGCGTGCCTAGGTTCCGCACCTCATGCTGATTGTTGGCTAGACCAGAGCTGCTACAAGCTCTAGGATGAATTAACTACTCGTGCTAATTTTATAATAAAAAAATCTAAAACTTGTCTCTGTGCTGATTTTTTATCTAGAGTCTATTTATACATCATGTACTACCTATTCTCTATATTTATTTTTCAGAAGTTTAGCCCAGTCAACAAGCTACGCTCGGGGACTCGTCGACTATTCCCTACGCTGTGTCGGGGACTGCTCCGACTACCGAGCATGTTTACGTTCCCAACCACGCTCGGCGACATATCGACTAGTCTCTACACTGGGCTCAAAGATTGTGCCGACCACCGAGCATATTTACGTTCCCAACCATGCTCGGGAACTTGTCCATCAGTCCCTACGCCGTGCTCGGAGACTGTGTCGACCACCGAGCATGTTTACGTTCCTAACCATGCTCGGGGACTGGTCGACCAGTTTCTATGCCGTGCTCGGGGACTGTGCTGACCACCGAGCACGATTACATTCCAACCGTGCTCGGAGACCTGCTCTGTGCTCAGGACTTGCTTCGATTACTCTCCAACCATAGCTTGGGGATTGGATGAGATAATTTTAATTTTTTAGACCTTGCTACAAGGCTCATACTTCGCCTTCTAGCAAGCTCGGGGACTACATCGGTACGATGCATCTATCGATGCATTTCAGTATCAGATTTTTTATGTGGTTTTTCTCTTTAGACCCTGGCACCACGTGCCTACGTCACCTACTACTAGGCTCGGGGACTAAGTGGGCACACTTCACCTTGCGGTGAATTTGCTTGCTTTCTGAAAGACTATACTTTTCAGAAAAGTAAAGTGGGCACACTTTATCAGGAAAGAAATCTTTTTTATTAAGAGCACCATACATTCTTCGAACAACCTGCTTCTTCGATGTCGATGTTGATCAGCTGTCTTTTGAGTTGGTTAAAATACCGTTGCGACTGTTTAAGCGACTTTCATGCTTATCGAAGACGTCAAGCCTCACTTATCGAAGAAGCTCAAGACGGCGTGTTACATCACAATACACGATGCTCGAGGACTAGCTGTGGGGATATAAACCCCCTATACCCTCATAGGTTGACATGGGCCGCACCATCAGAGGTGGCTCGGCCCACAAGATGAAGACGTGCGGCGCACGATGCTGGTCGGCGTGCACCGCAAGACTACAAGATATTGTACCAAATAGAATACTTTGCTTGTAACTCTGTCCCTTCAGGATATATAAGGAGGGGCAGAGGTCCCCTAGAGGACAGATCAACTCATCTCAACTCAATACAATCCAATACAATCAGACGCAGGACGTAAGTATTACACCCACACGGCGGCCGAACCTGGATAAAAACCTTGTCTGTGTCTTGCTTCACATCAAGTTCGTAGCTTGCGTACTTGTCTGCCGATAAACTACTACCGTAGATATACCCCAAGGTAGACTGCCGACTAGCTTTCGTCGACATCCACCAAAGAAAGTTGGTTTACAAAATATTTTTTTAGCCATTGAAATTGATGTTAGAAAAGGTTGCTTCATAGAAGCCGTGGCTAGGGCTAATTTAACTGTAGGTGCAGTTCGACCTGAAAAAAAATTTGTAGGTGTCTGTTCGTTTGAGCTTATTTGTCGAATCTATCAGTTATTTAGTAGTGTTTTTCTCTCGTAATAAATCAGCAAACAATGTTTTCAGCTATGCTTTTTCAACCAAACGTGACTGAAAAAGCGATAGCTGAAAATAATATTTGCTGATTTATTATAAGAGAAAAATACTGTCAAATAATTAGCAGATTCTCGACAGATAAGCTCAAACGAACATGCTCGCCCTAGCCTGTCCCTAGCTAGTAGGTAATTGGCTAATTGCTATCATAAGGCTGTCTCCAATAGGACATGCATTTGGGAACCCAAACCCAAAATAGTTTTCCAACACAATACCTATAGCCTCCAACAGAGTACCCATACAGAAAATCCATTTTGGGTATCAGGAGAGGCATAACCCAAAATTGGATATCCTCTCTCCTCGAGACCCATTTGCAGAGAGTGTTATCTTTTAGGTCTTGTTGTTGGAGAAGACTAAAAATATGTATAGAACCTTTTACCTGTAGCGCTACCCAAAAGACAAATGGGTCTTGTATTTTGGTTGACGATTGTTGGAGATAGTCTAACAGTGGCCCTATAACTACATTAATTGGTGCTTAGCGACGGCAGTGTTGTCCCCCTGATTGGGACTTGGTGTGGTGAGGTGTAGTTGCGACGACCACACGCCGCGGATGAAAGACGACGAAGGGATACTTACTACAGTCGCTGCACTGCATATTCACATGGCAGGTCGATAAAAACTATACACGGTTCCTTCCACGCATGGCGCGTGCATGAGGTTCCAAAACGGCACGTCTCCAGCATCGCTCGGCTCGTCTATACGTACACGCGCTTCGATCGATCTCGTTGCTCAATTTCTAGCTAGGCTTGGAGGTAGCGCGCGGGCGAGCGTGATACACGAGTGCACGACGTGCAGTGTATGCATGTGCGTAGTGTCACGCTCACCACTGCTTGACGACGACGGATGATAGATGCTTCGCAAGTGTGTGGTCCAGGTGCTGAGATGAGATGCTTATATATATTAGCCTTCTATGTTCAAACCTGACTTGTGACATCAAAGTTCCGATGACCGGGGCGGCCTTGTTTAGTTTTAAATTTTTTTTTAAGAAATCGACACTGTAGCACTTTTGTTTGTATTTGATAAATATTATCCAATTATAGATTAACTAGGCTCAAAACATTCATCTCGTCAATTTCGACCAAACTGTGCAAATAGTTTTTATTTTCGCTTATATTTAATACTCCATGCATACGTATAAAGATTCGATGTGACGGAGAATCTGAAAAATTTTACAAATTTTTTGGGAACTAAAGGCCTTGTTCGATTGAGAGCCGAATTTGTCAACCATTCAGCAGTGTTTTTTCTCACAATAAATCAGCCAACGGTACTGTCTGCCATAGCTTATTAGCCAAACAAAAAGTGTGTGCTAGTCAAATTTTCTTAAGTTTAATCAAGTTTATAACAAATATAGTGTTTGTATTTTTGAGTAAGTTTATTATAAAAACAGATTGAATTATATATCTATGATATCAGTTATGTACTATAAACATTAATATTTTTTTATATATTTGATCTAAGTTAAAAGTGTTTGACTATTTAGAGCATCTCAAGCACTACTATCTACAACAGAGTACCTAAATATTTGTTTAGGTAGCCACTTATTTTTGTACTATCTACATTTTACTTCTAATTTCAGCAGTACTATCTAAAACATTACTTCTAAATTTATTTTAGGAGTCTATAACATAAGGGACACATGTGTCATCCTCTTCCTTATTACCATTGATGAACTTAGCCATCTATAGCTTGCCACCGGGAGGATAGTAGGGGAGTTGCCAGCCACGAGTTGCCGGAGGCCATGCGCCGTTGGGGAGGGGAGGGGAGCCCGTCGGAACAAGGGTCGATGTGCCGAGGAGCAGTTTGTGTGTCTGAGATAGGGGTCGTGTCGAGAGGCGGGGAAGCCATGCCGCCGGGGAAGAGTATGCGAGCGAGTGCGTTGTCGTAGGAGAGAGAGCGGTGCGTGGTGGAAGAAATAGATAGGCAGATTTGTTGGGCTAATAGATATAGGTAGTGAGAGAGACATTTGTTGGACCAATAAAAGTAGGTAATTAAGTAGATAGCCTGTTGCAGAGTTTTTTTTTATCTCTACTACCCAAATATAGGAGAGATGCTCATAGGAAGAGTGAACGATACTTATTTTGAGACGGAGAGAGTAACTTGTTTTATCTAAATAGGCATTGCTAATAAAATAACTAATTGTTAGCAAGACCTCTAGATAGTAACTAATTGTGTTTTGACAAGTTGTAAAAGAATATGCCAAGTTAAAAAGAAACTTTCTCCAATAATTCTCTATTTTTAACTTGGCGAAACAAAAAAAGCCTACCACTATGCTGTTGTCCACGATGTTTATTTTCAGAAACATCGAAATTTTGGTGCCATTCAGTTTCACGTGTTTCGTTCACGCCTTGTTTAGTTCTAATTTTTTTTTTCAAAATTTGTCATATTTCCCGTCACATCGAATCTTATGACATATGCATGAAGCATTAAATATAGATAAAAAAAATAACTAATTACACAATTTGCCTGTAATTTGCGAGCCTAGTTAATCCATAATTGGACAATATTTGTCAAATACAAATGAAAATGCTATAGTGTTTATTTTACTAAAAATTTTGGAACTAAACAAGGCCTAATTTCGTGTGAAAAGAAGGAGCATCATTATTTATTCCGGCATATTTGGCGGCACTCGCATGGACCACACCTGTACTCCAGTCACTTCAAACAAGCAGAGGCAGCAGCACAAGCAGAACCAATCAGAAAGCCGCGCCAACTAGAAACCCGTGCCAAGACAGAATGGGGAGCTCGATAGGCACGAGTATATTTAAGCGCCGGAGGAGAGAATATGCTAAGTTGGGATAAATACCAAGTCTAGATGGCAAACTGTTGAAGGCTATTTTTTTTCTTATTTTGCTAAATTTTTGTGGATGCTAAGTTGAGATAGCAAAATGTTAGAGATACTCTTACTAGTGTTTTTCATTAGCTATGCATCCAAACACCCTCTAGCTAAAAGTAGGTAACAGTTAGCTAGCTCATAATATTGGATATGAGCTATTAACTAGCAAATAATGAATCCTAGATATGAGCTATTAGGTAGCTTCCTCGCCAAAAAAAGAGCTATTGGGTAGCTAACTATTAGTAAATAATAAATCAAAACAGGGCCTTAATAAGCACATATGTAAGGGCATACTAGCTTAATAACGTTGCAAAAAAAAAAAGTATGTTCGATTGCAAATATATACGATGGTATGACTATAGAAAAGTACGTCTGATTGTAAAGTGATTAATTGTCAAGAGGTGATTGAAGCTTTGGTTTAGTGCATGTTCAGACTAACCCATGATATGAGTAATGTACGTGTAACATGTCTCGTGTCTTGTGATACTATGTAGGTGTTAGCGGGCGACGGCCAACGACATTGTGTGATGTTAAAGACACACACCACCAATCCGGAAAACTACTGGTTTATTGCGAGAGAGTTACGTCTCATCACGAGTTCCGCGCGCGTCAGTGCATACCCACGAGAGCTACGTCTCATCAAACACATATCTGATGGCGATGCATTGTGTGGCCGGCCCCGATCGATCCAAGAGCAGCACCCGATCTCTCTCGGACGCAATGCATGCAGTGTGCAAGCTTCTCTTCTGAAACTAACCTCGCGTTCAGAAAGACAGAAACTGCAGTCCATATATACGTGTGTGGCGCTGGGCTGGCCGCGCCTCATCGATGGAGACTCTCGATCAGAGAAAACCAACGAGAGGACGGACGGTGGCAATGTGTATGTGTGAATGGGATCATCGGAGACGAGACGGACCACCGGAGCACTGTGGACTGTGGGTGCATGCATGGTAGGCCGGCCGTATCTGACCAGCGGCTGCATGCATGCATGGAAAACATGTGAGATGCAGGAGGTCTGCAAGTCGTTGAAGAAGAGGAATACAAGAACTTGCCCAATCACACACACTGTTTGACACACATGGTCGGCATGTGGAATGGAAGCACTACTGTTGCCAACCTGACGGCGATCTAGCTAGCTGCTATATACACTTTTCACATCGAGATCCATCTGTTTAATTAGTTTTATCACCACCGTAGTAGTACCCTGATAAATATGGATTTGCATCCAACAATATATGTGTGCAAAAGATAGAAAATCATCATATGTCCTACTACCAACAATATGTGGTCTTTCTAAAACGAAAACATACTATCGATTTCATGTCACGAGAAGGTTCCAATTTCTTTAGAGAAATATCCACGGCGGATAGGACATTTCTTCAGAATATATATTTGTTTTTTTTTCTAAGCCAAAACTTTTCTAACAACTTTGTACAAAAATACACTCCCTCAAGTTATAAATTATTCTGATTTTAATTTCTAGATGCATTGCTTTTATTTGCTGCACATAGACGTTATGTACAGATCGATGCATATATATTAGTGCAAGTTATGTAACTAGGAAATCAAGAACGACCTTAATTTGGAACAATGTAGCATATAATACCAATTCGCTATGAAGACATATCTATATCTCTTATAATGCTAATTCCTATTACATGGTATATCTCAATATGCAAGACATCCACATCATCTTCCACTAATAATCATATCATGTCACTAGGGCCTTGTTTAGTTCACCCTAAAAACCAAAAACTTTTCAAGATTCCCCGTCACATCGAATCTTAGGGCACATGCATGAAGCATTAGATATAGACGAAAATAAAACTAATTGCACAATTTGCCTGTAAATCACGAGATGAATCTTTTGAGCCTAGTTAGACCATGATTGGATAATATTTGTCAAATAAAAACGAAAATGCTACAGTACCAAAATCCGAAATCTTTTCGGAACTAAACAAGACCTAACTTTCAACCTCTTAACACGTCATCTCAAGTTCTATCTCAACATGCAAGATATCCACATCATCTTTCACTAGTAGCCATGTCATGCTACTAACTTCCAACCTCTTAATACAAGCTATCCACATCATCTCAAATTCTCTCTCAATGTGCAAACACCCACATCATCTTTCACAAATAGCCATGTTATGCCACTAACTTCCAACTTCTTAATACACGTTATCCACATCATCTCAAGTTCTCTCTCAACATGCAAGACATTCAATCACATCATCTTCCACTAATAGTCATGTCATGCCACTAACTTCTAACCTCTTAATGCAAGTTATCCACATCATCTCAATTTCTATCTCAATATGAGACATCCACATCATATTCCACTAACTATCCATATCATCTTTCACTAATAGACATGTCATGCTGCTAACTTTTAACTTCTTAATATAAGTTATCCATGTCATCTCTACTTAACTTTATTTATTTATTTTTGCAATATCCGCAGCAACACATGGAGTATCATCTAGTAAATTTGGTGTTATAAATTTTGGGGCATTTCTATATAAACTTGGTCAATATTGAAGATGAAAGACCAAGACTAGTAGAAAATGGTACTATACACGTGTTTACAAAGAAATTCCATATGCAATGGGGAAATATTAATGAGATTTTTGCAAGTCTGTCATCATATATGTCATATACAAAATATAATTGATATATACAAACAATATAATAAGGCACATTGGTGCTTAAAAAAGTTCAGATGCAATGGAGGAAATAATAATGAGGAAACTTTTGACAACTAGAACCTATATCACATAAATTCAATTTGTTCTAACCCTAGATTCTGCAATACTTAGTATCAATAAGCTTATACACATCGGAACTACATGAAGAGACATCCATACATTAGTTCATATTGTAGATCACCATATAGAAGAACATATATGATGCTGCATTGCTACTACAAAAGAAACGAGAATACAAAGTTTTAGGTACAACTACAAGATTGAAGAAGATACAAGTGGTTCATAAAAGTTGATAACTATTACTCCAAAACTATCCAAGATTCTAAGTTTCCATTCATCCTTCAATGATATCCGAAACTTTAAATAAATGAATGAAAAATAATTACTGAACATGCAAATTGCAAGTTAAGAACATGATGTTTATGTTTTTTTTATCATAACCAATTCCTCTATAAAAGCTAAGGAAACATTACCAAATTCAATGAATGATACTCAAAATTCTTAGTAGTTTCAAGTAAAATACTTTCTTTTCAATGACACTAGAAAACTGAAAACCCTAGTTTGATTTTGGATAATTGATGAAACCCTAGTACTAACCCCTATCCTAAGTATGTGTAGACTTAATGAGGTTGGTACATGCCAAGTGATGGAGCAAGTGATGATCATGGTGATGATGGTGATGACCACAAGATGATCAAGTGCTCAACTTGGAGAAGAAGAAAGAGAAAAACAAA